>Ga0181597_10000127_pt1 | contig 76661 bp, 69 predicted proteins | sample 041ome_5_FD_148647 | JGI IMG/M metagenome (GOLD analysis project Ga0181597, IMG submission 148647) | Coastal salt marsh microbial communities from the Groves Creek Marsh, Skidaway Island, Georgia - 041403US metaG (spades assembly) | ecosystem: Environmental > Aquatic > Marine > Intertidal zone... | reverse complement strand
AAACAGGTAAAAAAGCACCTAGTTTTCGTGGCAGTGATGTCAGGCAATAATGACCCAATAATTAGGAGGCGAATTATAACAATATGCGCCTAACGAGAGTAGGAAAGATTGTATCAGTCAATAATAAGCGGGGAGTGCCCGGTAGATAACCGGACAGAGGGAACAGAACAATAGCAGGCAAGTCGCTATTACAAATTGCCTGCCTCATTAGTCCTACATTTTTTCCAGGGTGCTGATGCCTAGTAGTGATAGTCCCTGCTGTATGGTTGCTGCGGTCAGGTGGCAGAGTCCGAGACGGGAGTTGCGTGCATTACCATCAGCCTTTAACACCGGACAGGCTTCATAGAAGCGCATGTAAACCCCGGCCAGCTCATAGAGGTAGAGACAAAGCTGGTTTGGAAAACAGTCCAGCGAAACCTGCTCAACAACCTCAGTGAGCTGAAGCAATTTCAGCGCCAGAGCCTTTTCTTCCTTTTCAGTGATATTAATGATGAATTTATTTTCTTCAGGCGCATCAAGTTTTCTGAAAATACTGCGAATTCTGGCATAGGCATAGAGCAGATAAGGAGCGGTATTTCCCTCAAAAGAAAGCATGTTGTCCCAGTCAAAAACATAATCACTGTTTCTGTTTTTACTTAATTCAAAATACTTGATGGCCGCTATGCCAACCACCTCTGCAATGGCCTGCCTTTCAGATTCATCCATGTCAGGATTTTTTTCACTGACCAGATCAAGAGCGCGTGCAACACCTTCATTCACCAGGTCCAGCAGTTTAACGGTCCCGCCGCTTCGGGTTTTAAAAGGTTTACCATCACTACCCATCATGGTGCCATAGGACAAATGTTCCAGCGAACAGGATTCTTTTTTATAGCCCGCCAGTTCGGCGACCCTGAAAACCTGCTGAAAATGCAGGCTCTGACGGGCATCAACCACATAAAGAATTCGATCTGCATGCAGAGCGTTATTCCGATACTCAATAGCAGCAAGGTCAGTAGTAGCGTAGAGGTAACCACCATCAGATTTTTGTACTATGACAGGAAGAGGCGAGCCATCCTTGCTGGTAAATTCATCAAGAAACACACAGCTGGCGCCATCTGATTTGGTAATCAAATCCCGGGTTTCCAGTTCGGAAATTACTGTCGCCAGCCTGTCATTGTAAAAACTTTCGGGACGCACATCATCCCGGGTCAGGGTAATGCCCAATCGGCGATAAAGCTGGTCACAGTGAGTGACGGAAATATTAATGAATTCTTGCCACAGTGCCTTGCACTCGGTGTCGCCGGCCTGCAGTTTTACGACGTTGTCGCGGCTGGCTTTTGCAAACTCCGGATCGGCATCAAAGCGCTCCTTGGCCTGGCGATAAAACACTTCAAGATCAGATAGCTCATTGGCCAGCGCTGCTTCATCATTCCGGGCTTGCTGTAATTCCTGCATATGCGTGATCAGCATGCCAAACTGTGTTCCCCAGTCACCAAAGTGATTCTGCCGGATCACTGTATGGCCGAGCTGCTCGAAAATTCTCACCAGGGCATCACCGATAATCGTCCCGCGCATATGACCGACATGCATTTCCTTGGCAAGATTCGGGGATGAGTAATCGACAACGACAGTAAGATGCTTGCTGGTAGTCTGAATTAATTGATCAGAGTGGAGCAGTGTATTTAATTTGACTGAGAGGAACTGCGGGGCAATATGAATGTTAATAAAACCGGGCCCGGCAAGTTCGACTTTGTCTGCAAGACCTGAAAGATCAAGGTTGCCAAGAACTTCTTCACCTAATTGGCGAGGGTTTTTGCCGGTTTTTTTAGCCACGGCCATGATGCCATTGGCCTGATAATCGCCAAACTTTTCTTCCCGGGCATAATTAATTAATGCCTGACAATCTTTAACCCCAGCAGTAACACTGATGGCGTTGGAGATAATGGTATCGAGTTCTTGCTTGATGTTCATAACCCTGGGAAGTCCGTAATCAAAAAAGGGGGCATTTTACACCAAAGGCTCCCTCCAGGCTTTGAAAAAGAGGAAGAATTAAAAAAGGCGCCGTTAAGCGCCTTTTTTATAAATTCAGCATTGAGCTGGATTATTCGCCAGTTGCGAAGCAGTAGTAATAGCCATTGCCACCTGAGGCCTGCAGCTGTTCCTGGCTGCAGCCGCGTGATGCATGTGCTGCATTCCATGACTCGGCCATAGCACCACCACCAACTCGGTCGAAATGTCCTACTGTTGCACGGGACTGGTCGGTATTGCTGGTCCAGTTGTTACAGGTAAGGTCCGAAGCTGTACCGTCAGCATTGGTGCCGGTCAGAATGTCATGTTGGTTGGGTTGATCCCCGACACCATTAACCGTATCGCCATTTTCTGTTACTGAGCGTTGCTTGTTAAGGTTGGCATTGGAGTAATGAATATCCATGACGCTACGTCCCACCAACTCACCGTTAGCATTGAACCAGGGCCCGTTGCCAATTCTGTCCCTTGCATAAACACCGTCCGCACCAGTGGTGCTCAGATAGGCACGCCAGGTTTTACCGCTAACACCAGCTTCTTCTGCCAGGGCTGCACAATGGGCGTCAGCCCCTGCCAGGCCACCCAGATTAGCACCATCACCAAGTCCGCGACTGGTGATAAAAAAGCTCATGCTGGTGTCCTGATCTCCCTGTCCGGGTTGTGCCAGAACCGAAATGCTGCTGGTTGTTGCTGCCAATAAAGCGCCAGCCAGAACAAATTTTTTCATTTCCATCTTCATTTTCATGTTTCCCCTCATAAGTTGGAATGCTGTGAATAGCCTTCCTGATGTCTAATTGATTTTTGTGTAAGTGATTATTTATAACCGAATAACTTTTTACAAGCCATTGAATACCACTAAAGTGTGCAAGTATTTTCAAAATAGGCCTTGTTGTGGCAAAAACTTCCTCCCCTGATGGGGGTCAGGCGGGCAAAGCGCTGGAATGTAACACAGAAGCCAATTGCTCAGGACAGCAAAGGAATGGGCTGTGGTCTGCATCCAGTTGAATCATTTCATCACAGGGTTGCTGCCTTATCATGTGGCGTTGGTGTGCAATAGGAATTACCTGATCATCGAGACAGCAGATATAGGTTTTTGCTAACTGCCCGAAGTTGGCCTCACTGAGGCTTACTTTTCCCGAAAGTGGTAAAACGGCCTGAGCAGGGAAAGATTTGGGTAGTTGATCGCGTTTATCCTCCGGACAACGGTTGTAGAATAGCGGGGCGATTTTCTCAGGAGCAATGAGGCATGAGCGCTTATCAGCTGACAATTGCATGGCTTTCTCAATGGGGGCCGGCTTGGCGGCTGCCGAGTTAGATGCAATAAGATCAAACAGGCTTTGCTGGTGACGCGGGAGATATGCGCTCAGGTAGATCAGGCGTTCAATTTTATGGGGCTGCTTTTCGGCGACCTGGGAAATGACCATGCCACTCATGCTATGACCGACTAAAATCACTTTATTGTAATTTATATCAATAAGTTGAGAAATATAACTAGAATATTTATTAAGTGAAATGCTGTTCAATTCGACATTATTATCGCCATGCCCGGGCAAGTCAGGTGCATACACCGAATGTCCAAGCGCTTCCAGGTATGGCCGTAACAGGGTCCAGCAAGCCGAGGAATGCCAGGCGCCATGCAATAAAAAAATGTCAGGCCTGCTCAAGGCTGGGGTTTATCGCTAAGATAATGTTCCATTTCCAGGGCCGGCTGGTCTGCCCTTGGTCGTCCCACCAGTTTTGCCGGGACACCAACTACGGTCGTGTGGGCTTCGACATCTTCCAGTACCACAGATCCGGCGCCAATCCAGGCGCCTTCACCGATCACCACATTGCCAAGAATGTTGGCACCGGCACCAATTAATACGCCGGTTTTGATTTTGGGATGGCGATCACCTGACTCCTTGCCGGTACCGCCAAGCGTGACGCCCTGCAGGATGGAAATATTGTCATCCAGAACGCTGGTTTCACCGATGACGATTCCTGTTGCATGGTCCAGCAGAATGCCTGCACCTATCCTGGCCGCCGGGTGGATATCCACGGCAAAAATCTCAGAGCAACGACTTTGCAGATAGCGGGCCATGCCATGACGATCCTGTTGCCACAGCCAGTGGGCAATGCGATAGGTTTGCAGGGCCTGAAAACCCTTGAAATATAATATAGCGGTGGAGTAGCAATTCACTGCCGGGTCGCGTTCGCGAATGGCCAGCAGATCCCGGGTAGTATTTTTTATAATGTCCAGGTCGGAGCGTATAGCCTCATCAAATACTCCTTTCAAAGTTTGTGCGGGCATATCTTCAGCGGCCAGTTTTTCAGACAACAGTGAGCTGATTGCAGAGCCAAGATCTTCGTGAGCAAGAATACGTTTACTGAGATAGTTTCCCAGGTCCGGCTCCTCCATGAGCAATTCAGAAATTTCTTTTTTTATTGATGCCCAAAGCGCATTTTCCATGACATATTTCCCATATCGGAAGGGCCTGCGATTCTATAGTATGTCCTGAGGCCTAGCAATCCAGACTTGCCCGGACAATTTTGATGGTCACCTCAACTCTGGAGTTGCCTGGGCATAGCTGGTATCTTTCCGCGCACCAATTCGGGGTAGTTTTTAATTGAATCAAAAAGTTTGCTTATGAGCTTGCCAGAGTGCTTGCCAATAAGTTTAATCCTTAATATGAAGCCAGTGACGCTTGGTCATCGCAGTAACAGAGACAATTATTCATGCCAGTAAAAAATGTAGCAGTTCTCGGTGGTGGCAGTTTTGGTACCGTGATAGCTAACATCATTGCCCATAATAGTCATAAAACCCAACTCTGGATGCGTGACCGGGAGCAGGTCGATTTGCTTAACAAGCTCCATGAAAATACCACTTACCTGCCTGGCTACAAGATACATGAAGACGTTGTGGCGACTGACGACCTGGCAGCTGCGGTAAGCGATGTTGACCTGATTTTCGTTGCCGTACCCAGCAGCAGTTTTCGTGCAGTAGTGAAGCAGATGAAACCGCTGATTCATAAAGAGGTAATCCTGGTTAGTCTTACCAAAGGAGTTGAGGCAGAGACTTTTGCCCTGATGAGCCAGATCCTTGCAGAAGAGACTGATAACAAGCATATCGCTGTCCTCAGTGGTCCCAATCTGGCGAAAGAAATTGCGGTTAGCAGTCCGACAGGGGCGGTAGTTGCCAGTATTGACTCTGATGTAGTCAGTTCGGTACAGAACGTGCTGCATTCTGACAGTTTTCGTGTCTATGAAAATTCTGACATGCTCGGGGTTGAGCTGGGGGGATCGTTGAAAAATATTTACGCAATTATTGCCGGGCTTGCCGAGGCCATGGGCATGGGGCACAACACCAATGCCATGCTGGTCACCAGAAGTCTGACAGAAATGGCACGCTTTGGCGTAGAGTTGGGTGCAGACCCAATGACTTTTCTGGGCTTGTCGGGAGTAGGTGATTTGATTGTAACTTGCTCTTCGCCGCTATCGCGAAATTTCCGCGTAGGCAAAGCCCTGGGTGAGGGTAAAGATCTAGACATGGTGATTAGCGAAATGGACCAGGTTGCAGAAGGGGTCAATACACTGAAGCAGGTCAAGGCAAAAGCCGATGAATTAGGGGTAAAAATGCCCCTGGTCAACGGACTCTATGAAATAATGTACAACAATCAAACCGTTGACCATATAATAAGTTCACTGATGCTGGAAGAGCATGGCCTTGATGTAGAATTTGCCGCGGGACGTCCGCGACCCTGACCTGTTTCCAGCAAGCCTGGTACGGAGGAATTTCCATGTCCGATGATAGAGTTGAAGAAGTAAAGAAGAATATCCTTTCTCCTTCCCAATGGGTTCGCATACTGTATATGGTTTTCTATGCAGTGGCCTGTTGGGTATCGCTGATTGTGCTGCCGGTAATTATTGTCTGTCAGGTAGTAATTTCTCTCATTACTGGTGAAGACAACAAAAACCTGCGCGATTTTGGTGGCAAACTCTCGGCCTATTTACACAATGCCCTGGATTATCTGCTTTATGTGGATGAGACCAAACCATGGCCTTTCGAAAGTAATGAACCTGATAACGATGTTGATGATGAGCCAGCCGCTTATTCGACGTCAGCAGCCGGCCCAGACTCTGGCTATGATGAGACGCAGGCCAGGGCTGGGAGCACAGAAAGCAGAGAACGTGCCGATGATGTGTTTGCCGACATCAGTTTTACCGATGATGCCTCCGCTGCTGGGTCAGAAAAAGTAGAGGGTGATGTAATCAATCCGGGAGCAAAGTCTGGCGATGAAGTCAGTGAAGCGGATGGGTCGCAAGCCGCTGAAAAAGCTGATGAAGATTCGCCGAAAGATTCGCACTGAATATTTCCTGCCCGTGTTAAACCTGTAAAAGACCAGTAAAAGAAGTCTGAAGTATGAATTTATATCTGTTACGGCATGGTGAAGCCGAACCTACCGCGTCTTCCAGTGCTGGCAGACAACTTACAGAAGCAGGTCATGAGGAGGTCGCCATTGTTGCCAGGCAGTTTGCTTCCCGAAACCTGAAGCTGGACGCCTGTTTTGTCAGTCCATCACTCAGGGCCCAGCAGACCTCGACGACCTTTCTTTCTCTGATTTTCAATTCACCTGAGCCTGTCACCACGGATATTCTTAGTCCTGACAAGCGTGCAGCCCAGGCCATCAAATTTCTGGAAAATATCTGCGAAGAAAACGTTCTGCTGGTTAGCCATAACCCGATTCTTTCCGAATTACTCGCTTTGCTGACTGACGGTAATGTGGATAACCTCACCATTCTGGAAACAGGTAACCTGGCGTGTGTTTCTCTTGAGATCATGGGTCTTGGCATGGGAAGCTGCCCCTTTATTCTCACCCCGGACCCCACCATCGTGCCTTCCTCCTGATTTTACCTGATGCAATCCCGAGAATTTAAAGTTAATAGCGCAGGGATTAATCTGGCAGTAAAAACCTGGGGAAACGATAACGATACTCCCATCCTCGCCCTGCACGGTTGGCAGGATAATGCCGCCACTTTTGATCGCCTGATTCCTCAAATACCAGATTACTACTGGATAGTACCGGATCTGCCCGGACATGGACTGTCAGAGCATCGTGGCAAAGGGGCTGAATATACCATCTGGAGTTACTGCGCAGAAATCATCGCATTGGCAGATCAACTGGGGCTGGAAAAATTTATCTTGCTTGGTCATTCCATGGGGGGTGGAATTTCAAATTTGTTGGCCGCAGTATTCTCGGAGCGCATTGAAAAGCTGATTCTGCTGGATGTGATCGGTACCATTACCACACCGGCCAACAACAGTCTTGAGCAGCTGTCCATGGGCTTGAAGCACAGGACAAGGCAGGCCTTGCGCAAACCCGGCGTCTATTCAAGTCTGGATGAGGCGATCAATGCCCGCGCCAGAAAAGGCGTGACAGTAGAAGCGGCTGCACTGTTAGGTGTTCGTGGCATAGCTCAATCAGAGGCGGGGTTTTATTGGCAACATGATCAGCGGCTGACACAAAAAAATCTGTTAAGTATGTGTGATGAACAGTTGCGGCCTTTTCTGCGAGCCATCACTTGCCCTGTGCTGCTGATTACGTCAACGCAAGCGGTGCAGCGTGAGGATGCGATTAAGTTGCGGGTTGCCGAGATAAAGAATATTCATGTCGAAAACCTGTCCGGGGGGCATCATCAACACCTTGATGGTGATGTCGATACCATTGCCGGACTTGTGCGCACTTTTCTCAAGTAAGCGAAGGTAATTCAGATACTTGAAGTAGGGCGCATACAGCAATACGCCAAACAGATTTTGGCGGGATGATTCTCGCTGCTGGGAACTTATCCTGAAAAACTAATTGATCAGCGACAAAAATTCTGTGCGAGTACTTTGTTTTTCGCGGAAAGCACCGAGCATGCAGGACGTAGTCATACTGGAATTCTGTTTTTCAACCCCGCGCATCATCATGCACATATGCTGGGCTTCGATGATGACGCCGACGCCGCGGGCGCCAGTGATTTCAAGGATGGCTTCAGCGATTTGCTGGGTAAGATGCTCCTGAATTTGCAGGCGCCGGGCAAAAACATCAACCATGCGCGCAATCTTGGACAGGCCAATAACGGTTTCCGAGGGCAGATAAGCAACATGGCACTTGCCAATGAAGGGGAGCAGATGGTGCTCACAAAGAGAATACAGTTCAATATTCTTGACGATAACCATCTCGTTGGAAGTGGTCGGGAAGAGGGCATTGTTGACAATTTTATCAATGTCCTGGTGGTACCCCTGGGTCAGAAATTTCATGGCCTTGGCGGCACGAGCAGGAGTTTCTTTAAGGCCAGGGCGATTGAGGTCTTCCCCTGTTGATTCAATGATTGAGGCATAGGCCTCTTCTAGAGTCTTGTCATGCATGGTTATTTAAGGATTTTCCTGTTATCTCTATAAAGCTCTTATACTTTTTCTGGGTGCCTGTTGGGAGTAGACTGCGCACCCTACGCGATTCTTATAAGCGGGTAAAGTAAATCTGTGAAAAACGCTGCTCCAAATAACGCTGCCGATTGTGTCAAGCTGGTTGAGGAAGAACTTTCGAGCCATGACCTGTTTTATGGTCATGGAACCGACGACCCCGGTGCTGAAGCTCAATGGTTGGTAATTTCAGTTCTTACGGCTGCCGGCTTTGAAAAGATCACCGGGGATACCAAAATCCCAGAGCAACATCTGGCCAGCATTAAGTCACTGTTGACGCGGCGCATTGAAGAGAAAATCCCCATGGCTTATCTGTTAAACGAGGCATGGTTTGCCGGTGAATGTTTTTTTGTGGATGAAAGAGTGCTGGTGCCCAGATCGCCGCTGGCAGAGCTTATAAACAACCGCTTTGAACCACTGCTCAACAATACTCCCCGGACTATTCTCGATCTTTGCTGTGGCAGCGGTTGTATAGGCCTGGCCTCGGCGTTGGCATTTCCAGACAGTGAAGTCATTCTGTCTGATATCTCAGAGCAGGCACTGGCCGTTGCCCAGATCAATATTCAGCGATTTGGACTTGCCAACAGGGTGAGCACATGCCATTCTGACCTGTTTGAGAGTATTGAACAGTCATTTGATCTTATCCTTGCTAATCCCCCCTATGTCTCACGGAGTGAGTTTGATCAATTGCCTGCGGAATACCATGCTGAACCAGTGCTGGGCCTGGTCAGTGAGCAGGATGGATTGGAGATTCCTTTGAAAATTCTGGCGCAAAGTGCAGCTCACCTTACCAAAAAGGGTACCTTGATACTGGAGACTGGTTATACCTGGCCAGCTTTGCAGCAGACACTGCCAAGCCTGCCTTTTATGTGGCTTGAATTTGAATACGGGGGGGAAGGGGTCTGCTGTTTGACGGCGGAACAGCTGCATAATCATTCAGCGCTCCTTGGTCGCAAGCCCGGTTAGCCAAACAACAACAAACAGTAATGAGGTATCAGGGCTAAATCACCGGATTGACTGGTATTTTTGGTAACAAATCCCTGAGTGATGCGTTATAATGCGCGCCTTTTTTACTGGCACAATTTTGGCCCTGAAACCATGTCCGGCAATTCAATAGGCAAGTTATTTACAGTTTCCTCCTTCGGTGAAAGTCACGGGCTAGCACTTGGCTGCATCGTCGATGGCTGTCCTCCAGGGCTTGCTATCAGTGAAGATGATATTCAGATAGACCTCGATCGACGCAAACCCGGCTCAAGTCGTTATACCACGCAACGCAAGGAAGAGGATACTGTGAAGATCCTGTCGGGCGTTTTTGAGGGCAAAACGACTGGCACCCCCATAGGCATGATCATTGAAAATCAGGATCAGAAGAGCAAAGACTACAGCAAGATCAAGGATCTGTTCCGGCCTGCCCATGCAGACTATACCTATCAGCAGAAATATGGCGTGCGCGATTACCGCGGCGGAGGCCGTTCCTCTGCCCGGGAAACGGCCATGCGGGTTGCCGCTGGCGCCATAGCGAAGAAATACCTGCTGGAGAGCGAAGGTATCCTGGTGCGCGGGTATTTATCCCAGCTAGGCCCGATAAAGGCAGATCTGGTTGACTGGAATGAAGTGGGTAATAACCCGTTTTTTTGTCCTGATCCGGCCAAAGTGGACGAAATGGCAGAATACATGGCGGCACTGGGAAAAGAAGGTAATTCTATCGGTGCCAGAATTTCTGTTGTTGCTACCGGTGTACCACCGGGCTTGGGCGAGCCGATATTCGACCGTCTGGATGCTGAAATTGCCCACGCCATGATGAGTATCAATGCGGTTAAGGGCGTTGAGATAGGTGCTGGTTTTGATTCCATTGCCCAAAAAGGGTCGGAACACAGAGATTTGATAAGCCCCGAAGGCTTTCATAGCAATAATGCCGGTGGTGTTCTGGGGGGAATCAGCTCCGGACAGGATATCGTGGCGCATATCGCTCTGAAACCTACCTCCAGTATTCGAATTCCCGGTGCTTCAGTGGATATTCATGGTAATCCGGCAGAGGTTGTAACAACCGGCCGGCATGACCCCTGTGTCGGTATCAGGGCAACACCTATTGCCGAAGCCATGCTGGCCATCGTGCTGATGGATCATTTGCTGCGTCAACGCGGTCAAAATGGCAATGTGGTGTCGCAAACCCCCCGTATTCCGGCCCAGAAATAAGCTAGAATTTATTTAAGTATTTTCAACAACCTATTGTAATTTAAGAGATATGTGATGGCAGGCTTAACTTTATACGATAAATTATGGGAATCTCACCTGGTCAAGAATCTGGAGGATGGAACTTCCCTGATCTACATCGATTTACACTTTCTTCATGAAGTGACTTCGCCCCAGGCTTTCGAAGGTCTGCGTCTTGCCGGGCGCAAGCCCTGGCGGGCCGGTGCCAATATGGCAACGCCTGATCATAATGTGCCCACCACAAAAGACGAGCGCTCCAGAGGCGTTGAAGGCATTCTGGATCCGACTTCCAAAATACAGGTAAAGTCACTGGACAGTAATTGCCTCGAATTTGGCATCTCTGAATTTCAGATTGATGATCCAAGGCATGGCATTGTTCATGTCATAGGTCCTGAACAGGGACGAACACTTCCCGGAATGACTATTGTTTGTGGCGACTCCCACACCTCGACTCATGGTGCTCTGGGGGCCCTGGCCCATGGTATTGGCACCTCGGAAGTGGAACATGTACTGGCTACCCAGTGTCTGGTGCAGAAAAAAGCCAAAAATATGCTGATCAAGGTCAATGGCCAGCTTAATCCAGGCGTGACTGCCAAAGATGTTGTGTTGGCTATTATCGGCCATATTGGAACGGCCGGTGGCACGGGGTATACCATAGAATTTGGTGGCGAAGCCATCCAGTCATTGTCTGTGGAAGGCCGGATGACAGTTTGTAATATGGCCATTGAAGCTGGTGCTCGTGCCGGTATTGTCGCAGTTGATGAAAAAACCATTGAATATGTCAAAGGCCGTCCATTTGCCCCGACCGGCGCAACCTGGGACCTGGCCGAAGCAGCCTGGCGTGATCTTGTCAGTGATGCCGATGCTGTATTTGATGCTGTGGTAGAACTTGAAGCCTCGGATATTGTGCCACAGGTAAGCTGGGGCACATCCCCGGAAATGGTGGCGCCTGTCACCGGTAATGTCCCTGATCCGGCTTCAATGAGCAATGAAAGTAAACGCAATAACTACCAGCAGGCGCTTAAATACATGGGGCTGCAGGCTGGAGTTCCAATTCAGTCGATCCAGCTGGACCGGGTTTTTATTGGCTCCTGTACCAATTCCCGTATTGAAGACCTGCGCGCTGCGGCAGCGGTCGTAAAAGGGCGCAAGGTTGCGGCCAATATCAAGGAAGCCCTTGTAGTACCTGGTTCCGGGCTGGTTAAAACCCAGGCCGAACTGGAAGGACTGGATAAAATATTTACCGAGGCAGGCCTGCAATGGCGTGAACCGGGTTGTTCCATGTGTCTTGCCATGAATGCCGATCAACTGGGAGAAGGGGAGCATTGCGCCTCCACATCAAATCGAAACTTTGAAGGAAGGCAGGGCTTCGGTGGCAGAACACACCTGGTGAGCCCAGCAATGGCAGCTGCAGCAGCAGTGCATGGCCATTTTGTTGATATCAGAGAAGTAGAGTTAAGCTAATAACTATATTTATCAAATAGATAGAGAAATAACATGAAGAAGTTTATATCAGAAGGCGGGCTGGTTTTACCGCTGGACAGAGCCAACGTGGATACTGACTATATTATTCCCAAGCAATTCCTTAAATCCATCAAGCGAACCGGGTTTGGTAAAAACCTGTTTGACGAGGCGCGCTATCTGGACAAGGGTTTACCCGATGCTGATTGCTCTGGACGCCCCATAAATCCTGACTTTGTGATGAATCAGTCACGCTATAAGGGGGTTTCCATCCTGCTGGCCAGAGAAAATTTCGGTTGTGGCTCCAGCCGTGAGCACGCGCCCTGGGCCCTTGATGACTATGGATTTCGCTGTGTCATTGCGCCCAGTTTTGCGGATATATTCTTTAATAACTGCGTGAAGAATGGAATATTACTCATTGTTTTAGAAGATAAAATTGTAGATAAGCTGTTTTCAGAAACAGCGGCAAATGAGGGTTATCGTCTGGCGGTAGACTTACCGTCTCAGACCATTACAACCCCCTCAGGTGAAACCATTGCTTTTGAAATTGAGGAGTCCCGCAAGAATATCCTGCTCAATGGCTTGGATGATATAAGCCTGACCTTGCAAAACAAGGAAGATATTCAGGCTTACGAAACTGGCTGGCAGCAGAAATCACCCTGGCTGTTTTCCCAGCTTGGCTCCTAACCTATTAATTTTAAAAAGAATACCGCCAAATTAGGCGAATCCAAGGACATCTCATGAGTAAGTTGTATAACGTGGCTGTTGTAGGCGCCACCGGTGCCGTCGGTCGCACCATGCTTAGCATTCTGGAACAACGCAAGTTTCCTGTTGATAACCTCTACCTGCTGGCCAGTGAGCGTAGTGCCGGAGAGAAGATTACGTTCAATAATAAGCAGTATATGGTTGAAAACCTTGCAGATTTTGATTTCAGTAAAGCCGATATTGGCCTCTTTTCACCGGGCGCCAGCGTTTCTGCCGTATACGCTCCCAAAGCTGGTGCGGCGGGCTGTGTTGTCATTGATAATACCTCCCAGTTTCGCTATCAAAGTGATATTCCTCTGGTTGTGCCTGAAGTTAATGCTCATGCACTTGCCCAGTACACCAACCACAATATTATTGCCAACCCGAACTGCTCTACGATTCAGATGATGGTTGCTCTGAAACCTATACAGCAAGCGGTGGGTATCAAGAGGATCAATGTTTGTACCTACCAGGCAGTGTCTGGGACAGGTAAAAAAGCGATTGATGAGCTGGCCGGGCAAACAGCGAAACTGCTGAATGGCAAAGAGGCGGATGTGGAGGTTTATCCCCGTCAGATTGCCTTCAACGTGATCCCGCAGTGCGATATTTTCATGGACAATGGCTATACCAAGGAAGAAATGAAAATGGTCTGGGAAACCCGAAAGATAATGGAAGACGATGATATACAGGTTAATCCGACCTGTGTTCGGGTTCCGGTGTTCTATTCCCACTCAGAAGCCGTCCATATCGAGACGAAAGAGCATATTTCTGCAGAAGCGGCCAGGGCATTGCTTGAAAATGCCCCCGGCATCAAGGTAATGGATACCCGTGAGAATGGCGGTTATCCAACGCCAATAGGACAGGGCACAGACCATGACGAAGTCTGGGTTGGTCGTATCAGGCAGGATATATCTCATCCTAATGGCCTCAATATGTGGATTGTGTCTGATAATTTACGAAAAGGTGCCGCTTTGAACTCAATTCAGATAGCCGAAGTATTGATAAAAGACCTTTTATAATGAATACTTGCGACGAAATCTTAAAAAAGATTCTGTAATTGCAAAAACGTTCAAAATCGCGACTGACAGGAAGGTCTATGCTGGCCAGATGTAGAAAATTCCTTGCCCTGATAACCCTAGTTGCAGGGCTTGTCCACTCAAGCCAACTACTGGCCTTAGGCCTTGGTGATCTTGCTGTTAACTCCAGTTTGAATGAACCGCTGGAAGCTACAATTGAATTGCTCGGGCTTGACGGTCTCACCAGTGGTCAGATTCAGGCCCGACTTGGCAGCGTTGACGAATTCGAACGAGCCAATATCAACCGTGATTTTCTCATTGACGATATCCAGCTGGAAATCATTATTCTCAGTCGAGAGCAGGGAATTCTGCGTCTTACCAGTGAAGAGCCGGTCATCGAACCTTTCCTGAGCATGGTGATAAACGTGGGCTGGCCCACTGGCCGGCTGATGCGTGATTACACAGCACTTATCGATCTGCCGGTTTTTGTCAGCGATCAGCCTCAGGTTGTGCCCCTGGATGTTCCGCAGACACCCACGCCAGTCAGGGAAGAAACTCCCGCACCAGAACCTCAAGCCGAGGTCATCAGCACTGCTGAACCAGTTGTCCCTGCCGTCGAGGAGATGCCCGAGTCAGCACCGGCAGAATCCGCCCAGGATATTGCAGAGCAAGAGAACGGGGAGGCAGAGGCCGAGTCAGATATCGAAGCATTGGCAGAGCAGGAAACTGCGGAATTAATGGTAGCCGAAGAGCCTGAGCCTGAAGCTGAGGCTGATACTGGCGTGACTGAAGTTTCCGGGGACCTGGTTGAAGAAGTAGCTGAAGAAGTGGCCTTGTTTGAAGAGCCCGCTGAGCCTGAAGAAGCCGCTGCAGTTACCGTTGAGTCCGGTGACACCCTTTATGACATAGCCGCAAGCAATCGCCTGGCTACCAGTGTTTCTGTTGAGCAGACAATGCTGGCAATCCAGCGCGCCAACCCTGATGCCTTTATAGATAACAATATCAACATGATCCGTGTTGGGCAGGTATTGCGCATTCCCTCAATTCAGGAAGTCCAGAGTATTGATCAGGCCCAGGCCCTGAACCAGATTGCCCTGCAGAATCAGGCTGTCTCCGGACAACCGCTGGCTTTCAGTGCAAATAACGCCGCTACCGGTGCAGATAGCAGTGATGAGCTGACTATTCTCAGTGGTGAAGACGGCACCGATTCGCTCAGCGGCGATAATGACATGGCTGAAACCATTGCCGCGCTTGAGAATCAACTGGCCATCAGTGAAGAAAATCTGGATCGTGCCAGGCTGGAAAATGCTGAGCTGACTGCCCGTTTTAACGAACTCAGTGAACAGGTTGATATTCTGCAAAACATTATTGCCATGCAGGATGAGCGTCTTGCTCAATTACAGGCCGATCTTGCTGCCCGTAACGCGGAAGCAGCGCTGGCTGCTGCTGCGCAGCCTGTAGTAGATACCCCGGCTCAGCCACCGCAGGCTGACAATTCCATGATGGGTAAATTGAGTTCGGTTTTTGAAAATACCCTTGTCCTCGTTTCCAGTTTGCTGGCGTTGATTCTGCTGGTAGTAGGCTTCCTGGTTTGGCGCAGGCGCGCGGCTCAGGATGCAATGGATGATTTTGACGTAAGCTCGGTATCCTCCTTTGAGGAGGGCAGTAAGCCTGAAGCATCTGAGGCAGAGGCGCCACTTCTGAAAGATGAAGTTAAAGAAGATGATCTGGAAACCTTTGATTTTGATCTGGGTGAAGTCTCCTTTGACGATGAACAGGATAAGGGTGCTTCAGGGCAGCAAAGCGATGAAGATATCGTTATTGAAGAGCCTGACTCTGAAGATCATTCGCTTGAATCATTGGCAGCCTCACTGGGCCAGGTAGATACTGGTGACTCAGATGATGATTCAGATACTGCTGTCAGTGATGACCATGAATTTGATCTGGGCGAGATCAGTCTTGATGACAGTCTGTTCGAGATTGACGACGAAGATGAAGCTCAGGAAACCGGCGAGGAGCCCATCTCTGATCGTGACGAAGTATCCACCAAACTGGATCTGGCTGTTGCCTACGAGGCGATGGGTGATCTGGACGGCGCGAAAGAAATTCTTAATGAAGTAGTTGCTGAAGGTAATGCCGAGCAGATAGCAGAGGCTAACAAGCTTTTGCAAAAATGGTCTGCTTCCTGAGACCAGGAAAGGCTACCCAAGGTGACAGGTTCTTCCCTATCTCCCGCTGATGTCAGCAGAATTGCCTTGGGCATTGAATACAATGGGAGTTGTTTCAATGGCTATCAGGCGCAAAAAAATGACAGCGTTATAACGATTCAGGAATCACTCGAATCAGCGCTGAGTGAAGTAGCCAATCACCCGGTGACCTTGCATTGCGCTGGACGCACCGATGCCGGTGTACATGCCACCGGGCAGGTTGTACATTTTGACGCGCAATTTGACAGGCCCGAAAGTGCCTGGGTCAGGGGCGCTAATGCCATATTGCCGCCAACTATCTCGATTTGCTGGTCCAGACAGGTAAGTTCTGACTTTCATGCCCGCTTTAGTGCTACCTCAAGATGTTATCGTTACATCTTTTACAACAATAAAGTGAAACCGGCGATTCTCAGTAATCTGGTCACCCATCATTACCGTACACTTGATGAGAAAGCCATGCATGAAGCTGCACAGTTGCTGTTGGGTGAAAATGACTTTACCTCGTTTCGCGGTGCTGCATGCCAATCCTCTACTCCAATGAGAAACATGATGCAATTGTCGGTAACCCGGCAAGGAGACTTTGTGATCATGGAAGTAACGGCGAATGCCTTTTTACTGCACATGGTGAGAAATATAGCAGGTGTTCTGCAGGCGATTGGCGCCGGCATGAAACCGGTTGAGTGGGCTGCCGAGGTGCTGGCAAGCAAGGACAGAAAGCTGGCCGGGGTTACTGCTCATGCCGATGGTCTATACCTGGTGAAAGTGACTTATCCAGAGCATTTTGGATTACCGGAACCTGCGCCTGGCCCGGCATTTCTGCGCTTTTGAAAGTGACAAGAAAAGCCCGACTAATAGGGGGCTGGATATAGGCTTAACGGCGGTGCTTTGGTAGAATCAGCCTCGTTTTATCCTTTTGGCTTACATCGATTCAGTCTTTGCCATTTAGCGCAGGTTTAAGCTCAATCAATCAGGAGAATGTCAGAAGGCCGCGTGACATCTACCGGTGCTGGCGGCCTGATTTGGCTTTTTGTTATGCAGAAAAAACGGGCAAACAGCCATATGCTGGTGAAATTCTGTGGTATTACGCGTGCCTGTGATGCGGTCTCGGCTTTAAGGGTCGGCGCTAATGCCCTGGGTATGGTGTTTTTTAACGCCAGCCCTCGTTTTGTTGGCGCTGAGCAGGCGGCAGAAATAAGTCAGGTTGTCGATGACAGCGGGGCCAGTCAAAGGGTATTGAAGGTAGGCCTTTTTGTTGATGCGGCCGCCGGAATGGTGCAAGAGGTACTCGATCAGGTGCCTTTGGATATTCTGCAATTTCATGGCAATGAACCAGCGCCATTTTGCGAACAATTCGGCCTCCCGTACTGGAAAGCTTTACGAGTCAGGAATGCCGGTGATATTGAAGATTTTATTCCAGCCTATACATCAGCTGCTGCCTTATTACTGGATGCCTGGCACCCAGACCAGCATGGCGGTACCGGCTTGTCATTTGACTGGGAATTGCTAGCCGGCATTAACCCGGATCAAAACATTGTGCTGGCTGGTGGTTTGACCCCGACTAATGTTGCTCAAGCCATCAGACAAGTGTCCCCCTGGGGCGTTGATGTGAGCAGTGGAATTGAAGAAGCACCCGGAATCAAATCAGAAAGTCTTATGAAGCAATTTATAGAAGAGGTTAGAAGTGTCTGAATCAAAAGTATTACATGGTGAATATAACAGTCCTGACGAACATGGACATTTTGGTCCTTATGGCGGGATTTTTGTCGGTGAAACCCTGATGCCGGCGCTCGATGAACTGAACAGGAAATATGCCGAACTAAAAGCGGATCCGGCTTTCTGGGCAGAATTTGATTATGACCTCAAACATTATGTAGGCAGACCATCACCGCTTTATTTTGCTGAGCGTCTAACCAACAAACTTGGTGGGGCAAGAGTATTTCTGAAACGTGAAGACCTTAACCATACCGGCGCTCACAAGGTGAACAATACTATTGGTCAGGCATTGCTGGCCAAAGCCATGGGCAAGACCCGCATTATTGCAGAAACCGGTGCCGGTCAACACGGTGTTGCATCAGCCACAGTTGCAGCTCGACTGGGACTTGAATGTCATGTGTATATGGGCGTTGAGGATATCAAGCGCCAGTCGGCCAACGTTTACCGCATGAAGATGCTGGGCGCGAATGTAGTAGGGGTGGATTCAGGTTCATGCACCCTCAAGGATGCCATGAATGAAGCGCTTCGGGATTGGGCGACCAACGTGGACAACACTTACTACATTATTGGAACGGTTGCCGGCCCCCATCCTTATCCGATGCTGGTACGGGATTTTCAGAGTGTTATCGGACGTGAAGCCCGCGAGCAATGTATTGAATTGACCGGTCGCCTGCCAGATACGCTGGTCGCCTGTGTTGGCGGTGGCTCTAATGCCATTGGCCTGTTTTATCCCTTTATTCCCGACGAGTCAGTGGCAATGGTCGGCGTAGAGGCAGGTGGTCATGGTCTGGAGACCGGGGAACATGCGGCGCCGCTATGCACCGGTCAGCCGGGAGTACTGCATGGCAATCGCACTTACCTGATGAATGATGAAAATGGTCAGATTCTTGATACACATTCTATTTCTGCCGGCCTTGATTATCCGGGTGTTGGGCCTGAACATTCCTGGCTCAAGGATTTACACCGTGCTACCTATACTTCGGTAACTGATGATGAAACTCTGGAAGCCTTTAGAATGCTAACGCGGGTAGAAGGGATTATTCCTGCTCTTGAAACCAGTCATGCCATTGCCTGGGTGATGAAAGAAGCCCCCAAGCTGCCCAGCGATCATATTATTATTGTGAACCTGTCAGGCAGGGGCGACAAAGATATGCATACTGTTGCTGAAATTGAAGGTATGACACTGTAGTTGCCAATCAGTGTGCTACCGGCTGTTGTTGTGTGATGGCAGTAATAAACAAAAAATAACAATAAATCCTGAATCATCGGGTGTGTGGATAAAAGAAGTATGAGCAGAATTGCTGGATGTTTTGAACAATTAAAAGCACAGGGACGCAAAGCATTGATTCCCTTCCTGACAGCAGGCGACCCTAATCTTGAGACCACGCTGTCTCTGATGCATGCCTTGGTGGCAAACGGGGCGGATATTATAGAGCTGGGATTTCCCTTTACTGATCCCACGTCCGATGGCCCGGTAATTCAGCGCGCCGTTGAACGTGCTCTGGCTACAAATACCAGCCTGAAGGGGGTGCTTGAAACCGTTTCCCGTTTTCGCGAAGAAGATGACACTACGCCAGTGGTGCTGATGGGATACCTGAACCCGGTGGAATGCATGGGTTATCAGAAATTCACCGACGCAGCTGTCGCATCCGGTGTTGATGGTGTGCTTATTGTCGACATGCCCCCGGAAGAATCCCACGACCTTGAGGAAATCATTCATAGAACAGCGCTTGATGGAATCTTCCTGGTAGCGCCAACGACGTCAGATGCCAGGGTTAGTTATATTTGCAAGCAAAGTAGCGGTTATGTGTATTATGTCTCCCTGAAAGGGGTTACGGGCGCAGGAAATCTCGACATCGAATCGGTCAAGGAAAATCTGGCAAGGGTCAGGGCGAATACTGATTTGCCGGTTGGTGTCGGTTTTGGTATCAAGGATGCCACAAGCGCCAGACTAATTTCCGAGATTGCTGACGCCGTGGTTGTTGGCAGTGCCCTGATTAATAAAATTGAGGAACTTGATGCCAGTAAACACTATAGTCGGGAAGAGTTGCAGAGGCATATCTCCTTGATAAAAGAAATGCGTGATGCAATGGATGCATAACTGGCATGATTTAGAGAGCAGCGTCGACTAACAATTCGGCCTTGCACATGTCAGATTACGGCTTGGTAAAATACAGTCACTTTTAAATTTTTAACGGGTAACAATGAGCTGGATAAATAAAATACTACCTTCTGTTGGGCGCTCTGACGACACAGGTAAATCGCGCAGCATTCCTGAAGGACTGTGGAAAAAATGCCCTCGTTGTGAAGCGGTGCTTTATCGGGACAACCTCGATGAGAATTTGGATGTGTGTCCGAAATGCGACCATCATTTACGTATTTCGGCGCGCCGTCGCCTGCAAATTTTTCTTGATGAGGAAAACCAGGAAGAACTGGGTGCAGACATTGTGCCCAATGACAAACTTAAATTCCGTGATCTGAAGAGATACAAGGATAGATTGGCTGCTGCCACTAAAGCCACTGGCGAAAACGATGCCATGGTGGTCAAAAAAGGCACCCTGAACGGCAGTCCTGTCGTTGTTGCGGCTTTTGAATTTGGTTTTATCGGTGGTTCCATGGGTGCTGTAGTAGGCGAAAAATTCACCCTGGCGGTGGAGCGCTGTCTTGCTGAAAACTTACCGCTGGTATGTTTTGCTACCAGTGGCGGCGCGCGCATGCAGGAAGCGCTGATCTCTCTCATGCAAATGGCCAAGACAGCCGCTGCGCTGGAAAAAATGAAGCAAAAAGGGTTGCTGTATATATCGGTACTGGTAGATCCGGTCTATGGGGGTGTCTCTGCCAGTCTGGCTATGTTGGGTGATATTAATATTGCCGAGCCCAATGCCTTTATCGGTTTTGCCGGACAGGATGTCATTCGTCAGACTGTGCGGGAAAAACTGCCGGAAGGTTTTCAACGCAGCGAATTCCTGCTGGAACATGGGGCTATCGATATGATTGTTCACCGTAAACAGCTTCGTGACCGTATCAGTGCCCTGATTAATAAACTCATGCACCGGTTCGGCGATGAATACACTCGCCAGGACCTTCAGGATACCCAGGAACTGGTCTGATAAGCATTTTGATGACGCACTTATTGCTGGTCATACCAGATACTGGAATTACTATAATTCATTCCGTTAACTGTTTCAGGGGCAGGGCTTGAATCTTCCACAATGGCTTGAGTATCTTGAGCAATGTCATCCCAGTACTATTGAACTGGGCCTGGACCGCATAAAACAGGTAGCAGACAAACTTCCCATCTCTTTTGGAAACAGTAAGGTCATTACTATTGCCGGGACCAATGGCAAGGGATCTACGGTTACCATGCTGGCATCAATTCTGTCTGAGGCTGGCTTTACTACCTGCTGTTATACCTCGCCGCACCTCATCCATTACAACGAAAGAGTAAGGCTTGGTGAGCGCCTGGCCACTGATGAAGAGCTATGTGACTCTTTTGCAGCTGTGGAAGCCATGCGTGGCGATGTTCAGCTTACCTATTTTGAGTTTGGTACATTGGCAGCCTTCCAGATTTTTTCTACCTATGAGCCCGATTACATCATTCTGGAAATTGGTCTTGGTGGTCGTCTTGATGCGGTCAATATTGTTGATCCTGATCTGGCGATACTGACCAACGTTGCGCTTGATCATACAGATTGGCTTGGTGATACAAGAGAGAAAATCGGCTTTGAGAAAGCGGGAATCTTTCGAGCGGACAAGCCCGCATTGATCGGGGAAAAGGATATTCCGGAAACAGTTTTAGCGCAGGCCGCGACGATCGGCGCGAAAGTTTTTGTCAACGGCCAGCAGTTCAGTGCCGAAATTGATGGGCAGAACTTGTCAGAGACTTCGCCAACCTGGAGCTGGCAAGGCAAAGATAATAAGGGCGGGAATAGACATCTCACCGCACTTCCACAAAATGATTTTCCGCTGGATAATTGCGCTGCTGTGGTTCAGGCTGTTTCCCTGCTTGAGCCAGCCATCGAGGCCGGGCAAATAGCTTCCGGCCTGCTGAAATCCAGTCTTTCAGGACGCTTTCAACAAGTGGACAGGGGCTATCCGCTTATCCTGGATGTGGCTCATAATCCCCATGCTGCAAAACGCCTTGCATCACAGATTAGTCTGCGTTTCCCCGGGCAGAAAGTTCACCTGGTGCTTGCCATGCTTGCGGACAAAAACTACCGGGAAGTTATAGATGTTTTCCAGCAACTAAAGCCGCACTGGTATGTCGCTGGAATTGAGGAAGAGCGAGGACTGGAAGGAAAAATACTATATAATTACCTGCACGAATCAGGCGCCTCGGAAGTACATTGTTACTCTTCCATAGGTGAAGCCTTTAAAGCTGCAGAATCTGCACAAAAAGCGGCTGTAGAAGAAACAGCAATAGAGAATTCCAATTATGGCGTGGTACTGGTTACCGGATCGTTTTTTACAGTCACAGCGGTACTGGAGTTGATTTGAATACAGCGATGAAACAGCGACTGGTAGGGGCTGTTGTAATAGGTTGCCTTGCTATCATTTTCATCCCCGCCTTACTAGATGGCGAAGGCGTTTCACCCCCCGAAATGACGTCTTCAATGCCTGCACCTCCGGCTATGCCCGAGGTTCCCGTTATTCAGCAGGAGCGCCCGGAGATTACTGCAGATACCCTAAGCGCTTCAGAGCCTGATGCTGACGAGCAAGCGGCGGCACCATCCCAGGACACTGATACCACCACTTCCGCGCCTCCAGCGCCGGAAAGACCAAAACTCAACACGGCAGGCATTCCTGCAACCTGGACTGTGCGGCTTGGCTCATTTGGCGAAAAGGCCAACGCGGAAGGTCTTGTGGCAAGACTCCGGGAGCAGGGTTACAAGGGCTTTAACAGGCCCATCAATTCAAGCAGGGGGCCACTAACCGGTGTCTATGTAGGGCCTGTGCTGACTGAAGCAGAAGCCGACAGTTTACAGCGGCAGCTGGCGTCTGAATTTGAACTGGAAGGTGTGGTAGTTCAGTTCTCCATTGAAGAACTGGAACAATAAGGGCTATCTGTTTTTATGTCGATGGTCGATCTCATCATTCTTGGCATTATTGTTATATCAGCATTGATCGGTGTGTTCAGGGGCCTTATAAAAGAGGCTTTGTCGCTGGCCAGCTGGTTTGCTGCCATAGTGGCGGGCACCCTGTTTAGCGCACAGCTCGCCGGTGTGATGGAAAATTTGATTAATAATGACAGCTTACGCAGAATAGCAGCCTTTGCGATCCTGTTTATTGTCGTTATTTTCGCTGGCACCATGCTCAGCAACCTGTTTTCAAAATTAACAGAAGCAGCGGGATTAAAAGGCGCAGACAGAACCCTGGGCGCCTTGTTCGGGATTTTTCGTGGCCTGATCATCGTTCTGGTTATTATTTTTATTGGTACCCAGTTTGATATATCGCAGCGCTGGTTTGAAGGTTCAAAACTGGTTCCCCTTGCGGTCACCATGATTGACTATCTGCAGGGTGTTTTCGGCTTTGATGGCTTGCCGGGACAAACTGTAGAAACGGCGGAGGAAGTTACCGTTTAATGGCTTTTTCATTCCACCATAACAGGAAAATATAAGGGCAAAATATCATGTGTGGCATTGTTGGTTTAGTAGGTAAATCGAGTGTAAACCTCTCGCTTTATGATAGCCTGACCGTACTTCAGCATAGAGGCCAGGATGCCGCGGGCATTGTTACCAGTGACAATGGAAAGTTATACCTGCGAAAAGATAATGGCCTGGTGCGCGATGTGTTTCGAACCAGCCATATGCGCCAGTTAACTGGAAACATGGGAATTGGCCATGTGCGTTATCCTACAGCTGGCAGTAGCGGTCCAGCTCAGGCTCAGCCTCTATATGTAAACTCGCCCTATGGTATAAGTCTCGCCCACAACGGCAATCTCACTAATTCAGAAGAACTTAGCAAGGACCTTTTCAGAGATGACCTGCGCCATCTCAATACTGATTCCGATTCAGAGGTGTTGCTTAACGTCTTTGCCCATGAGTTACAGGTTCTGAAAAAAATTCAGCCCACCGCAGAAGATGTCTTTACGGCGGTTGAGGGCGTTCATCGACGTTGTCGTGGGGCCTACGCTGCAGTGGCTATGCTGGTAGGTTATGGCATTGTCGGCTTTCGCGATAAATACGGTATACGGCCCCTGGTATTTGGCAAAAGACGCACAAGAAAGGGCGATGAATACATGATTGCCTCGGAAAGTGTCGCGCTTGATTCACAGGGCTTCAAATTGATCAGGGATGTTGCGCCGGGTGAGGCCGTCTATATTGACCAGCACGGGAATATTGAAACCCGTATCTGTTCAGATGAAAGCAAGTTAACGCCCTGCATTTTTGAACACGTTTATTTTGCTCGTCCAGATTCAATGATCGATGGTGTCTCGGTTTATAAATCCCGTTTGCGTATGGGCGAAAAACTGGCTCAGAAAATCATGCACGAACGACCCGATCATGATATCGATGTTGTGATCCCGATACCGGATACATCGCGCACTGCGGCAGTAGAATTGGCCAATGCGCTGGGCGTCAAGTACCGGGAAGGCTTTGTAAAGAATCGTTATATCGGCAGGACCTTTATCATGCCGGGACAGAGTCAACGAAAAAAATCGGTTAAACAAAAACTCAATGCAACGCCGCTTGAATTTCAGGACAAGAATGTTTTGCTGGTGGACGACTCCATTGTCAGAGGGACAACCTGTAAGCAGATTATAGATATGGCTCGCGAAGCAGGTGCGCGTAATGTTTATTTTTGCTCTGCGGCTCCTCCGGTGCGTTATCCCAATGTTTATGGAATTGATATGCCGGCGGTTGATGAGCTGATTGCTCATGGTAAAACGGTTGAACAAATTCGCGAGGCGATAGGCGCAGACTGGCTGATATTTCAGGAGCTGGAAGATCTGGTGGCATCATGCGCAGAAGGCAGCATTATTCCCATGGACTTTGAATGCTCAGTATTTAATGGTGAATATGTCACCAATGATGTCAGCCAACAGTATCTGTCAAATCTTGAACAGAAGCGGAGTGATGCGGTAAAACGCAAACGCGGCACCGGGAGTGCCATGCACTCAAATTCCGCTGAAGATGAAGATATACTTGATCTGCATAATGCCGGTTAATGTGACGATCTGGTTCTAACCTCATATGTAAAGCAGGCTATGTAAAAGGGTAGAAAAGGGTAAATGGAACAAACAGCGAATAACAAAGAAGCACTGCCAATGACTGGCCTGGAGGCAATCAAAATCCAGGACAAGGTTGATGAAGCTGTCGCTGAAATTGGCAAAGTGGTTCTGGGCAAGGAAAAGCAGATTCGTCTGTCACTTTGCTGTCTTTTTGCCGGCGGCCATCTACTTATGGAAGATAAGCCGGGCATGGGCAAGACGACCTTGTCCCAGGCCCTGATTAAAACAACAGGAAAATATTTGAGCGGTGAATTAATGAAATCCTTAATCGCAACAGGGCGTTATCGTCATTACAAAGGCCGGGATTACCAGGTTGTCGGGACTACCAGACATACAGAGACTGAAGAGGATCTGGTGCTTTATTATCCGCTGTATGGCGAGGAAAGTGATCGACGTTACTGGGTACGACCACTTGATATGTTTACCGGGCAGGTCATGATTGAGGGTATACCCAGAGCAAGATTTGAGTACCTGCAGGACGACGAAACAAGTTAATCATTCCAGGTACAGCAGGGGATCATGCAAGTACAACTACCACTGTTTTTTTTCTGTTTAATGATTCATGCCGGTATTTTCCTGACATCGAATAAATTCGACAGGAAGTCGCGCTTACTGGGCGGTGTTGCAGTACAGATGATGACCTGGCTGCTCTGGTATTGCGGAACTCTGCTTGAGCCTGAAACAAACATTGCGCTTTTCTGGCTGGGTAGAATTCTGGTCAATGCGCCTTACTATTTTCCCTTCGTCAGCTTCCTTGTTTACATTCGCCGGCTTAACGCGAAATAGTCATATTCCCCCAAGCTTTTCTCAGAGAAATTTCCCACTATTTTATTTCATGGCCTTGAATTTTTTCATGGTGGACATACTTATGTGTTGTGAAGGCTCAAATGAGCTTCATCTTGCCGGCCTTGAGCTGGCCCAGTGCCTGGTTCTGAGTGAACAGGCTTTAACTAAGTAATATTGCTTGAATGAGGATATACACATGACAACATTTGATTTTTCTCCCCTTTACCGATCAGCTATTGGTTTTGACCACCTGGGCTCACTACTTGACAGCATTTCTACCAACGAAAGAACTGCGTCAACTTATCCCCCCTATAACATCGAATTATTAAGCGACGATGAGTATCGCATCACCATGGCAGTTGCGGGTTTTTCCGAAGCAGACATTAACGTGGAAGTAGAGAACAATACCCTGACGGTTTCTTCCACGAACTCGGAAGATAAAAGTGATAGTGAACGCAATTACCTGCATCGCGGTATTGCAGAACGGCATTTCAAACGTCAATTTAAATTGGCCGATCACATCAAGGTGAATGGCGCCAGCATGGAAAATGGCTTGCTACATATCGATCTGGAACGTGAAGTCCCGGAAGCCATGAAGCCAAGGCAGATAGCCATTAATAGTAATGTCGATAACAGCAGACTGCTGAAATCAGCCTGATCAGAAAAGCCCGGTGAAAACCGGGCTTTTTTTTAAGAGAGAGACAAGAGGCAAGAGACAAGAGGCAAGCCACAAAATGAAGCCTGCTGATGAAATTGTCTTTTTTAAAAATCGAGAATTCTCGCTTTTTTTAATATGAATAACGGCAGGATCGATTCTCACTCACCTTTATCCTTTTATCCGTTTTACTTGCCTCTTTCCTCCGGGGTCATATCACCCCGAAAGCCAACATAGCATCCGCGACCTTGATAAATCCTGCAATATTGGCGCCGCGTGAATAGTTGACGTAGTCCCTCTCGGTGCCATGGGAAACACATTTGTCGTGAATGGTGTGCATGATTTTTTTCAGGTGGTCCTGCAGGTCCTGTTCTGACTAGCTCAGGCGTGCAGAGTTTTGGCTCATTTCCAGTCCGGAGACCGCCACACCTCCTGCATTGGCAGCCTTGCTTGGCGCAAACAGCACCTGGCTATCCTTGAAAATGTCTATGCCTTCTTTCACTGTGGGCATATTGGCCCCTTCAACCACTGCCATACAGCCGTTCTTGACCAGCAGTTTGGCATCGTCAATTGAAATTTCGTTAGAGTGGCGCAGGGCAGAGCGATATCACAGGGTACGTGCCAGGGACGCTGGTCGGCGACAAATTCTGCATCAAAGGTGTTCAGGTATTCTGAAATCCGGGCGCGGCGTTTTACTTTCAGATCCTTGATGTGCGCAAGTTTCTCGGCATTGATACCTGCCTTGTCATGAATGTAACCGGAAGAGTCGGACATGGTGATGACTTTGGCGCCTAATTGTATGGCTTTTTCAGCTGCATAAATAGCTACATTGCCGGAACCGGAAATAAGAATCTTTTTGCCTTCCAGTTCCTGCTTGTGGTGTTTCAGCATGTTTTCCAGCATATAAACAGCCCCATAGCCGGTAGCTTCATTTCTTATCAGGCTGCCGCCATATTCAATTCCCTTGCCGGTGAAGGTGCCGCTGAATTTATTGGTCAGACGTTTCATCTGGCCAAATATATAGCCTATTTCTCTGGCACCCACACCAATATCTCCGGCCGGCACGTCGGTATCAGGGCCAATATAACGACTTAATTCGGTAATAAAGGACTGGCAAAAACGCATGACCTCCGCATCAGATTTTCCCTTGGGGTTGAAATCCGAGCCACCTTTGGCGCCGCCCATGGGCAGGCCTGTCAGTGAATTTTTGAAGGTCTGCTCAAAGGCGAGAAACTTTAGAATGCTGAGATTGGCGCTGTTATGGAATCGAATTCCACCTTTGTAAGGGCCGATTGCATTGTTATTCTGTACTCGATGACCACGATTGGCGCGAATATTACTCTCGTCATCTACCCAACAGACACGAAAACTAATGACGCGGTCAGGCTCTGAAAGTCTCTCCAGCTATAACGCATTTTGATACTTTGGGTTGCTTTCGATATAGGGAAGAATATCGTAGGCAACTTCATGAACAGCGTGGTGAAATTCTCTCTCGCTCGGATTGCGTCGTTTCAGTCCAGACATGAAATGTGTCATGTTTTGTTTTGTATTCATGAGGAATTGCCTTAATCAAAATTTTCCGGGTAGCAGATTAAGCCTGTTGCCAGACTCTGCAAACAATAGATAACTATAATAATGCTGTACGGATATATAAATAATCAGATTACTTAAAGAGAAAAGGAGTCAGGTACAAGATAGCTGTTCCGTAAGTTTTAATTCTTATACAGGGGAGGCAAGCTGTAATCTTTACCTGTTTTCCCTTTTACCACCCCTTGTTTATGGAGACTGCTGATAATGAAAAACAGAGTCTTGTGATCGGCCTGTCCCTTGTCCTGATGATTGTCGCTTTTGTCACTGTACAGTGACTGTTCCAGTTGCTTTAAAGGGTCATTAAGCTCATCTTTGCCTGAGCGTTGTGCCAGTTGGGAAAGTGTCAGCAATGTTTCATCTTCGTAAAAGGCCTGGGCCCAGGCAATCAGGCAGCGTCTGATATCAGCAGCATTGCCTTTATCAATGGCTGTCTTCAGGACTTTCAATGCCATGTTGGCATTTGCCGAGACAGGTTTGTCCTGTTTACGTTGTTTTTGCTGCGGCATCATGGCCGGTGTGGCGGTACTGATGAAAGCGAGCTGGCGTCTACTACGCAGCCACATTGCCGTGGAGAAAAACCACGCCACAGCAAATACTGCGGTAGTGGTGATCCAGAACAGATACAGTCCCGATGTTTGCGTTGCCGGTAATGCGATTGCGCTGTCGAGCACCGGCTGATTCAGCGGGATGTTCGGTAAATTGTTGCTAAAGGACTGGTTGCTGGTGACTCCGGGCTGGACCGTCAGGGTGCGTGCTGGAATCACGGCGCGTTCGAGAGAATCCGTGGTGGTATTCCACCAGGGAATAACCACTTCCGGAATGACAAAATCACCCGCTTGGGAAGGCACAATAGCAGTGCCTTCCGTGCGTGAACCAGTGACGCCGAGTTCATTGGCTGAATCTTCACTGCTCGGTTGGTCGGGATAAAATTTGAGACCCGGTAAATCGGCATAAGTTATTCCCGGCAGTAGCGAGCTGCTCAGGCCACTGGCACTGATCTGAATATTACGCGTTACTGACTCGCCAATGGAGAGATCATCAACCGGACCACTCCAGCTTTCAATAATGGCGATATTGGCCGCCGGTAGCCAGGTTTGCCCCGGGAAGCTGGCAGGCTTTCCCAGTACTTCAATGGCATGCAGGTCACTGCCCAGATTGATTTCACGAACAGTGGTGCGGTTGTTGAAAAAACGGGTAAGCCCGCCACGCCGGCCCACGGTAGCAGTGAAATAAACCGGCGGGATGGTCAGCTCGCCACTGCTCTGGGGAAAAATAACAAACTTGCGTTCGGTAACGTTATAGCGCACACCATCGACGATTTCGGAGTAGGTTTCGTCGCTGCCCAGCTGCTGTACTACGGCATCAGCGACCTGTGGCGAAGTAAGTTGTGCGCCCTGATCAAAGCTGATGGAGTAATACAGTTTGATGGTGTACAGCAGCTGTTCCTGCACGTAGACAGTTTCTTTGCTCACATCGGATAAAATAAATATTTCATCGCTCCCGCTGTTACTTAACTGGTCAGCTTCACCAACTGAGATGGTAATTGGGCTGGAGACTTCACCACCGATTCTGAACGAGGGGATCGTCAGGGTGCCGGCAGAGCGAGGCCTAAGTTGTACGATGTAATCGACAAAGGACTGCACGGTGCCATTAATATTGGTGTAGGAGCTGCGCGTACTGACATTGCCTATTTGTTCAAAATCACGGTTAAGGCCGGCAAGGGAGGGACGTGCATTGCCCAATGAACTGTCAATCCTGATGGTCAGGGTGAGCAGTTCGTTCAGGCTGATGTCATTTCTGTCAACAAAGGCACTTAGCGGCTGGGTTTCAGTCTGACTCACAGCCAGCAAGCTGGTCAACAGCATGCAACTTGCGAGAAACAATTTCACTATTGATCGGTTCACCATATCTGTCCGTTTTCTTCCTGTTCAGCAAGGCTGGGGTTTTGAATCTGTTCAAAGCGGCGGCGTGCAGCCTGGTATTGAAATTTTCGCCTTAGAAGCTCACCGGGATCATCAGGAATTCTTCTCAACCATTGCTGCATAGCCTGTTCTTCCTCTGAATCTGGCTGTTCACCTTCCTGGGGTTCCTGACTTTCCTGGTCCTGTGGCTCATTTTCACTATCCTGCTCGGATTCCTGCTGCTCCTGATCCTGCTGCTGTTGTTGCTGCTGATCCTGCTCGGATTGCTCAGACTGCTGCTCCTGGTTTTGCTGCTGCTGTTCCTGATTTTCCTGTTGCTGACTTTCCTGCTCCTGATCCTGGTTTTCGCCTTCGCTGTCCTGCTGTTGTTGCTCTTGCTGCTGTTGTTCCTGTTCTTCCATGATCTTTTCCAGCAGTTCCTTGTTGAACTGTGCATCTTCATGGTCAGGAGCCAGTGCCAGTGTCTGGTCATAGGCCGCAATGGCTTCAGGATAGCGATTCATGCGGGCCAGGGCATTACCACGATTATAATGGGACTCGGCATCTTCAAGAAGTCCAAGATCGGCCACAGCATTTTCATAATTACCCACACGGTAATTGGCCGCCGCACGCCATTCCTTATCCTGAAACAGATTGGCGGCTTGCTCGAAATCTTCTTCGCTAAACGCTTCTGTGCCCTGGACATCCTTTTTCACCCATAGGTCTTTCAACTCCCAGGCATAGGCATCACGCTCCGGCACAAAGATGAAGGCCAGACATAAACCCAGCAACCAGCCGCGTCGAAAGGTGAGCGCTGCCAGCGGCAGTACCAGCAGTAATAACCAGGGGCCGGCTTCGTACCAGATATCAAATTCGCGTTCCACATCAATGAGGTTTTCATTTTCGTCAAACACGCTCTGATCCAGCAGGTAATTAATGTCCTCATCGATTAACAAGGCATCAGCATAGCGACCGCTGGTTTCCCGGGCGAGCTCCTGCAACAGACTGCGCTGCAGTCTTGGGATCACAATGGCGTTGTTGTTATCACGCAGGAAACCACCCTCGGCCATGGGGATTGGCGCACCGTCTTCGGTCCCGACACCCAGTACGGACAGGGTATGTTGAGTTCCGCGCAGGGTATTGCGAATGGCACCAATATCATTGGCATTGATGCCATCAGTGATAAGCAGGATCTGGGCCTGGGGCAGGCTGCTGTTTTCCAGCAATTCAATGGCCAGTTCAATACCACTATCGGGCCTGCTTCCCATCATCGGCATGATATTGGGCTCCAGCGATGACACCAGATTATTGATGGTTTCCACATCGTCAGTTAGTGGCGTAACCGCATGGGCATCACCGGCATAAACCACCAGCGCGGTCTGACCTTCTTCCTTGCGGGTAGTCAGTACATCAATAATCTTGCGCTGGGTACGAATTGCCCGATTCGGAGCAACATCATTGGCATACATGGACAGTGACATATCTGCCACGATGACCAGCGCATCTTCACGTTCCTGAACGGGCACGGGAATCTGTTGCCACACCGGCCCGGCTAGCGCAATAAGTCCCAGAGTCCATAACAGCAACAAGCCAAATAGCGGATAGATGCGACGTGGAGAGCTGTTTTTATCCAGCAGAAATGGCAGCAGGGAAGGGTCAATAGCCCTTGACCAGGTACTGCGGGTACTTTGGATAAACAGCAGTAAAAATATCAGGATGAGGGCAGGAATCAGTCCGTATAAAAATACCGGTCTGAGAAAATGGAAATTCTCCAGCATTTCGGCACTCAGGAGGGGGTTCATGCCTTGACCTCCATGCTGCTTTCTTCAGTCGCAGGGTTTTGGGGCGTGGCAGACTGACGGCCGCCGGCGAACAATATGCCCCAGGGCATGCGCAATAGTGCAATGAGAAAGCTAAGAGCAACGGCTATGCCAAGTGGCCAGTAAAACAGGGCAGAGGTAGGACGAAAAGTTTCAGCTTCCTGTTCTACCGGCTCCAGTTCGTCAAGCAGACCATAAATGTTTTCCAGTTCCTCGCGGTCCCTGGCCCTGAAATACTGGCCGCCGGTATTCACGGCTATCTGGGTCAGGCTGTCTTCGTCCAGATCAGCTGATGGATTGATGGTACGCGGTCCAAACAGTGAGTTTGAGCTTGAAGCATCGGCGCCAATACCGATGGTATAAATTTTAATATTTTCCCGCGCCGCCAGATCACCAGCCTGGGTAGGAGAGACTTCACCGGCATTGTTTACGCCATCGGTGAGAAGAATCAGAATACGACTGGCTTCTGGCCGCTCGCGCAAGTGTTTCACGCCCAGCCCGATAGCATCGCCAATGGCGGTCGCGTTTTCTTCGATAATGCCGATCTCGGCTTCAAAGAGCAGGGTTTCAACAGTTTCCCGGTCGAAGGTCAGTGGTGCCTGGGTATAGGCCCGGGCAGCAAACAGAATCAGACCAAGACGATCGCCAGTGCGCCGTTCAACAAAGTCGCCTACTACCGATTTCACCACTTGCAGGCGCGTCGCATTCTGACCGCCCAATTGGATGTCCTGGGCTTCCATGGAACCGGAAATATCCACCGCCAGCATCAAGTCACGACCGGTAGTAGGGAGCTGGATGGGTTCGCCCACCCATTGTGGTCGGCTGGCAGCGGTGACAAGCAGCAACCAGCTGAGGATGGCCAGCACGGCGATCAGACGATTGCGAGCACCGATTTTCGGCGCTGTTTTTTCGATGCTTGAAAGTGACTTGAAAAACGGCACATAGAGGGACGCATCACGGTTGGCAGCCCTTGGCAGCAGGCGATGAAAAAACCAGGGCAGCGGCAAAAACAGAAAAGCCCAAAGCCAGACAAACTGAATCATGATGGTGACTCCGTTTGCGTAAGGCGTTGAGCATGAGCTTGCCGTTTTTCCTGGTAACGTTTCTCAACCCAGCCTTTGACCAGGGCATAAAGCGCCTCGGTATCGGCATCGAAACGGCGTTGATAAACGCCATCGGCCAGCACCCGGCCAGCACCCTGGGAAAAATCAGAGCCAGCGTCAAAGCTGTCGAGAAATTCAAGCCATTGTGAGCCACTGAGCTTTTCTGAAGGTGAGTCAGGAAACATGACAATCGCCACTCTGTTTAACAGGACGTTGATGCTGGCAAGAAATTCCAGACCCGCCGCATTACGCTTATGGTCAAAGGCTGCCTGTTCATTGTAATGGCTGTAGGCCTGCTCCAGTTCATCCAGCACATTGGCCAGTTTACGCCGCTGAATCATGGCAATAATTGCTTGCCGGTAGATAAAACCCAGGCCAATAAAAATTAACAGCAGTAATAACCACCAGCCAGGGGCGGGCGGCCAGAAGGTAACGGCTTCCGGTAAATGGATATCGCGCAGTTGGCTTAACGGGTCTTCTGCTTCCATGTTTCCATTTGTTCCAGTACCACCTGGTCAGTCCGCAAGGGAATCAGAGGTACTTTCATTTTGTTAAATTCATTTCTAAGCATGTCCAGGCGCAACTCAAATTGCTCGTGATAGTGGGTTCTGACACTATTTTTGAAAGTATTGATGATACTGCGCTGCTGACCGTCGGTAATGCTATAGACACCGGGAATCGGTAAGTTTTCTTCCAGCGCGTCATAGACAAAAATACAGGTGACACTGTTATGCAGAGCCAGTTGATGCAGGTACTGGCGGCATTTGTCATCAAAAGTCTGAAAGTCGCTGATCAGGTAAACGTTGGAGCCGGGGCGGGTAATACGATACATCTGTTCAAGGGCGCCGAGCAGATAGTTTTTTTCACTCAGGGCGGGATCGGTATGGTGTTCCACCAGCTCCTGATTGTAACGCGCCAGGGTGTCCAGAAATCGCAGGGCAGAGCGTTTACTGCGACGGGGTTTGATGAGTTCATTGGTGGTGTCGTTGAACACTACGCCACCAACCCGATCGCCATTATCGACCGTAGTCCAGCAGATAATAGCAGCAGCCTCAGTGGCCACCACTGACTTGAATGCCACCTGACTGCCAAAAAACATATTGTGGCATTGATCAATGCCGATAATCACCGGGCGTTCGCGTTCTTCGCGAAAAACCTTGGTAAAAGGGCGTCCGACCCGGGCTGTAACACGCCAGTCAATCTGTCTGATATCGTCACCGGCCTGATAGGCCCGGTATTCCTCAAAATCGACGCCGCGTCCCTTGTGCTTGGAAATATGGGAACCGGACATCCCCAGTCGACTGCGCGACTGGTAATCCAGTTCAAAGGATTTAGCGACATGACGCTGGTCAAATAATTGCTCCAGCGTAATGAACGCACCGCGACTGCGATACTGATCATGTGGAATGTTTAGCTGACGTTTACGAGACAATGCTTTCCTCTTGGTCCAGTGGACTTGATGGGGCTGGGTCAGGAAAATTCAATATATTCAGGTCTAGGCTGAAGGTACGAGTTCCAGAATCCTGTTCAGCACACTGTCAGGGTCGACGCCGGCAGCTTCAGCTTCAAAGCTCAACAATACGCGATGGCGCAGGACATCATGAAAAACCTCATGGATATCTTCCGGACTGACGAAATCCTTGCCCTTGAGCCAGGCATGGGCACGGGCGCACAGATCAAGAGAAATAGTACCGCGAGGACTGGCGCCAAAGTCGATCCATTTCTCCAGTTCCTCGGAATAAGGGCCTGGATTACGGGTCGCCATTACCAGCTGCAGGATATATTCCTCAACTGTTTCCGCCATATGAATATTCAGCACTTCCTGGCGTGCCTGAAAAAGGGCTTCCTGGGGAACTATCGCGGGCGGCTCCATCACTTCATTGCGCGCCTCGTTTCTCACCAAGTTAAGAATTTTGCGTTCAGATTCAGTATCCGGATAGCCTACGGTGACATGCATCAGGAAACGGTCAAGCTGGGCTTCAGGTAATGGATAGGTGCCTTCCTGCTCAATCGGGTTCTGGGTTGCCATCACCAGAAACAGCTTGGGCAGTTGAAAAGTTTCGCGACCTACACTGACCTGATGTTCTGCCATCGCCTCGAGCAGGGCAGACTGAACTTTGGCAGGGGCACGGTTGATCTCGTCGGCAAGTACCAGGTTATGGAAGATCGGGCCTTGCTGAAAACGAAAACTGCCATCTTCCGGACGGTAGATTTCTGTTCCGGTAATGTCGCTGGGTAGCAGGTCAGGCGTGAACTGGATGCGATGAAAGTCACCCTCGATGCCTTCCGAGAGATTCTTGATGGCCTTGGTCTTGGCCAGCCCGGGGGCGCCTTCCACCAGCAGATGGCCATCCGCAAGGAGCGCAATCAATAACCGGTCGATCAGTTTTTCCTGGCCAATAATCTGTTGTGACATCCAGGTTTGCAGTGTGGTAATTACTTCGAATTGCGTCATGTGGTAAGTCTCTTACTTCTTTATTAGTTCATTAGTTCTTATTTAATCAATCTCAAGTCAAATTTTGCTCAAAAGATGTCTGCTGACGTGGCATGCCAGCGGCATATCGCTCTATTACAAAAATGCCCAGGCCATAAAGCGCCGTAGGGCTGGGAGTAAAAAGGAGGCTATGCCTTTGATTGGTTGGGCAGCTTGCCCGGGTAAAACGTCGATTCTATAGTGAATCCCTGCGTATTGAAAATTGAAAATGGTCGCAACTGTCATATATGTGGGCAGTCAGGTCCGGTTGACAGCGCTACTTGAGGACAATCTGCCTGCTCTATATAGTGTGACGGCCAATACACTCTGTCTATCCCTGTATTGTGATTATTTTAAGGAAAAAAAAACCATGCCTGCCACCAGGAAAACTCTGATTCTATATTCAACACCGGCATGTCATCTGTGTGAAACGGCCCATGAGCTTATCAGGCCGTTTCTAAGTCAGCTCGAGATGGATATTGAGGAAGTGGATATCAGCGAATCGGACGCTCTTATTGAGCGTTACGGGGTTCGTATTCCGATTATAAAGTTTGCAGATGGGGAGAAAGAGCTGGGCTGGCCATTTAGTGTAGAGAGCTTCCTGGCTTTTGTCTCTGATGAGGTCTAGATAATCTTGATATGCCAGGGCTCATAACGGACCCCGCAGCGATTGGTATCGGTATAACGGATGTCCACATAACCCAGCGTAATCAGACGCTGGAACTCTTCGGTATTGGAAAAGTCGATAGTGAAATTCGCCTCCCCAAGACCGATTTTACCTACATCAAAGTCGCCGATGCCATGGAAGGAGTAGCCTGGAGGCGCCAGGGAACGTGAGGCCTTGGAGAGGTTGCCGTTGGACTGCCGGGTTTTGGAGAGAAACAGGTGCATTTGTTTCACTACGTTGCGAATGCCCGAAGTGAGCAGCAGTTTTTCCCCCACATCTTTATGGATTAGCTGGTATTGGTTCAGGGAATCGCCCTTGAGCAGGTAATGGCCACTGCCACCAATCTTTTCTACTTCATTCTGGTTAATACGATGGGTCAGTTCGGGATTGACCTTTTCGCCAAAGAAGCCGTAATCGGTGGCATCGTTGAAAAAGATCTCTTCCATGAAAGCCAGTTCGGCAGGGTCAAACGCGCCAATCTCTTCGTAATTACGGGCAAAATAGAGCATTTCATCAAAAGCAATCAAGTTGAAGTTGCCGTGACCGATAAAGCGTTGTACCCGTTCCAGACGATCAATTGTAGGTTGAAGTAAAAGCTGGTTGATTTCGCTCAGGTAAACATCACCGGGAAAGTCGCCGTCGAAGTTACGAATTTTCTCCAGGTAGAAATTGACTCCTCATCTTCAAGTTGATCAATACCTTCAACATCCAATACCCGTTCAGTGTGTTTGAAACCATCCTGCAGATCGTTTTCCGGCGCCACTACAATGCCAGAATCATTGGGGTCGGGTATGTCATCAATATTCACCGATGGCATGGACGCAATTTCTGCAGGGTCCCTGTCACCATTGGGATTAAAAGGAGCAAGATCGGGCAAGTCAGAGAAGGAGAGGCGATTATTCTTGTACTGATCAAACAGGCGTGAACTCAGGAAGGAAATGCCTCCTCCTGCCATCAGTGCTGCCAAGACATCTCGTTTTTTCATAATTGCGACGAATATAGCAGAGTTTATAGAGCGAAAAAATCCCTAGCGTTCGTTGTTGTCAATTCAGCGATAATTTTTTCACTTCTACCCAAACATTGGGCCACTGTGGCCAGCACATGGACAAGGTTAGCCGGTACGTTTCTGCGCGAAGCGGGCTTCGGTCGAATGGTTCGTGGCAGCAGATAAGGGGCATCCGTTTCCAGCATCAGCCGGTTTTCCGGAATCAGCTGAATGAATTCATGCAGGTGATGCCCTCGGCGCTCATCACAGATCCAGCCGGTGATGCCAATATGCATATCCAGGTCAAGATAATCACGTAATTCTGCTTCCGTGCCGGTAAAGCAATGGACCACGCCCCGTGGCAGTGAATTACGGTATTCACGCAAAATCTGCATAAAGTCTTCATGACCGTCACGCTGATGCAGAAATACCGGCATCTGGAGGTCCACTGCCAGCTGCAGTTGTTGTGCCAGCGCGCTTTTCTGGTCATCACGGGGAGAATAGTCGCGAAAATAATCCAGCCCGGTTTCGCCAATGGCTTTTACACAATCCTGCTCTGCAAGAGCCTTCAGCTCTACCGGCATGCGATCATGAAAGCTCTCGGCTTCATGGGGATGTACCCCTGCCGTGGCGGAGAGATAGCCGTCAAACTGACTGCTCAGTGCCGCAGCATCCTGACTGCTACTGACCGTGGTGCCGGTCACCATTATATGCTCAATCCCGACCTGCTGCGCCTCATCAATGATCTGATCAAGATCGCCACTGAAACTTTCATGGCTTAAATTGGCGCCAATATCGATCAGCGGATAGGAGTTTTTCGTGTTCATGGGAGAATATTCGGTGCAGCTAAATATTTTGTGCATGGTACTTGTTCCAAGTCTCAAGTTACAAGTTACAAGTTACAAGTCTCAAGCACCAACATCGTCAGAAAGCAGAGTCAAACCCCCTGGCTAAACGCCCACCTTTATCCTTTTTCTTTTTTTCGTTACTCGAAACCTCCCGTATCTTCTTGCGACTTGAGACTTGAGACTTGTAACTTGCGACTTCTATTTTTTGACAAAAAAATAGAGGTTTAATCCGCATGCTCTGTATAATGAGCGCTTTTTTGAATCAGTCAAATCAGGATCCCATGAACGCGCAAGAGAAAAAGGCCATAGACTGGAAAAGCCTCGGGTTTGAGTACACGAAAACCGATTATCGGTTTAGTGCGCTTTATGAAAATGGCCAATGGTCAGAAGGGGAGTTGTCCACGGACGAGTTCCTTCATCTCCATGAAGGCTCACCGGCCCTGCATTATGCCCAGCAATGTTTCGAGGGCATGAAGGCACAGACCGCCAAAGATGGTCGCGTGCTGCTGTTTCGTCCGCAAATGAATTGCCAGCGTATGCAAAATACCTCAGACCGCCTGTCCATGCCGCGGGTTCCGGAAGAGTTGTTCCTGCATGGAGTGAAAGAGGCGGTACGTGCCAATATCAATTGGGTTCCTCCCTATGGTAGCGGCGCCTCACTTTATATTCGTCCACTGCTGATCGGTATAGGTGAGAACATGGGGCTGCGTCCGGCCAAGCAATACATGTTCCGTGTCATGGTTTCTCCGGTTGGCCCGTATTACAAAAGCGGCGGGCTTTCCGTCATCAAGCTGGCAGTGTCGGATTTTGACCGGGCAGCGCCCCATGGCACAGGTGATGTAAAGGCTGGTGCCAATTACCCTGGCGGACTTTATGCCACTCGCAAAGCCCAGGAACTGGGTGCGAATGAGGCACTTTATCTTGATGCGGCAGAACGTCGCTATATAGAAGAAGCAGGATCGGCGAATATCATTATCTGTACCCGTGATAATAAGCTGATCACGCCCAGGTCTGCGGCCATTTTGCCCAGCATTACCCGCCGTTCAATCATGGATATCGCCAGGCAAGAACTGGGCATGGAAACCGAGGAGCGCGCCATCGATCTGCGCGCCGAACTGGACTCATTTGTTGAGGTTGCCGCCTGTGGAACTGCCGCTGTGCTGTCTCCTGTCGGGAAAATATGGTTTGATGATGCCTGGCACAGCTTCTATGGTGAAGGCGAGGAGGTCGGTCCAGTGATGCAGCAGTTGTATGATCTTCTTTGTCAGATTCAAAGTGGCGAAAAGGAAGATAATTTCGGCTGGACCATGGAAGTGCCGATGTAATTTTCCCTGTCCGGCAAAATATTTTTCACTTTTCTTTTCTTAAATCCGATGGTTTAATGCCCGCCTTTTTAAAGGAGAGGCTATTAAATTTTTTTTGTGTCAAAAAATGCCTGTATTTAAAGCATATTTCTGTTTGTAGATGTATGCCGCCAGACACTTTTTTGATTTTTTTTCAATACAGCTCTTGACCGAACATACGCTTGTCATTAATGATGGCGCCTGTTTTTGCCGCCATAAGTAATAAAAAATGGCGGAAAACTACTGAATTCAAATGGGATATAAACGCTAAATGGGTAAATCACTGGTTATTGTTGAGTCGCCTGCCAAGGCCAAGACAATTAACAAATATCTAGGAAATGACTTCATCGTTAAGTCATCCGTAGGCCATATTCGTGATCTGCCCACTAGTGGCTCCAGTGGTGCTGTTGACACCAAAGCCAGAGCAAAAGCGGCTGCTGAAACCCGCAAGATGGATCCCGAACAGAAGAAAGTTCATAAAGCTAAAAAAGCCAAAGCCCAGTTAATTGCCCGCATGGGTATCGATCCTGAACACAGCTGGAAAGCCAACTATAAAATCCTTCCTGGTAAGGAGAAAGTGGTTAACGAGCTGAAAAAGTTTGCCAAGGATTCCGACACCATCTATCTCGCAACTGACCTTGACCGTGAAGGGGAGGCCATTGCCTGGCATCTGAGAGAAGCCATCGGTGGTGATGATTCCCGCTATAAGCGCGTGGTATTTAACGAAATTACCAAAAAGGCGATAGAGGAAGCATTCTCCGATCCCGGTGAAGTGGACATGAAGCATGTTGAAGCCCAGCAGGCCCGACGCTTTCTCGACCGCGTTGTCGGTTTTATGGTTTCGCCCTTGCTTTGGGCCAAAGTGGCCCGAGGGCTTTCTGCCGGTCGTGTTCAGTCCGTAGCCGTGCGCTTGCTGGTAGAGCGAGAGAATGAAATCCGCGCTTTTGTGCCCGAAGAATACTGGGAATTGTTTGCCAACCTGCTGACGCCCGAGAATGCGGCGAAAAAATCCAGCGCAGATGAGACTGACCCCCTGCGGTTTGAAGTAGTGAAATACCAGAACAAGGAATTCAAGCCGAAAAACGAAGAGCAGACCCGCGCTGCCATGGCGGCACTGGAACCGGCGGACTATATTGTTACTGACCGCGAAGACAAGCCGACCTCATCAAAACCACGTGCCCCTTTTATTACCTCGACCCTGCAGCAGGCCGCCTCAACCCGGCTTGGTTATAGCGTTAAAAAAACCATGACCATGGCCCAGCGCCTTTATGAAGCAGGCTTTATTACCTATATGCGTACGGACTCCACGGCATTGAGCAATGATGCCCTGGCAATGGCCCGTGATTACATCGAGAAACAGTTTGGTGACAAGTATCTGCCGGATAACGCCATTCGTTACAGCAGCCGCGAAGGGGCCCAGGAAGCGCATGAAGCGATCCGTCCTTCCGATGTCAATGTGCTTGAGAACTCCAGCCGTATGGATGGCCTGGACCGTGATGCCGTGCGTCTTTACAACCTGATCTGGCAGCAGTTCCTGGCCTGTCAGATGACACCGGCGCGCTATAAAAGCAGCACGATTAAAGTAGAAGCGTCCGGCTACAGCATGCGCATCAAAGGCCGCATTATGGAATTTGATGGTTATACCCGGGTATTGCCGGTAAGCAAGGATGGCGATGTGGAGCTGCCTGATCTGAAAGTGGGGGACAAACTCTTGCTGCAGACCCTGGATCCGGTACAGCATTTTACCAAGCCACCACCGCGTTACACCGAGGCCAGCCTGGTAAAAGAACTGGAAAAACGCAGTATTGGCCGACCCTCTACCTATGCCGCGATTATTTCCACGATTCAGGATCGCGGTTATGTGAAGCTGGAAAACCGCCGTTTCTATGCCCAGAAAATGGGGGATATCGTCACCGATCGGCTGGTAGAAAACTTCAAGGACCTGATGGATTATGAATTTACCGCCCGCATGGAAGATAACCTGGACGATATCGCCAAGGGCAAGCGCCAATGGCTGGATGTATTGAATGCATTTTATGATGACTTTACCCGTCAACTGAAACAGGCGCAGTCAGAAGAAGGCGGTATGCGGGAAAATAATCCCACTGAAACTGACATCAAATGTCCAACCTGTGAACGCAATATGCAGATTCGTACCGGGTCTACCGGCGTCTTCCTGGGTTGTTCAGGCTATAACCTGCCACCGAAGGAACGATGTAAAACCACACTGAATCTGACACCCGGTAATGAAGCCATCAGCGTGGATGCCGATGATGAAGCCGAATCACGTCTTTTGCTGGACAAACATCGCTGCAAGATTTGTGACACCGCCATGGATTCCTACCTGATCGATGAGGAAAGGAAACTACACGTTTGTGGTAATAATCCGGGTTGCTCCGGCTTTGAAGTGGAAGTCGGCAAGTTCAAGCTGAAAGGTTATGACGGGCCAACCCTGGAATGTGACAAGTGTGGCGCCGAGATGCAGCTGAAGAACGGCCGCTTCGGCAAATACTTTGGCTGCATGTCAGAAGACTGCAAGAATACGCGCAAACTGCTGCGTAACGGTGAAGCCGCACCACCTAAAATGACACCGGTACCGATGCCTGAACTGGAATGCGAAAAGGTGGAAGACACCTATATCCTACGTGATGGCGCTGCGGGTCTGTTTCTGGCCGCCAGCCAGTTCCCGAAAAACCGGGAAACCCGTGCGCCTCTGGTGGAAGAACTGCTTCCCCACAAGGACGAGATCGATAAAAAATATGCCTTCCTGATGAAAGCGCCTACAGAAGATCCCGATGGTCATAAGACCGTGGTCAAGTTCAGCCGCAAGAATAAAGAGCAGTATGTGCAAAGTGAAATCGACAAGAAGCCTACCGGCTGGAAATCATTTTATCGCAAGAGCGTCTGGACTACAGACAGTGAAGGCACGCCAGCGACTATCAAATACTAGGACCTATTCATCAGCAATGACTGAATCTCGGCAGCATTAATGGAATCACTACTCAACTGGATCGAACAGAACAACTGGGTAATCCATGTCTTTGGCGTGGTGCTGGCTACCGTACTGACCAACTTTATCCTGCGTCGCATTCTTCATCGTCTTCACCTCAAAGCTGAAGCAACAGACAGCCTTTGGGATGACACTTTTCTTGAGTCCGCCAAACGCCCGATGTTGCTGTTCGTCTGGGTCATTGGCTTGTCTATTGCCGCAGAAATAGTCGAAGCGGTTTCTCAAAATCAGCTTTTCCAGCTGACCCCGCTGGTCCGTCATATCGCCATTATTTTGTTGCTGGTAATGTTTCTGGTCAAGTTGATCAGCAATGTCGAAGTATCCATCATAAAAAAACGTACCCTGATAGAGATGGATGCCGATGAAGTCACGGTGAAAGTCATTGGTCGCCTGTTACGCATCACCGTGCTTATTACCGGCACCCTGGTCATCCTGCAAACTCTTGGCATCAGCATCAGTGGCGTTTTGGCCTTCAGTGGTATTGGGGGTATCGCAGTAGGTTTTGCGGCCAAAGACTTGTTGGCCAACTTCTTCGGTGGCCTGATGATCTATCTTGATCGACCGTTTTCCATTGGCGACTGGGTACGCTCTCCCGACCGGGAAATCGAAGGCACTGTGGAAGATATCGGCTGGCGTCTTACCAAGATCCGCACCTTCGACAAGCGTCCCTTGTATATACCCAACTCCATGTTCAATACCATCGTGGTGGAAAATCCATCGCGCATGACCAATCGCCGCATCTACGAAACCTTCGGCTTGCGCTACTGTGATTCTGCAAAAATAGGTGACATCGTCGCCGACGTAAAAAAGATGCTACAGGCCCATAAAGAAATCGATACCGAACAAACCATGATTGTAAACTTTGTCACGCTATCTGCCTCAAGTCTGGATTTCTTTGTCTACACTTTTACCAAGACCACCAACTGGGTGCATTTCCATGAAGTGAAACAGGATGTGTTGTTAAAAATAATCGAGATCATTCATAGTCATGGCGCTGATATTGCTTTTCCCACACGGACCCTGGATGGTCTGGATTCTCTGGTCCCACCTCAACAATGATGCTTTTTTACCTGCCGCATTGTGAGTGAGCAGGGTAATAACCCGGCGCAGTTCAGTTTGACCTTGAACAAGCCCCCCGATGACGCCATGGATGACATCAGTCAGTCAAATATTCGCAAGTTGAAAAAGATGGGCGACTTCCGGTTCCAGCAATATGGCGATGCCTTTGTAGGATTGTTGATAGATAAGTGCCAGGTGCCATCACTGGACAGGATTGATGCCGAAACCGGACAGCCAAAGGTCTGGCAGTAAAAACACTTTCCTGGATATCCATCCCCTCAGTGTGTTCACCCTGAGCACATAGAGCGTTTTACCTGTTTCGCTCGGTCAGCAAGAACGTTAACATAGCATCCGCAAAATTACCCGACCTTATGGGGGCTAAAACAGCTGACCAGCCATTAAACCGGAACAAATAAAACCAATATACTTATGCCCAAATCTGCTCCTCGCACGCTTACTGTTATTCGCTCGCATCAGCTTACCCCCAATATGAAACGCATTACTCTGGGCGGGTCTGAGCTGAAAGGTTTTCCTGTAGATCAGGAAAGCGCCTATATCAAGCTGCAAATTCCGGCCGATAATGGTGAATCACTGGTGACACGTACCTATACTGTGCGTAAACACAGGAAAGCATTGAATGAGATTGATGTGGATTTCATGGTGCATGGCGACAGCGGCCCCGCATCTGCGTGGGCGCTTCGTGCCCAGCCCGGTGATTGCATAACCCTTGCAGGCCCTGGCGGTAAAAAATTACTGGATTTCTCTGCTGACTGGCTGGTACTGGTAGGTGACATGACAGCGCTACCCGCAATCAGTGTCAATCTGGAACAGTTACCAGCCAATGCACAGGGCTATGCGGTAATCGAAATTCTTGATGAAAGTGATATTCAGGCTTTCGAAATCCCGGAAAGCTTTGAAATTCACTGGGTTATCAATCCTGCTCCTGGAATAGAAAATACCCATCTGCTGGATAAGCTAAAACAATTACCCTGGCTGAAAGGAGAGCCGTCTATCTGGGCGGCCTGTGAATTTAATACCATGCGTGCTTTGCGCCAGTATTTTAAACAGGAAAAGAATGTTGATAAAAAAGCGGTTTATGTCTCTAGTTACTGGAAGCGTGGACTGAGTGAAGAAGAGCATAAAAAAGTTAAACGTACCGACGCTGAAACAACGGCTTAGGACAAACCTTATCTATCCGGAGTAAGACAAACATGAGCAGGAAATTAATCTCAAGTGGTTCTGATTTTGAAAGCAAAATCGGCTATTCACGTGCCGTAGTCCAGGGGGATTATGTATTTATGTCAGGCACCACTGGTTACGATTATGACACCATGACTATTTCAGAAAATGTTGTAGAGCAGGCAGAGCAGTGTTTTCAGAATATAGAAAAAGCCTTGCTTGAAGCAGGTAGCAATGTTTCCAACATTGTTCGAGTCACATATGTGTTTGCCGACAAGAACGATTTCGAACCTTGCTGGCCAGTGCTGCAGAAGTATCTTGGTGATGTGCGACCGGCGATCATGATGCTTGAAGCGGGCTTGCTTGATGAAAAAATGAAACTGGAAATTGAAGTGACTGCCGTGTGTGGTAATGACTAAATAGAAAAGTAAAAAAGGGCAAAAAAGGAGACGAAGGGATTTGACTTTAATCCCTCTGTCCACTTTTTTATTGTGCAAAATCCTATCTGCTGTATTCCTAGGATTTTAATTCCCTGCCCGGGTATGCCAGGGATTATGTTTATGCACGGCTCGCGGCTTATCTGGTAGGGCGCAAACTCTATCCTGGTCGACAAGCCTTTAGCGACAGCGAACGCGATCAGGCGCTTTAAATTCTGCTTGTCACCCTGTCAGGCTTTGCCGACTATACTGATATCATTTCTGCGCCTGAGCTGATATCGAATACGCCTGTTTTCTAATAATCCTGATTTCACTTACCTGGCGTTATTTACCCGACGTAATTTGCCTAGGCCGTTTTTTTTGCAGGACTGGTCTCGTTAATCATATTTAACCTTACCACCTGAAAGTTTTGCCAATGATTGAGGAGAAACTGATCCACTTTCCCTGTTTGTGCATTTATCAGGTAAATAATTGCAAACCTGATCTGTGATTTAAGCGCGTGTCGAAAATAGCACTCTATGCCGCAATGCTTTACCGTTACTGTCGAAAAACGTATTATTGCCCACTATGTCTAATCTCTCCGTCACCCGTGCTGTCAGTGCCCGTATTCCTACCGAGTACGGGGAATTCGAGCTTGTCTATTACACGAATACCTCCGACAACAAGGCCCACCTTGCCTTTTATATGGGCGACCTCAGTTCAGGAGAGGATATTCTGGTTCGACTGCATTCGGAATGTCTTACCGGTGATATCTTCGGCTCTCTTAGGTGCGACTGCGGTGAGCAGCTAGATCGCTCTCTGCAGGTAATCGCGGAGGAAGGGTGTGGGGTAGTTGTCTATCTGCGCCAGGAAGGCAGAGGTATTGGTCTGCTGCAAAAAATTCATGCATATAATCTGCAGGATGCCGGGCATGATACTGTTGATGCCAACCTGCTACTTGGACATCAGGCAGACGAGCGAGATTATACGATAGCTGTTCGCATTCTGGAAAATCTCGGTATAAAGTCGGTTCGCCTGATCACTAATAACCCTCTGAAAATCAGTGCGCTTGAGGAGCAGGGGATCAAGGTTAACGAGCGCGTTGAGCTTGATAATTTCGTCAACCCTGAAAACTCCCAGTATTTAACAACCAAGGCCCAACGCATGAACCACCTGCTAAGCCTGACAAATATACCTCCCTCGATAGCCAACAGTGACTCCCATAAACCTCAATCAGCAGATTGAAGAGTGGCTGCATTCACGTGCCACTACTTTCCAAGCTGACAACAGACCTTTCATAACGCTCTCCTACGCGCAAAGCTGGGACGGCAGTATTACTACCCGCAGTGGCGAAGTCATTAATTTTAGTGGCGAGCAGGCCATGAGTCTGACGCATCAGCTGCGTAGTCTTCATGATGGAATTTTGGTTGGCATTGGTACAGTGCTCAGTGATGATCCGCAGCTGACAGTCAGGCAGTGGACTGGTTTAAACCCGCAACCAATTGTGCTGGATAGTCAATTACGCACGCCAAAGTCCGCGAGGATTTGCCATCACCCCGATAAGCAATGCTGGATTTTAACGATCAAACCTGTATCCGCTTCACTGGGAGAGCAGGTTGATATCTTGCCTATGCAAGGTACCGACGTAGACCCTCAGCGAGTACCTCTGGTGGCTGCCATGAGTCTGCTGCGTGAGCGTGGTATTAAAACCCTCATGGTTGAGGGCGGTGCTACAGTAATAACCGCATTCCTGAAGGCGCGTCTGGCTGATGCGCTGGTGTTAACCGTCGCCCCCCGGCTTGTGGGCGGCTATAAGGCGGTAGGGAGTTTGCAAAGTGAACGCTGTGATGATCAGTTGCGTATCGATCCGCTACATTGTGCATCTGCAGGCAAGGATCTTATCGTGTGGGGGGATTTACAATACGACATGGCCGATGAGGAGAATGAGGAAAATGGCGAAAATGGAGTAGACCAATGAATGCACATCAGCTCTGGTTCGTCAAACCTCATGAGGTCGAAATACGCGAACAACATTTACCAGCGCTGCTAAGCAATGAAGTGCTGGTAAAGAACCTTTATTCGGCGATCAGTGCCGGCACCGAGATGCTGGTCTACCGCGGTCAGCTGCCCGCTGACATGCCTCTAGATGAAACTCTTGCAGGGCTTGGACAACAAAAGATCAGTTATCCTTTACCCTATGGCTATGCCTGTGTCGGTCAGATAGAAGCGGCGGGTGATAGCGTTGCCCCTGACTGCGTTGGCAAAACAGTTTTCTCGTTTCAACCCCATGCCAGCCATCACGTTTGCACTATCGACGCCGTTATTCCGGTACCGCAGAGAATAGATCCAAAGGAGGCTGTGTTTCTGGCAAACATGGAAACCGCTGTGAATCTGGTACAGGATGGCAATCCGCGAGTCGGTGAACGGGTAGTAGTGCTGGGACAGGGTATCGTCGGGCTACTGACTTCCAGTGTCCTGGCCCAATTTCCTCTCGCGTGTCTTTACGGCGTAGATGCCATCGCTGGCCGACGCAGTTTGTCAGGGCGCTCTGGTGTGCAAGCGACCTTTGATCCTGATTCTGATAACGACATCAAGATGCTTCAGGAGAAACTGAATGTTGGTGAACCATACGGCGGCGCGGATGTAGTCTTTGAGTTAAGCGGTTCCCCGGTAGCGTTGAATCTGGCGGTTGATTTATGTGCTTACTCCGGTCGCATCGTCGTTGGTAGCTGGTACGGTACCAAGAGCGCCGAAATAAATCTGGGCGAGAGATTTCATCGCAACCGCATCACAATCGTTAGCAGTCAGGTCAGTAGTATTGCTCCTGAGCTTGTTGGACGCTGGGATAAAGCCAGACGTTTCTCTGTGGTATGGGACATGATAAAAACATGCAGGCCTGCGCAGTTTGTTAGTCACACGCTGCCATTTACAAAAGCGAGTGAAGCTTACCAGCTGCTGGACCAATCCCCTCGAGACACTACACAGATAATTCTTGATTATCAAAGCCAGTTTTGATGTTTGCCGTTTTTATAACAGTTTTAGAATAAACGTTTTCAGTATAGAGGAATACTAGATGTATACAGTTTCAGTAAGTCGTGAGCTGATTGCCAGGCATTATCTTGTCGGAGGAGATTGGGGAGCGGAGAACTATCCCCATTCCCATCCTTACAAGATCGAAGTCCGTCTTGAAGCAGCTGATCTGGATCAGCATGGCTATCTTGTGGATATCGTAAAAATTGAGGAAGAATTTCAGGCCGTTGTCGATTATTTTGGTGAGAGCATGTTAAATGATCTACCTGAATTCGAGGGTCTTAACCCCAGTATTGAACATTTCAGTCGCATTGTTTGTGGCAAGTTGCTGGATGGTATTCAGCCGCCGGGTTCGGGCCGCTTCAGCGTGAGAATCTGGGAGAACGACACTTGCTGGGCCGCTTACGTCACGGATTATAAAGCAGGCTGACAAGACTTAGGCACTCATGACTCCCTAGCTGTAGAGCGGTTATTGGCAGACTGCAGCCCGGGCAAGAGTACTGCACCGGTCAATAGAATTATTACGTCACGCAGACGAATCAGCACGATCAAAGCGGCGGCTACCGGCAATGGCAAAGTCAGTGCCTGAAATGCCCAGAACAGCCCCGCCTCAACACTGCCAATCCCGCCGGGCAGAGGCAGCAGAAAGGCTAGACGCACCACCGTAAATAGAAACACAAATGTTGCCAGGTCTGTCGGGACATCGAGTAGACTAAGCAGGAACCAGAACTCTCCTGTCATTGCGGCCCATGCCAATAATGAAATAGTGAGGGCGACGCCAAGTTTAGGGCGTTGTGTTGTCATCACCCGTTGCAGTGATTCATTAAGGTGTGTGAGATGGGTATCCAGATTGCCCAGACGTTTGTTGTCATGCCAGCTCTGCGTCAAACGTTTTATCCAGACCTTAATACGCGATGGCTGACGCAGAACAAACCAGCCAAATAGCCCCATCAGCCCTATCAATCCCAGTAGAACAAATGCGATGAGGTGCCAGTCGACAAAGGTTGCAGAGCGGGTCGTCAACAAAGTAAGCGCGGCTAATAAAAGTACAGCAAAATTAATCCATAGCTCATAGAATCGATCCAGTCCAAGCGCCAGGAAGGCACTGTGTATCGGTACAGAATAATTTCGCCATAACCAGTAGATCTGTAGCGGTTCACCACCAAACTGGGGGCCGGGTGTCACAAAACTGATGAGCTGGCCGGCCTGACGTACCCTTAGAAGCTGCAGGAAGCTGCAAGGCAGTGCCATGGCGCGAGTCAGCACCAGCCAGCGTCCGGTAAGCAGGGCAATGACGAGCAGGTTGAGACAAGTCCAAACCATCCACTGTGGCAGCTGCAGATTTGAAATAGTCTGTATCAGTTCGGTGAATGGTAGTCTGGACAGTATCCATGTCGCCAGTGCGAAGGCTATGAACCATGTCATGTAGCGGGACATGAAACCGGCAAAGCGAAAAAAGTCAGTCGAAGCTTTCAAGCGCCGTCGTACCGGTTAAGCCAGTGATCATCCTCTGCCCACATGCTGAAGCGCCCGGTACCCAGAAGCAGTAACCAGACTACACAGCAAAATAGAACATAGTCCACCGGTAGTAACGGGTTGCTCATGTAATACCAGCTAAGCAGGCCAACCAGGATGAGGCTGAAGTAGCGCCCAGCAATTCCCAGCAAGAGCATGGCAGATGCCATAATAAAACCGCCGAGCATGACATTGTTCATCCATGCCAGGCTGTTACCCGTTAGCGGTGGCAGCCCAGATTGAAACAGGGATGTCGCCAGCGTTACCACAATTACCAGACGTAAGCCTGGTTGAAACAAAGTCAGACTGAATTTAGTTAGACGCTGAAAGATCTTGTCTACGACCTCTGCCTCTCGGTTGATGCGCCCACTGACAATAAGCCAGTCAATCAAGAACCCCATTAGAGCAGGTAGCATGAAAGCAAAGCCGGCTAGGGTTGTCAGTGGTGGATGAAACAGTGGCCACAGCGCCACGACCAGAAAGCCCATCTGAAAGCCGGCCCAGGTGCGACGGTGCAATGCTGGCGGCAGGGGGTAGATGGGCAAGCCTTGCCAGTTGCGCCACAATATTCCGGCGTGAAAAAGATAATAGGCAATGCCAAACAGCAGGTAACTCAAATGAATTTGGCCATAAGCGAATGCCAGCAAGGAGGCTATTGCCAAGCCAAGCGCATCGGCAACCGTATCCAGTTCATTGCCAAGCAGACTGCTTTGTCCTGTGCGGCGCGCAACGTAGCCGTCTACTCGATCCAGCACGGCGGCAAAGAAATAGAGCATGCCAGGTAGCCACGCCAGTATTGCGCCATCAGACCAGGGCTGAAACAGGAAGCCGGCGACGCTAGCGATCAACCAGGACCGTAACAAGGTGAGCTTGTTAGCCCAGCCAAGAGTTTTGTAAAGTGGAGCTTCGGGAGTTTCATGATTAATAGGCAAGCGCCGCCTGGTCTGGTAACAGATAAAGCCCCAGACTAACACGGCCTGTATAAACCATTGTATTGCCCCTTGCCAAAACCAGCTCAGGCCCAGCAAAACACACTCGCCTGCCAGAGCAGCCATACCCAACCAGCCTAGGCGAGTGGATTCGCGCTTGAGCGATTCATATACCGCTTGTTGTTTCCCGGGATTTAAAGTGTCTGACATTTGCCAACAATACCAAACCAAAGGGGATGGAGGGATTTATTTTTCATCAGTTTTACGCATTTGTAAAAAAAGTCATCTAGACTTCTAACATCAGTCTCTCACAAAAACCGCATAAGGAAATTCAATGCCCCGTCGAGCCAGAATGAATATACCAGGTTAGGCCTGCCATATTGTTCAAGGCGTAAATAATCGGCAAACGCGCTTTTTTGAAGTAGAAATCTATCGTGTATTTTTAAGATACATGGGCCAATTGCTGCCGCGTTATGAAAACAGTCTCCATGCCTATTGTTTTATGACAAACCATGTGCATTTATTGATTACGCCTGAATGTGTAGGTTTTATTTCCACCTTATGAAAGTGGTGTGTAGCCGCTATGCACAATACATAAATAAAAAATATTCTCGTACAGGATCACTCTGAGAATGACCACATAAGGCCAGCGTCATTGATTTTGAAAGCTATTTGCTGAAATGCTATCGCTATATTGAACTTAATCGCTAACGGTAGATATGGTAAAGCGCCCCGAAGCATATGTATGGAGCAGTTATCATTACAACGCTTGGAGAGGTCAGAATAAGTTGATCTCAGGGCATGAATCCTATTTGGCCCTTGGAAAAAATCAAGCACAGAGATGTTCAAACTACCGAAAGTTTTTAATGAAACGCTGTCTACTGGAGATTACCAAGCAATTGGAAAGGCATTGCACTTTTCGTTGCCGCTGGGGTCTGAGGAATTTATGAAACAGATTGAGAAACGAACAGGTCGAAAGATAGATTATGCGCATCGTGGTAGACCTTGTGCTAAATTGGTAAAAAATAAATCCCTCCGGCTCCTTAAATGATCTATTTCGCATACCCTGGTGATCTCGACACCCCAACGGGTGGTTATCATTATGATCGCCGTCTTATTGGTGAGCTTCGCCGTATGGGGGTGAGAGTGGAAACACTGGCCTTGCCGGATTGCTCTTGCATGCCCGATCAGCAGACTTTGGTCAGCGTTCAGGAGATATTGGCAGCTATTCCGGATCAGTCTGTGCTTGTGATTGATGGCCTGGCGTTCGGGGTTCTTGATCAGTTGGCAATGGCAGAGGCACAGCGACTGCAACTGGTTGCCCTGTGTCATCATCCGCTGGCGCTGGAAACAGGACTTGATGCACAAAGTCGTCAGGCTTTGCTGGTTTCAGAGCGCCGGGCTTTGAGTTGTGCTCGTGCAACTGTAGTGACCAGCGAGCATACTCGTCAGATCCTCATAGAGCACTATGACGTACCCATTGATAAGATCACTGTAGCGCTTCCTGGTACTGATCGAGTTACTTTTGCGCCCTGTGAAGGCGATCCGATCCGACTGCTCACTGTGGCATCACTGATCCCGCGCAAAGCCCATGACATCCTTATCGATGCGCTTGAGCCGCTTACATCCCTGCCTTGGCAAGCGCGCTTTGTGGGTGGTGAGGATTTCGATCCTGACTGGGCTGCAAGCTTGCAGGAACAGGTAAACAGCAGTGGTTTGTCGCAGCGAATTGAATTTGCTGGCAGGGTAGCTGATACAGGCCTTGAATATCAGCAGGCTGATGTGTTTGTCTTACCCTCGCGATTCGAGGGTTACGGCATGGTATTCGCCGAAGCGCTGGCGGCGGGATTACCGGTGATCGCGGCGCGATCCGGCGCAGTACCAGACGTCGTGCCTGAAACGGCAGGCATGCTGGTATACCCGAACGATACCAAAGACTTAAGCGAGGCCCTGATGCAGATTATAAGCAGTGAACCATTACGCCGGCGACTACAATACGGTGCCAGGAAGGCCGCCGCAGCTCTGCCTGACTGGGCAGATACTGCAGTTATTGTTGCCAGCAAGCTCGATGAGATAAATAACTTATGAGCGGTTTCAGCATCAACTGGCTGGACTTGCGCGAGGCAGCAGATTGGCGCGCACGCGACGATAAATTGCTGAAGCAAGCCAGAAAGTGGTTAACCAGCAGTTTTGCTCTGGAAACAGACAAGACCGTGGTGGATTTTGGTGCCGGCACAGGTTCCACGCTGCGTGCTTTCGCCGACGCTTTAAATACTGATCTACAGGCACTGTGCTGGCGACTGTTGGATCAGGATCCTGGACTGCTTGCAGAGGCTCGTCTTCGTCATGGTCATTCGCATCGTCTGGAGACTTATGAACTCGATCTCGCAAAGATTTCTGCATTGCCGCTGGCAGACGCACATCTCATTACCGCCTCGGCGTTATTTGACCTGGTCTCTGCCGTTTTCGTCGATACACTAGTTGTCGCGTTGCAGAGTCAACAACCCCCAGCTGGTTTTTACGCGGCATTAAACTACGATGGCACGACTATCTGGACGCCTGCGCATCCTCTTGATGATGTCGTGCTTGAAGCGTTCAATCGAGATCAGCAACGAGACAAGGGATTTGGTGTGGCGCTGGGGCCAGGGGCAGGCTCTTATCTGGAGCGGGAGTTCAGTGCAGCAGGATTCAAGGTGTTTGTTGCCGCGAGTCCCTGGGTACTGAATGGAGCCGACAGCAAATTAGTAGATGCACTGATTAGCGGCATAGCCGACGCGGTCGCTCAAGGCTCGACAATTGACACGGCTTCGCTTCAGGACTGGATTGAATTTAGAAAAGCCAATATAGTTATTGGGACTTGTATAGTAGGGCATACTGACCTGTTGGCATTGCCAGATGCGGATTAATGCATTCTTAGACCTGAAAAGATTTCTAGGCCCATTTAACCGAGTAGCCGCACTGTCCTATTTTTGTTTGCATAATTGACTGTCGCAGCAACACCGATTGATCACTAATTGCCAGGAAGCTCCATGCAGAAATTATACTCAAGTTCATTCCTATCAAGCGTGGCCCTTTTGCTTTCGATGATGTTACCAACCGGAGTCGCCCAGGCAGAACCGGCCGATTGGAAAATTGATCCCGAACATTTCTCGATTGCCTTTGAAGCCAGCCATGTTGGTTATCAGAATCAGATGGGTCTGTTTCTCGAGGGCTCCGGGAGCTTCCGCTATGATGCCGCAACCCATGATCTAAGTGCTGGTCGGGTGGAGATACAGGCAGACAGCATCTTCACCAATCACGATGGCCGTGACAATCACCTCAGTGGAAGAGATTTTTTGAATGCAAGGCGTAACCCGCTGATTGTCTTTGAAGCGACGGATTATGCCCCTGGGGATGACGATGCAGATGCAACCCTGACTGGCAACCTGACGCTACTGGGTGAAACCCATCCGATTGTGCTTGATGTCATCATCAACAAACGTGCGGATTATCCTTTCGGACATGGTCGCGAGACGCTTGGAATATCTGCCAATACCACAATCACCCGCAGTGACTGGGGTATGGACTACGGTGTGGCTGATAACCTTGTTGGAGATGAGGTAACACTGCGTTTCGAGCTTGAAGCGATAAGGCAGTAATAAATAAAGGGGACGTAGGGATTTATTTTTAATCCCTACGTCCCCATGTAGGGCTGGTTTCCTCGTCCAAGCCTACTTATACTTATCTGCATAATTACATCAATCTGAACATTAATCATTTGAACAGGGCTCTTCTAATGTCGTCGACATCCCGTTTTTTAACCTCACCTGTATTCATCGCACTGGCTTACCTGTTGCCGGTATCGCTTCTCTACGCACAGGAGCCAGTGGTCAGCACTGATATCAATGCTGCGGGCATGGCAATCTATGAAGAAACCTGTTCCTCCTGCCATGACATGCCGGTGGAAACCAAATCGCCACCCATTGATACCCTCAAGCGTATGGGACCACGTGCGGTACGTTATGCCCTGACCAATGGCAAGATGAAAGTACAGGCAGCTGCACTGAGTGAGAACGATATAGATAATGTGGTGGCTTATCTGTCAGCTACCGCCGACGTTGATAACAGCTGGATTAGCGACAACATTTGCCCAGCCGAGCGCATGGATGTGGATACCGGCGAGCCTACCATCTGGACCCAGGGCTTTGATCGCATGAATCACCGCAATCTTACTGCTGAGCAGGCCGGCCTGACTACCAGTGATATGGGTAATCTGAAACTGGCGTGGTCCATGGGGTTTCCGTCCACGGCGAATATGCGTTCCCAGCCAGCCATTGTCGGTAACACCATGTATTTCCCCATTGTGGATTCCGGTCAATTGTTTGCACTGGATATTGGCGGTGATGCTCCCTGTGTCAAATGGGTTTACGAACATGATATTCCCCTGCGTACCACCATCGGCTATCACACCCTTAAAGACGGGCGTCCGGTCCTAGTTTTCGCAGACAACTCAGCCCATACCCTGTTAATGGACGCCATCACCGCGGAAGTGATCTGGGATGTCAGCGTACAGGTCACCAGTGTATCCAATGTCACTGCCATGCCGGTGCTTTATGGCGATCGTGTCTATGTGGCGATTTCCTCCGGTGAACTGAATATGGGCGCGGCGCCGGATTATGAATGCTGTACCAGTCATGGCGCCGTAGTGGCGCTGGATCTGGCGACCGGAGCCCGTGAATGGGTCTATCACACCATGGAAGATGCCAAACCGACCACGGTCAGCCGTGTTGGCACTCAGCAATACGGGCCCAGTGGCGCACCGATCTGGACCGCACCAGCCGTGGATGAAAAACGTGGCTTGCTTTATGTGGGGACCGGGGAAAACACCTCGGCACCGCCCACCGATACCAGTGATGCGATTCTGGCACTGCGTCTTGAAGACGGCTCACTGGCATGGAAATTTCAGGCCACGCCCAATGATATTTATCTGACTGGCTGTGACAGAAACCCCGGTGGCCCCAATTGTCCGCCGGCTTACAGCATAAACAAGGATGTGGATTTTGGCGCCGCCATCATGCTGGCACAGACCCGGGATGGCAGTGATCTGGTTTTGGGCGGTCAGAAAAGTGGCGATGTATGGGCACTGAATCCCGACACCGGTGAACTGGTGTGGAATACCAAGATCGGTCCCGGTGGCGCCATGGGCGGCATTCACTGGGGCATGGCCTTTGACGGCGAACGGTTGTTTGCCGGCAACAACCAGAGTACCGGTCAGTCTGCAGACGGCAATGACCCCGGCTTGTTTGCTCTGGATATCAATAACGGTAGCATGCTCTGGGAATACCATCACACGCCGGATTGCTCAGGTAATCGCCGTGAGCAATTGCCTAGTTGTGATCGCAGTTGGGGCATGTCAGCCGCGACTATGATTGTCGATGAGGCAGTTGTGCAGGGCACGATGGATGGATTGATCAAGGTCTTCAGCACTACCAATGGCGAACCCATCTTTGCCTATGACACCGCTCATCCTTTCACCACCATGAATGGTGTGGAGGCGCGGGGTGGCGCAATCGATAACTTTTCCGTGTGGGCGGCAAACGGCACATTATTTGTGCAGTCCGGATATGGCCTGTTTGGCATTCCCGGTAATGTACTGTTGGCATTCAAACCCGTCAGATAAAGCTTATTGAAAACTGCTTTACAGTTTCATTGAACGACCGTTGAAACCGGGGATGATACCGATTTCAATGCTTGCCTAATCAAAACCCAGATGCTGATTCAAGATTGCTGCAAATATCTCATGGGTGGCCAGGATGGGCGCCAGATCACGACCCTCAAATAGATACCCGGCAGACAGTCCCAGCCATTGTGCATGGATCCTGCCACCATTAACGGCGCCTTCCATCAGAAAACTCTCATCGGCAGTGCATTTTCAAGCGCAATAGATTTAACGAGCAAGTAGCACGTCTTTCAGTTTCTTATGGGTATCGCGAATACAAGTCTCGGTAGTTTCCCAATCTATGCAGGCATCAGTGACAGACACGCCATATTTCAGTTCACCCAGATCAGTGGGAATATCCTGGCGACCGGCATGAAGATTACTTTCAATCATCAGGCCGATAATGGACTTGTTACCGTCAACAATTTGCTGCACCACATCCTTTAATACCTCGGGCTGACGGTTGTGATCCTTGTTGGAATTGGCATGGCTGCAGTCGATCATGATATTGCTGGAAACGCCGGCTTTTTCACATAGTGCTTCACACTGGGCCACGCTTTCAGCATCGTAATTTTGCAGATCGTTACCGCCGCGTAGTACCACATGGGCATAGGGATTGCCCTTTGTGTGTACGATACTGACTTTACCCTTGGGGTCGATGCCCAGGAATCGATGGGGGCTGCTGACTGCTTTCATGGCATTGATAACCACATCCAGTCCACCGTCAGTACCATTCTTGAAGCCCACTGGCGAAGACAGGCCGCTCGACATTTCGCGATGGGTCTGTGATTCGGTAGTACGGGCACCAATGGCAGACCAGGTAATGATGTCATGCAGGTACTGCGGAGAAATGGGATCCAGCGCTTCCGTGGAAGTGGGTAGTCCCATGGCGCTGAGTTTAAGCAGCAGGCGTCGCCCCATATGCAGGCCTTCCTCAATATGAAAGCTGTCATTCATATGAGGGTCATTGATAAGCCCTTTCCAGCCGGTAGAGGTGCGCGGTTTTTCAAAATAGACACGCATTACCAGAACAATGGTATCGCTGACTTCATCCGCCAGTTTTTTCAGGCGCTCGGCATAATCCAGGGCAGCGTCCACATCATGGATGGAGCAGGGACCGATAACGATGAAAATACGGTGATCCTTGCGATCAAGAATATCGCGAATCACCTGGCGGTTTTTTTCCAGAATTTCCCGCGTTTCACCGAATAGAGGTAAACGTTCCTTTAATTCATCTGGTGTGATCAAGGTCTGGTATTCACCAATATTGAGGTTTTCAGTGAGCCCTGTTGTCATGTCTAAATACCCGGTTTTTCACGAAAGGCGCGCATTATAAAGGGGTTTGGCCCTTGAAACACCCGTAATCATGGTCAATTTTAGAAAAAACTAGAAAAGCGTGTCCTGTGCAGGATTGTTAACATCTGTTTTCGGGGATTCCGGGAATGCCGGTAAGGTCACTTCATGGAAAGCGGGCAGGGCAGTAAAAAACAATGCCGTTCTGATTTCTCGGTTTTCCATGGCGCGATACAGTGCTGCATAACGGGCCAGTTGCGGCGCATATTTTTCAGCCTGCTCCTGTCTGAAGGCGTTTTCCTTGGCTGCTTTTGGCAACTGACTGGTTTTATAGTCAATGATCCAGCGTACATCATTTTCATCAACAAAAGTTCTGTCGATGATTGATTCCTTTCGAAAGCCGGAGCCATAGTCACTGAGACTGATTTCGCTGGCGACCTGCTGGTGTGAATCAGAAATAAGCCACTGGAATTTTTCGTTGGCAATACAGCTACGCAACTGTCTGGTAATTTCTGCTATTGCGGTATCAGGATCCTCTGTGAGTGGCTCAAGCACCTGTCGCCATGTATTGGCCAGACTGGAGAGCTGTCCGTCATTAGCCCCATCCAGTGTTTTGTCAGCCAGCATCAACAGGCAATGATGAATGATATCGCCCATTTCCCTTTCCACCAGATTGTCATGGACACTCTCTGGCAGCAATATTGTTTCACTATCCTCACTATGATCACTGTCCCTGGTTGCAGGATAATCAGAGTGTGAAACAGGAATGGCTGGTTGCCATTCAGGGGCCAGACGCCGGCTTGATAAAGTATGTTTATCCGTTGTTGTGGATTCAACAAGGCTTGCTTGATCAAGCGGGACAAGTTCGGCAAGCGCTGAGGGGTTTTCTTCCAGTTGTGGCCATAACGCGGCCAGCAGGGAGTTTTTGTCCGGCGCCTTGAAACTGTCATTATCAATTTTGATGCTGGCGAACAGTGTGGCACTTTTTATAGCGCGAGTAACAGCGATATAAAACAAGCGGTTGGTTTCCAGACGCTGTTGCAAGGTAGCTTCGTATTTCAGGTACTGATAACTGGCGTCCTGCTTCTGGCCTCGTTGTGGTGGCATACTGATCACCAGTTCCTCGTGGCCTGTCGGATTAATATGTTCGCGCCAGCGTAGTAGAGGATTGTCATCGGCACGGGGTTTGCGCTCAAGTCCGGGCAGAAACACATGATCAAATTCCAGCCCCTTGGATTTATGAATGGTCATAATGGTGACCGGTGCTGTGGGGTCCAGACCATCGGCGAATTTCCTGTTCACCTTCTCTTCAAAGCGGTGAATATCACTAATATCACCGTTCTCATCATGCTCCTGTAGCAACTTGAAATATACCATGACGCTGTCCAGGTAATGGCTGTCATCCAGTGCTGCAGGGCCGCCGAGAGCAAGCCAGCTATTTTCTACCCATTGTCTCAAGGGCAGGCGTCTGCGTTGCCAGCGTGCCGTGACGAGGATTGGCACACTACGCTGCAGGATTTTCCGCGCCTGTGCGGACAAGCCATTAATTTGTTCATGTTCCTGCAGTGTTTGCCACAGGGGTTTTTCGCTTTCCCGTGCTGCCAATGCCAGGGTATGAATGTCTTGCAGGGGCAAGCCAAACCAGGGCGTGCGCAGTAATGCAAACCAGGCTGTCACATCCGCAGGGTTAAGCAGGGCACGAGTCAGCATTAGCAGGTCTTTGACTACCGCATAGGAAGCCAGGGGGTCAATTTCAGCGGCATTCCAGCGAATGCCACGTTGGCGCAAAACAGGGATGATGGACTGTAAATGGCTGCGTGTGCGCACCAGTATGGCCACTGTGTCGGAGGGGTAGCGGGCGCAGGTTGTCTGAATTTTTTCTGCCAGCAGTGACGCCTCCTGCTGTTGCAGCAGTTGTTTGGCATCATCAAGTTCCTGTTCTGCGGTAAGCAGGAAGGTATTGATGCCAAGTCCCGGTAATTCATCATGGATAGCAATGGCCGGGCTGTAACGAACAGCACCACGAGCTATATCATCATGTAATGGGAATGCCGAGGCAAAGCTGGTGTTAACCCAATCAACTACGGCGGTCTGGCTACGAAAATTGGTACTTAACTGTAGGCTCTGGAGTTTGACCTGGCCAATACCATGATCCCGTGCCTCGAGAAAAAGGCCGACATTGGCGTTTCGAAAACCGTAACAGCTTTGCATACCATCGCCGACTATAAAAAGTGTGCGACCGTCACCGGGCTGCCAGCCAAAGGTCAGTTTTTCCAGTAACTGTTTTTGCAGACTGGAGGTGTCCTGAAACTCATCCACGAGTATATGTTTTAGTTGGTAGTCCAGTCGCAAGGCAAGGTCGGTGGGTTGTTCATCGTTACCCAGAGCTGCCAGCGCAGCAATACTGATCTGCGTGTAATCAGTCTGGCCATGGTTGCCAAAAACCACCGTCAGTCGACTGACCAGGGCGGGCAGAAGCGCCGTAAGACTTTCCAGGATTTGCCATTGACTGTCACTGTAAAACGGATCCGGTAAATGTCGGAATTCTTCAAGCAGTCGGCTCAGTTCCGTGTCGTCGCCCATGCTTTTCAGCAATACCAGCATGCTGTCTTTCATCTCCTGGCGCAGAGCTTTTTCTTCCTGGTCTGCAGCATCCCCGGGTGCAGGAAAACCGCTGCGTTTGTCGACTGTTTTTCGTAAGGTGTGAGCCGTTGTCAGCAGTAGATTGCCAATTTCCTGCCATTGGGACAATGCCTTGTCAGATGCGGGGGGTAGGCCATTGCGCAGATCACACTGACTCAATGCATCATTACCCTGGTTTTTTAAATTGTTACCAGCAAAATCCAGCAGGGGTAACAATTGTGTCTGATAGGGGGATAAAGCCTGTGCCAGTTCACTCAGTTTTTGACTGACCAGCCCTTGTAATGTGGACTCAAGAATCTGGCGGGCTTTGTCGGAATGGCGCTGAATATAAAATATATTGGTTAGCCATTGATCACGTTTACCAAGCAAGTTAACCAGTAATCCACTCAGGATATGCCACTGGTTATTTACATGGGCAAGGAGTTTTTGCAGATGTCGGGACAGCGTGTTGTTATTTTCCAATTCGCCTAATAACTCCATCACAGCTTCTTCATACATCAGGCTGGCATCATCGACGACGCCGGGAGTAACCCCCAGTGCTGAAACTACGGGTAGCTGATTGGTGAGTTGGGCATTGAAACTGTCGATAGTAAGAATTTTTAGGCGCGTGGTGTTTTCCAGTAACTGCCATTGTAATGCCTGATCCCGCGAAATGACTTTTTCAGCAAGCTTGATAGTCAGTCGTTCATGATCCGCCATCGCGGTTATTTCTGTTTTTGACAAGTGCCGGGCCTGGGTCATTTTTTCAAGAATGCGATTGCGCATTTCCGAGGCGGCCTTGCGGGTAAAAGTGATTGCAAGGATTTCTTCGGGACGTTCGCAACGGGAAAGTAATGAAAGGTAACGTTGGGTCAGCAGTTCTGTTTTGCCAGAGCCCGCGGGTGCCTGCACACAAAATGAAGCTTCAATATCAAGTGCCAGGCATCTTTCTTTGTGATCTGCTGGAAGCTGACTCATACCTGAACCTCATCATTAATTCGGCACAAGCCATCCAGATGACACCAGCTACAACTTGAGCTGATCTGTTTTGGACCGACGGCGGCAAAGCCCTGCAGATATTCGTTGGCTACAGCGGTCAGTGATTGTTGCCAAAACTGGCGCAGGTTATCCCAACTGCTGTCTTCAGCAATGGTTGATTTATTATTGAAGCGGCTTTTTGGATAGATGATATCGTCATTGCTGATGCCTTTGTAGCGTGACTCTTCCACATGAATTTGCGCAATAAACAAGCCATCAACCTGCTGTGCCTGTTCAGCCTCTACCGCCTGCATATAGAGCATAAGTTGTGGATCGGTCTGACGTTCATCGGTCCATTTGATCTCGCTGTTTTTGGAGGACTTGTAGTCAACTACTACCAGAGTGCCTGCTGCCGTTTCATCGAGACGATCGACTCTCAGGTTCAGCGATAGATTGGCGTGTTGCCAGACATAGCGTGCTTCACTACTGAGTACCTTGAAGCTACCCCGCTTTTTTTCTTCCTCAAGCCAGGAAAATAACAGGGTACTGAGCCGCTGACTTTCCAGCGCAATAAATTCTTCCGTCATGGTGTGACGGTAATGACGTGCTTTATCCTGCAGTGCGGCGTTAACAATTCTGAAGGTCATATCTTCAATAGTTTGTGTACTGGCATCCAGCAATCCTTGCTGGGTTTTAATCTGCTGCCAGAACCTTTCCATGATTTCATGCAGCAGGCTGCCCAAGACATGGGCAGGCAGACCAATGGCTGGCCTGGGTAAAGGGGTAGCACCGAGTCGATGCATGGCAAAGGCTTTGAAAGGACAGTCTGCCTGGTGTGCCAACAAAGAAACGCCGCCATTGCTGTATTCATTGTCTGAAAGTGGAACGGTGGCGTTATCGCAGAACAACTCGGTGCTGTCAGCCTCGAGCATTGCCATGGCAGGATCTGACAGTGGCGCAAGCGCTGCCGGTTTATCCTCAGCAGGCACCAAGCCGGTAAGGGACTCAAGCATGGCACTGGGTTTTAAGCTGAGTTCGTCATCCTGACAGGGAAAACTGAAGACTATATGTGACTGAGTATTATCACTGTATTGCTGCAATTGTTGCTTGGCCAGGGTGGTAAGCACATTAATATCACTTTCCGGAATACCAGCTGCTTTCTGCAAGGCCCGTGGAATAAAAGGGGAAGCATGTGCTGTGGCTGGCCAGTGCTGCTCTGACAATCCCATCACCCAGCAATGGGTGAAATGCAGGCCGTCAGCTTCTGTGGGATTGAGTACCTGAACCGGTGCCGCGTCAGTACCGCTATTGGCTGAAAGTGCTCTTATAATCTGTCCGAGATGGGAAAGGGCGGAATCAATACTGACGCGGCCATGCCAGTGGCTGGTCTGCTTGAAAAGTTTTAGCGCTCTCGACCAGGCTTTCAATTGTTGCGTTTCTGCATGATTCAGCTCGCGCGTGCCCGGCCACCCCAGACACTGCAGTTGCGCCTCAAAAACATCACACCACTGTGTGCAAGGTGCTTTCGCGGGCACCGCTCGGCGCAGGGTGTCCAGTGTCAGAAGTGAAGATGAAAGCAATGGCGAAAATTCAGCTCTACCTTCGCGCCCACTCAGTTCTCTGACCAGTGAAAGCTGTATTTTTAATTCCCCTTTGTCACGCAGATTTATTTCAAGTGCAGCGCAGGCGGACTCCTCGGTATCTGAAAATATCAGGAAAGGGGAGCGTAGCAGTTTGCAAAATGACAAGGTATCCAGCCAGCGGCTGTTCAGCCCCAGTGCTCCCAGGGCTGTCTCTATAACAGGCATCTCCTGCAGCGGGTTTTGCAGGGAAAGACTGATTGTCTTATTGTCCCGGCTAGTAAGTGAAACAGTGTCATCAACACTGAAAACCGAGGAAAACAGGCGCTGTAGTGATGCTGCCTGCTGATTGATTTTAGGATTGATGATGGCAATTTTAGCAGAGGGATTTTTTGCCAGAATTCCTTTAGCCCAACGGGCGGCTTTTTGTATTTCGTCCTCGGCATCAAAGCAGGGAATAATCTTCTGTTCCGGCTTGTGTCTGGCAGGGGTGAAGTGTTGCAGGTTTTTACTGTTGTTTTTAAGGCTGCTGATCAGGTCACTGTATAGCGGTGGCGGCATCTGAAATCCGGCCAGTACAATATTTTCCGGGACCCTGATTTTCCCTTCCGTGATTTTTTCAATGACCTGCCCCACCAGTTCGGAAAGACTGATCAGGCCATGTGTGTCACAAAACTTTTCAAAACTGTCGATCCATGACAGAAAAGCGGATAGGTCATCGGCATTATTTGCCGCACTATTTATGGCATTATGAAAATGACTCTGCCTGCGCACATCGGCCAGGCTGATTTTCCAGATATGTATAAGTCGCCATGCTTCCTGAGCAGAACGCGCGGTGCCCTGTTTGTTAACCAGTGCGGCGCCTGAATCGGATTGCGCGATGATGTCCTGCCAGACGGAAGACTCTAGCATCGGCTCAAGAATCTGTTTTCGACTATCCATGGTGGTGACAATAATTTGCTGCCATTGACGACGTATCCAGATATCAACGGGAAAAACCTGCGGGGTAAGACAAACTGATGGCAGCTTTTGCTGTTGGCGCCATTGGCCATAGAAATCCAGCAGCTGGATGTGGGTCCGATGATTTGGCGTGAGCACAAGATGTCCCTGAGCCATCGCTTGCAGAAGAGTGGAATATTCCTTCAGGTGATCTGTCATCAGTCCTTGCTCAGTGTATTCCGGTAGCGCGTCTGCACATTACCCATAAATCGAAGCCCATTTTATCCAGTTAAAAACAGACGCAAAGAATTACATATTGGGATAGTTGGGGCCTCCGCCGCCTTCAGGACTTACCCAGTTAATATTTTGCGTGGGGTCCTTGATGTCACAGGTTTTGCAATGCACACAATTCTGGGCATTAATCTGAAAGCGTGACTCACCATTGGCACGGATAATCTCATAGACACCCGCCGGGCAATAACGTTGTGCGGGTTCATCATACTCTGGCAGATTAAAATCCAGTGGTGTCTGCGGGTCAAACAGTTGCAGATGACAGGGCTGGTCTTCCTCATGGTTGGTGTTTGACAGGTATACGGAACTTAGACGGTCAAAGCTGATTTCGTTGTCTGGTTTCGGGTATTGAATTTTTACGCTCGATTCTGCGGACTTCAGACAGGCATGATCCGGAGTACTGTCGATCAGGGTGAAAGGTAATTTTCCCCTGAACAGAACCTGATCAACAAAGCTGAAGAGTGAACCCAGCAGGGTACCAAAACGATGCATGGCGGGGGCGGTATTACGCGCCTGATAAAGCTCACTTTGCAGCCAGGATAGTTCCACTTTTTCCTGGTAGGAAGACAGCAGGCGATCAGCGCCTATGCCATCTTCGTGAAAGGCTGAAAATATACTGTCAGCGGCGAGCATACCTGACTTCATCGCCGTATGAGTACCCTTTAGCTTGAGAAAATTAAGAAAGCCGGCGTTATCACCTGCCAGCAAGCCCCCGGGGAAAGCCAGGGCAGGCAGGGATTGAATACCTCCCTTGACCAGTGCTCTGGCACCATAGGAAATTCGTTTGCCGCCCTTCAGCAGGGGCTTGATCAGCGCATGATGTTTAAGACGCTGAAACTCCTGAAATGGGTCCAGCCAGGGATTGCTGTAGTTTAGATCAGTTATCAGGCCGACGGCTACCTGGTTATTCTCCAGGTGGTAGACAAAGCTGCCGCCGGTTGTTTTACCCATGCCCAGAGGCCAGCCCAGGCCATGAACTATTTTTCCAGGTTGATGCAGGGCAGGATCAATTTCCCATAATTCTTTTATACCGAGGCCGTAGTGTTGTGGCGCCTTGCCTTTATCCAGTTTGAATTTCCTGTTTAGCTGCTTGCCCAGATGGCCGCGGCAGCCTTCAGAAAAGACGGTATATTTAGCCTGTAATTCATAACCCGCCTCAAAAGAGCCTTTCTCATTGCCGTCCTTGTCACGCCCCATATCGCCGGTAGCAACACCGATGACAGCCCCGGATTCGTTATAAAGTATTTCCGCCGCACTGAAGCCGGTAAAAACCTGTACGCCGAGATTTTCAGCCTGTTCACCCAGCCAGCGACACAGGTTGGCCAGGCTGACGACATAATTGCCCTTGTTGTGCAGTCCTGCAGGGGTCAGAAAGTTGGGAACTTTGATGGCGCCCAGTTTGCTGGTTAAAAAATGAATTTCCTCCTCGCTGACGGGGGTGGTCAGCGGTGCTCCCATGGCTTTCCAGTCAGGGAATAGTTCATCCAGGGCAGTGGTTTCAATGACGGCGCCGGAAAGAATATGGGCACCGATTTCCGAGCCTTTTTCTATCAGACAGATATCCAGTGATAAATTATGTTGCTGGCACATCTGTGCCAGTCTGCATGCTGTGGCTAATCCGGCAGGACCCCCGCCTACGATGACAACATCAAAGGGCATTACTTCGCGGTGTGACAATGCTAGCTCATCCGTTCAATTAAAAGACTTTTTATTGTGAGGGCATTATAATTGCCTGAATCTTAATATCATAAGAATATATAAAAACTCTTACTTTTATTCCCATAACCCACTCAAGCTGAGCTCTATGAAAATCCTTGTGCCCATCAAGCGTGTCGTTGATGCCAATATAAAAGTCCGTGTTGCGGCGGATAATACTGGCGTTGATTTGAATAATGTCAAAATGTCGATGAACCCTTTTTGTGAAATCGCCGTGGAAGAGGCGGTGCGCCTGAAGGAACAGGGAATTGCAACGGAAGTGATCGCAGTAACTATTGGCGAGGACAAAGCCCAGGAGCAGTTGCGCACGGCCATGGCCCTGGGCGCGGATCGCAGCATCTGGATTGAAAAGTCAGGGGTGGTGGAACCACTGGCTATAGCCAAGTTGCTGCAGGCAGTAGTGGAAAAGGAAGCGCCTGACCTGGTCATTCTGGGTAAACAAAGTATTGATGGCGATAACAATCAGGTTGGACAGATGTTGGCAGCGCTTTGTGACATGCCCCAGGGGACTTTTGCCTTCAAACTAGTGATTCAAGATGGCCGGGCAATTGTCAGCAGGGAAGTCGATGGTGGTGAGCAGGTGGTCAGCCTTGCCCTGCCAGCAATTGTCACCACGGACCTGCGTTTAAATGAACCTCGCTACGCCAAACTGCCGGATATTATGAAAGCGAAAAAGAAACCGGTGGAGCATATGACACCGGAAACACTTGGAGTGACAGTGAAGAGTAGTCTGAAAACCCTGTCAGTGGATGAACCCAAAGGTCGCTCTGCGGGTGTAATGGTTGGCAGTGCCGGGGAACTGGTGGAAAAACTACGCCATGAGGCAAAAGTACTTCCTTGATGGATGCTTGCCTACTGAATCAGCACCTGCAAGACCGATAATAACCAGGAATTAAAAATATATGAGCGTACTCGTCATCGCGGAACATAATAATCTCACCCTGAACCCGGTGACCGGAAGTGTTATCAGTGCCGCAGGACTGATCGATTCGGAAGTACATGTGCTGGTAGCCGGAACCGGCTGTCAGGCTGTGGCGGCAGCTGCGGCACAATATCAGGGTGTTACCAAGGTCTTGCTCGCTGACAACCCGGTATATGAGCATCAATTGCCAGAGACATTAACGGGACTGTTACTGGCCATCAGCGACGATTATGCCGCGATCCTGGCAGCAGCCAGTACCGGCGGTAAAAATCTGCTGCCAAGAGTTGCGGCTTTACTGGATGTGGCACAGATATCCGATATTGTTGACGTGCATTCAGCTAACACTTTTGTGCGCCCCATCTATGCGGGTAATGCACTGGCGACGGTAGAGTCATCCGATGCGATCAAGATTATTACCGTTCGTACCTCTGCCTTTGATGAAGTCGAAAAGGGGGAAGCGAGTGCGCTTATTGAGCCGCTCGACCAGGTAATTACGCAGCACAAGAGTCAGTTTGTCAGTGAAAATCTTTCTACCAGTGAGCGCCCGGAGCTTGCGGGGGCTGCTATTGTGGTTTCCGGAGGCAGGGGGCTCGGTAGTGCCGAGAATTTCCACCTGCTGGAAAAGCTGGCAGACAAACTCGGCGCTGCTGTCGGTGCCTCACGGGCAGCTGTTGATGCCGGTTATGTGGGCAATGATCTTCAGGTTGGTCAGACCGGCAAAATCGTCGCCCCCGATCTCTATATTGCCGTAGGTATCTCCGGGGCTATTCAGCATCTTGCCGGAATGAAAGACAGCAAAGTCATAGTTGCCATTAATAATGATGCGGACGCGCCCATCTTTCAGGTAGCCGATTATGGTCTGGTTGCCGACCTGTTTCAGGTCCTGCCGGAACTGGAAGCCTTGTTATAGTTTAGCCGCTTGACCTACCCTGTTCAGCTCCAGATTTTCTGGCTGATCCGCCTGCCCTGTGCTTTGCGTAGCAATAGCATATAATCGGCCCTTCGCCGCACCATTAATTTTGCGCGATCCCAACCATTTACAGGAGTAAGTTATGCCCAATTGTAAACGCTTTCGAATCCCGGCCATGTCATCACTTGTGTTGTTGTTACTGACTTTTAGTCAGGCAGGATTCGCAGGCTGGACACTTAATTCGGAAGGTTCCTCTCTTTATTACGTTACCAGCAAGGCCGCAGCAATATCAGAGCTGAATACATTTGGCGAGTTGAATGGTGCGATAGATGATGCCGGTAATGCCAGCGTAGCCATAAGTCTGGCCAGTGTCGATACCGCCATTGATATTCGAAATGAACGTATGCGCGATATTGTATTTCAGGTGGCTAATTATCCGCTTGCAGAAATTTCACTGAGCGCCAATGGTGCAATGCTGGCAGCGTCGAATCCGGGACAGAGTTTTATGCAGTCCTATGATGCCACCATCGAAATTGGCGGCATGCAACAGACTATGAATATTGAGCTGGCAGTTACGAAATTGCGTGGCGGTGGCCTGTTGGTCTCTCTTGCCAAACCATTGATTGTCAATGCCGCTTCATTTGGATTGGCAGAAAGTGTTGAGCAGTTACGGGAGATCGCCGGCCTGCCAAGTATCAATAATAACGTGGTTATTGATTTTACCCTGCAATTCGACGCTCAATAAAATAGAAATTTTAGATAGCTGGAACACAACATGTCATTCGGCATTAAGCCGAATAAATCGTTGGTCTGCATGAGTAGTTTACCCATGCAGACCAATCCCCAGAATTCAATTACTTCATGACTAACTTGAGCCAGGGTTATCCTGCTTATCAGCCTGGTTTGAAGAATCCTGCGTTTCCTGACTTGGCGTAAAGGGGCTTCCCTGTAAGCCGGTATCTGCTTTCATGCGATTCCTTGGATCATTTGGTGCGCGCTGACGCTCTCTCTTCGGCGCCGGTGGTGTTGATGCAGTTGATGCATCCGCTTGTGTATTCACTGCTGGAGCCGCAAAACTATCGGTATTCCCTGCACTTTCGAATTTATCATTCTGGTTATTCTGGATGTCAGCTTGAGCAGAGTTACTGCTGGCTTCACTGGCAACACTAGCCGCAGGATTCTCAGCGGGCTTGTTTTCGCTTCCAGTGTTCGCACTTTCGGCTACGGGCTTACTATTGTTGCTGGCCATATTTTCCTGACCCATGTTTGCCGATACCGGGCTGCTTTGGGCAGAACTTTCCTGAGCAAAACTATCTGCGGAAGCGCTTTCCTGTGCTGAGGAAGCTGAGCTGTTTTGATATGAGTTTTCATTTGAGCTTTCAGAAGCACTTGTAGCAGAGCTGGCAGAAACATCAGTGCTTTCTGTTTTTATGGGAGCTTTTTCTGCAGCATCTTGAGAGCTGCTACTGGAAACCGGAGACTCAGCTGTTGTAGAAACATTAGTAGAAACATTAGTAGCAACAGGAGTAGTAACAGAAGTATCAGCAGGAGAGGCAACAGGTGACTCAGCAGGCGAGGGAGACTGTTGTTCTGCACTGGCAGTGTTATTGTTTATAGCATTGCCGGGTTCGGCAACGGCGCCAGACATGACATTTTCTGCTTCAGCTGGAGCAGGGCTGGAATTACCCGAATTCTGTGCCACAGCAGAATCAGTCTGCTGTTTTTCTGTGCTGGCATCAGTGTTGCCCGAACTCTTTCGATTTCTTGGCGGGCGTTGTCGGCGCGCCGGCTTTTTCTCAACTTCATTGTTGCCAGACGGGCCATCATTTAAGGCTACATTGCCGTTAACATCCGCTTTCACAATGGCATCGGTAGAGGCGTCTGCTGAGATCGTTGCTGTCTCCTGGGACACTTCAGTGTTTTGCTGAGCATCCAGTTTTCCACGCTTTCGCTCTCTTGGTGGACGCTGACGTTTTTCTGAAGGACGTTTGCGTGGTTTATCTTTATTATCCGACGCCGTTTTTGCTTCAACAGGGCTGTCGCCATTTGCCGCATTATCGCCAGCCACCTGGTTAGCATTGCCTTCATTGCTGGCCGTCTGTGGTTTGCGGGTGCGTTTTCGGTTGCCACCGTTGCGCGAGTCTTCGTTGCTGGCTGGGTCGCGGGAAGCGTTTCTGTCTGCTTTTCCTGCTTCGGCATTCCTGCCTGACTTACGTCTTGGGTTATCTCCCTTGGCGGGACGTTTTCTATTGCGCGAAGGTCTGGCTGCGCCTTTGTCAGCACTATCTTTTGTCTCGTCCCTGGCCTCTGTACGAGCTTTCTTGGGCTCCTCAGAAGTTACCGCAGGACTGAACAGACTGCCAATTGCTGCACTGATACTGCCCAGAAGACCACCGCTTTGTTTCTGCTCAGTGTTCTTGACAGATTTTGCCGGTGCTTTAGCGGTGGCTGATGTGGGTGGTGTAGCAGGAACCATATGTGGAGCCTGAATGGCAGGGGCGTCTGCGCGCTCAGGTTGCTTTGGAAGGAACTCATCAATTTCCTCCTCATCATCGGCATGTATGTTGTAGCTTCTTTCCTCACTGTCATCCGTAATATTCTGGATTTCATAGTGCGGTGTATCCATATTGGGGTTGGGAATGACTACAACCTTGGTATTACTTACACTTTCAATTGCACCAATAACTTCACGCTTTTCATTTAACAGGTACGAGGAAACGCTGATAGGCACAATGGCGCGCACTTCTTTTGAATTGCTTTTATTGGACTCTTCTTCAAGAATTCTGAGGATGGAGAGCGCCAGTGATTCGATATCACGGATGCTGCCCTGACCATTACAGCGGGGGCAAACTATGGCACTAGTTTCTCCCAGTGAAGGCCGTAAACGCTGCCGGGACATTTCAAGCAGGCCAAAACGGGAAATCCGGCCGACCTGAACACGGGCCCGGTCCATGGTGAGGGCATCACGCATGCGGTTTTCAACTTCACGCTGGTTTTTCTGTGACATCATATCGATGAAGTCGATTACTGCCAGTCCCCCCAGATCCCGCAGACGCATTTGACGTGCGACTTCATCAGCCGCTTCCAGATTGGTCTGTAGCGCCGTTTCCTCAATATCCGCACCACGGGTGGCACGTGAAGAGTTAATGTCGATGGAAATCAGCGCTTCGGTAGGGTCGATAACGATAGAGCCGCCGCTGGGTAATTTAACTTCACGCTGGAAAGCCGTCTCAATCTGGGTTTCAACCTGGTAATTGGTAAACAAAGGCACTTTGCCTTCATACAGTTTTACCTTATCCTCATACTGAGGCATGACCTGGCGAATAAAGTTTCTGGCTTCTTCAAAGGTTTCCGGTGTGTCGAGGATGACTTCACCGATATCCTGACGCAGATAGTCCCGGATGGTTCGTATAATGACGTTACTTTCCTGGAAAATCAGGAAGGGGGCGCTTTTTTCCCCGGCAGCTTTCTTCACCGATGCCCATAACTGCAGCAGGTAGTCCAGGTCCCACTGTAATTCTTCAGGCGCCTTGCCAACGCCGGCAGTGCGCACAATAGTTCCCATGCCGTCAGGCAGATTGAGGCTGCTCAAGGCGTCACGCAGATCAGCGCGTTCTTCACCTTCAATGCGACGGGAAATGCCGCCAGCTCTTGGATTGTTGGGCATCAGAACAAGATAGCGGCCCGCCAGTGAAATCATGGTGGTAAGAGCTGCGCCTTTGTTGCCGCGTTCTTCCTTGTCGACCTGAACGATGACTTCGGTGCCTTCGTTGACGACATCCTTGATATTGATGCGACCGCTTATATCTTTAGGCTGCTTGGAGAAATATTCCTTGGAAATTTCCTTAAGGGGGAGAAAACCATGACGATCGGCGCCAAAATTGACAAAGGCAGCCTCCAGGCTGGGTTCAATACGGGTGATTCGGCCTTTATAAATATTGGCCTTTTTCTGGACTCTGGCACGGTTTTCTATATCCAGGTCATAAAGTTTTTGACCATCTACCAGGGCAACGCGCAACTCTTCTTTCTGAGTTGCATTGATTAGCATTCTTTTCATATTACCTTCTACTTTTCTCTGTGGGAAAAGCAGGGTAAAAGATAATAGAATAGGTTAACTATATAATATAACTTATTGATTTATATACTATTAAGAGTTTAAAGATGCAGAGATAAAGGTTCATGCAGAATTTCGCCGGGACGCTTTGCGACATCTTAAAGGCCGGGATAGCTGGCAATTGGCATTAAGAGCGTGGATTTACCACTACAAGAGTTATCCTGTGGGCTGATCCTGCGATTTGCTTTGCTCTTAATGACTCCCTTTACTGATTGAATCACCTGACCAGGCACTTATGCTTGCGGGATTCGGGGTTTGCCTTCATTTCCAGGATTCTCCTGGTATCCTAAATACAACCAAACCGAAGTTTTTAACTTCTTGACTGGATCTGTCTGATCATTCTGTTAGATCTATCAATCTGAATTATCTGATTGATCCTGGTTGTCTGTCTTAGCCAATAGCTGCCAATTTCCTGGCGCTGTTAATTCTGTTTTACCTTTGCCAATTCTTGCCGGGAAAATGTCACCGCAAGAAATTGCTCTTAAACTCCTGTCCGCTTCAGTGCGGTGTTAATCCTGTTCAAAACTAGTGTTTTATATCTTTTACCCGAGCTTTTCGGGATTTAACTGGCCCTGTTTTAAGGCAAGGCATAAATACTGTATTTTTGCGCTTTCTTGTTAAGCCATCAACTTAACAATTAGCGACTTGGCTCAGGGCCTGATTCAGCTGCTTATCTTTAAAGCCGCAGCCATCAGGCTCTGATGAAATTCGTTTTTACTGTTTCGTCCTGTAATAATTCCTTGTAGCTTGCCGGTTTGCAACCGTATGTTTAGCGGCTAAATATTAATAATAAAGACAGCTTCGGGTTAACCTGATCCCGCCAGAAGGGACTTTATTCTTCGTTAACCTGTTATCTGCCTGCTGTATTACTACTGACTTGTTTCCCAATTAGAAACGCTTGCTCCTGTTTTGCCTCAGCGCTTTTGGGCTTCAAGGTCATCTGGAAACCGGAGCAGGCCAGCAATATAGCAGTAAATTATAGTCCCTTCAATGATTTACAGTACTTTACTCTAGTGTCACAGCAACAATTAACATGGCAATACAAGCTTCCAGACCATGCTGCGAGGTATACTCATGGTTTTTATGGTTCATGTTTCCCAGAGTAGCAGATTTTGAGCACTAACAATTCCAGTACTTCGTCCCCTGATGAGGTAAAGCCGGCAGTGTCCTTTCAGGAGGTTAGCCAGGAACAGGAAGGTCAGCGTCTGGATAATTTTCTCCTCTCCAGACTCAAAGGCGTTCCGAAATCCAGAATCTATCGCATAATCCGTAAGGGTGAGGTGAGGGTCAATAAAAAGCGGGAAAAACCCGAATATAAGCTGAAAACCGGGGATATTGTCCGCATTCCGCCGGTACGGGTGGCTGCGCCAAAAGAGCAAATTCCGCCTTCGGCAGCCTTGCAGGAACTATTGAGTGAATCCGTGCTTTATCAGGATGAGCACATTCTGGTCTTGAACAAGCCAGCGGGCCTGGCAGTTCATGCCGGTACCGGCGTTAAAACCGGCTTGATCGAGGCTTTGCGCCATATGTACCCGGAGTTGGCTGGTCTGGAACTGGTGCACAGACTTGATAAGGGGACCTCCGGCTGCCTGCTGCTGGCAAAAAACAGCAAAAGTCTGAAACTGCTGTCGGCACAATTCAAGTCTGGTCAGACGAAAAAGATATACCACGCCCTGGTGCAGGGGAAATGGTCGCCACAGCAAACAGAGATTGATGCGCCCTTGTTACGTCAGCAGGAAAAAAATGGTGAGCGCTTTGTAGTGGTTTCACCTGAGGGCAAATCAGCCCGCACGCTGTTTTCTGTGCTAGAGGGGTTTCACCACGCTACGCTGGTTGAAGCCAGTCCGTTGACCGGAAGAACCCATCAGATTCGTGTTCATGCCAGCTTCGCCAATTGCCCGATAATTGGTGACGAGAAGTACTCAGAGGATTCAGCAAGGCAGGCTTTTGCCCGTCAGGGCATCAAACGGCTCTGTTTGCATGCGGCGTCACTGACTTTTGTACATCCCGAGACGGGCCAAAGCATGACGCTGACAGCACCCCCGCAGAGGCAGTTTGATGCAGCTCTCAAGGTACTGCGGCAAGCAGGGGATTAAGACCTTCTTCTTTCAGCAGGCTTACCAGGGTGATGATGGGCAGACCGAGCAAGGTGTTGTAATCCTTGCCTTCAAGTGCCTCGAACAAGGCAATTCCGGCGGCTTCCACCTTGAAACAGCCGGCGCAGTCCAGGGGCTTGTCGAGCTTGATATAGGCACGTATTTCTTCGTCGCTTAAGCAGCGAAATTTGACCCGGAACGAGTCATAAGTGACATGTTCCTTTCCGGTACGCGTGTTAATCAAGGCTAGGCCGGTCTGGAATTGTACCCAGTTTCCCGAGCACAACTTCAAATGCTTGATTCCCGCCTCCTCGGATCCTGGTTTGCCCAGTATCAGGCCATTCATTGAGCAGGCCTGATCGGAGCCAATTATCAGGCTATCGGGGTATTGATTACTGACTGCCCGGGCTTTTTCCAGGGATAATCGCTTCACGTAATCCAGCGTTGTCTCGCCATTGAGCGGACTTTCATTGATGTCCGGAGAGTAGGTAATAAAGGGAAGTTGCAGTTGTTGCAGGATTTTACTGCGGGTGGGTGAGGAAGATGCCAGCACTAGATTCATAACAATCCAAGTATAATCAATAGGTTTCAGGCTAAAATCAGGCAAATTTCTTTGACAGGAAGCCCCTTCATGCATATTATGCGCGCCTATGTCGATTGACCCATTTCCAGAGCGCGTGTCGCCGCGCAAATTGTGTAACAGGAATGACTCAATTAACAGCACTTTACCTGTTGAAAAACTCCTGCGATTAAGTGAGTTTCTGCATGATGATCACGGGCAGGCACAGGTAAGTTTAAGTTTTGAAAAGGATGATGCAGGGCATTGCCTGATTTCAGGAAGTCTGACGGCTGACGTCAGAATGCTTTGCCAGCGTTGTCTTGAAGCAACCGAGGTAAAACTTGCGTCAGATTTTGTCATTAAAGTGGCTGAAACTGACAAGGAAGCTCAGGACATAGCGCAATCAAGTGCCAATAACCTGGAACAGCTCGAAGTTGTTCGCAGTGAAGAAGGTGAACTTGACCTGTTATCTCTGGTAGAGGACGAGCTGATCATGAGCTTGCCCATTGTCGCCAGCCACGCCGATAAAGACTGCAGCAAGACACTGCAGTCACTTCAGCAAAAGGCAAGGCAGGCCGGGGAAAACCAGACATCTGGCTCAATCCAGGGGCTCGAAGCTCTGGCAGAACTTAAACAGGCGCTGAAAGAAGAAAACGACAAGAAATAGCAGTTTTAGACGTATTAGCAGTGTCTGGAAGACACTTTAAAACTTATGTAGATCTTATAGTTAGCTCCCAGGCTATATAATGCATACAAAAGTTGGCTAGAAAGAATAGAATCAGAATATAAACAGGATACAACCGAGGTAGTTAACCATGGCCGTACAAAAAAGTAAGGTTTCACGATCCAGACGTAACATGCGTCGTAGCCACGATTCACTTGGTGCCGTTACGATTACAACAGATGCTGAAACCGGTGAAAGACATCGTCGTCATCATATGACACCCGATGGCTTTTACAAAGGCAGACAGATAGTCAGAAATAACGAAGACTAATCCTGTTGCAAGACCCTCGAGGCTCTTGATTCAGATGCTTAAACAGCGAATCAAGACATTCAAATCGGGAAGATCAATCAGGATAGTGACTCCAGAAAGCAGCCTCGCAAAGGCTGCTTTCTGTTTTATGTAGTTAGCGCATCCAGTCAGCGGCTCAAGGTAGCTGGTTGGGAACCGGGAAAAGGACTCTAACTGATGAATCCCAGTCATACAGGCTTTATTTTTCCAGGGCAGGGCTCCCAGAAAGTAGGCATGCTCGCGGAACTGGCTGATTCTTTCGCTCTGGTGAAAGAAACCTTTGCGCAAGCAAGTGATGTCCTGGGCTATGATCTTTGGGCATTGACCCAGAGCGGCCCCGCTGAAGAACTCGCCAAGACCCATATCACTCAACCCACAATACTGACCGCATCTGTCGCCATCTGGCGACTCTGGCAAGACCAGGGCGGTATAAAACCCGGACTTATGGCAGGCCATAGCCTTGGCGAATATTCCGCACTCACCTGCGCCGGTGTCATGGATTTTGCGGATGCCGTTAGTCTGGTGCAACAGCGTGGGCAGTTTATGCAAAGCGCCGTTCCGCTCGGAGTTGGTGGGATGGCTGCCATTATTGGTCTGGAAGAGGCTAAGGTGATAGCTGCCTGCGAACAGGCAAAACAGGGTGAAGAAGTTGCGGCAGTTAATTTCAACTGTCCCGGACAGATTGTCATTGCCGGCCATAGTGATGCCGTCACGCGGGCAGGGGAGTTATGCAAGGAAGCGGGCGCCAAGCGTGCGCTACCGTTACCTGTTAGTGCTCCCTTTCATTCCGTGCTGATGAAACCCGCTGCCGAAAAGTTTGCCGCTGTACTCGATGTCGTTAGCTTCAATTCTCCTGACATCCCTGTACTACAGAACTTTGGCCTGGACTGCGCTACTGATCCTGATGTCATCCGTAACAACCTGGTAAACCAGATATTCAGCCCGGTTCCCTGGATAGACACGATCAATAAATTCGACAGTTCGGGGATAAAACGGGTGCTGGAAATAGGGCCTGGAAATGTACTTGCCGGCTTTAACAAGCGAATCCAGCCTGAAATGGATGCATTATCAGTAAATGATCTTGCCAGCCTCGAAAAGGCGAAGTCTTTAGGCGAGTCTGCCGCATAAATCGGAAAACTAACTATGAGTGATGAAAACAGGAAAGTAGCGCTGGTCACCGGGGCCAGTCGAGGCATAGGCAAGGCCATCGCGCTGGAGCTGGGACAACATAATATTGTGCTGGGTACCGCAACCAGTGAAGCCGGTGCGGAAAAAATTTCGGCCTATCTTGCTGAAGCAGGTATTAGTGGCAAGGGTTATTGTCTGGACGTCTCTTCTGAAGAGTCCATTGAAGCCATGTCAAAACAGATTCAGGAAGAGTTTGGAGCAGTGGCAATTCTTGTCAATAATGCCGGCATCACTCGGGATAATATTCTGATGCGCATGAAGGCAGAGGAATGGGATCAGGTAATTAATACCAACCTCAGCTCAATATTCCGTATGACCAAGGCCATGGTGCGTGGTATGACCAAGGCTCGTTGGGGGCGCATTATCAGTATTAGTTCAGTGGTAGGTTCCAGTGGCAATAT
>Ga0181597_10000125_pt1 | contig 76985 bp, 73 predicted proteins | sample 041ome_5_FD_148647 | JGI IMG/M metagenome (GOLD analysis project Ga0181597, IMG submission 148647) | Coastal salt marsh microbial communities from the Groves Creek Marsh, Skidaway Island, Georgia - 041403US metaG (spades assembly) | ecosystem: Environmental > Aquatic > Marine > Intertidal zone... | reverse complement strand
TCTCTAAAGTGGATTCAAATCCTTCAGGTCCGCCTGCAAAGGCTTCGCGATAGTCATCAAGGTTGATGCTCATGGTTTGGCCTTAGGTGAAGAAAGTCTCCACCGCAGCCTCTAGCGTCTGGCGCATATCGGGGTCGTCGGTGAGTGGTGTGACAAGGGTCATATTACATGCGAGCTTGGCATCAACACCTTCAGCAATCATCTGAGCTGCATACACAAGCAAACGCGTTGAGATACCCTCGTCCAATCCATGTCCCTTGAGGTTGCGAGTTCGATGCGCAATTTGCACAAGCTTCATTGAAACATCCGAATCGATACCAGTCTCTTTGACCACGATATCAGCCTCTAAGTCTTCAGTTGGATAATCAAAGTCCATGGCTGCAAATCGTTGCTTTGTCGACTGCTTGAGATCTTTCATGAGTGATTGGTATCCCGGGTTATAAGAGATGACCAATTGAAAGTCAGGATGTGCCTCAATCAATTCACCCTTTTTATCGAGGGGCAACTGGCGACGATGATCCGTTAAAGGGTGAATGACAACTGTCGTATCTTGTCGTGCTTCAACGATTTCATCGAGATAGCAAATTGCTCCAATCCGCGCTGCAACTGTGAGTGGGCCGTCGTGCCAGTGTGTACCATCCTTATCGAGGAGGAATCGTCCAACCAGGTCTGAGGCAGTCATGTCTTCATTACACGCAACTGTGATTAACGGCCTGCCTAGCTTCCAAGCCATATATTCAACAAAACGTGACTTACCGCAGCCTGTTGGACCCTTCAGCATGATTGGCATACGGCGCGCATAAGCTGCTTCATAAAGAGTGTCTTCGCCAGCGGTTACTTGGTAGAAGGGTTCTTTGGTGATCCGGTATTGATCGATCGTATCTTGATTCATATTCATGCTCCGTCAAAAGCAATTACCCCGGTCGCCCGGGGTCATTTCCGCGTTAGACCGGATTGCCACGATAGACAACCATTTCAGCACCTTTGGACTGTTTATAGTTGTCATATCCGACCAAGCGAACATGGTTATGTGGGTGGGCTTTATGACATGCTTCCGCCTCACCTAGAATACGATCCACGTCAGATTCGCCGAACATTGGAAGCTTCCACATGTACCAGTAATGATCCATCGCATTTTCCGGCTCGGTATGCTCGACAGCCGGGTTCCAACCTTGCGACACGATATATTCGACTTGTCTCCGAATTCTATCCTTATCCATTTCAGGCAAATAAGAGAAGGTCTCAAACTTGCGGCTTGTAACGTCTGAAAGCGACGATTTGTAATCTTGAATAGCGCTCATTGTTCTTTCCTTCTTATTGATTAGCGGTGTTGAACATCAAGTTTGTCGACTGTATCGAATTCGAACTTGATCTCTTTCCATGTTTCCATCGCTGTCGCGAGCTCTGGGCTCGATTTTGCCGCAGCTTGGAGGATTTCCTTGCCTTCTTTTTCGAGTTCACGACCTTGGTTGCGCGCTTCAACACAGGCTTCCAAAGCGACTCGGTTTGCTGCAGCGCCAGCTGCGTTACCCCATGGGTGGCCAAGCGTACCGCCACCAAACTGAAGTACTGCATCATCACCGAAAATGGTGACCAAAGCCGGCATGTGCCAGACGTGAATACCACCAGATGCGACAGCAAAGCCTCCAGGCATTGATCCCCAGTCTTGATCAAAGAAGATTCCCCGTGAGCGATCTTCTTTTACGTAGCTTTCACGTAACAGATCGATCCAGCCAAGGGTCGAAGCACGATCACCCTCAAGCTTCCCAACCACGGTACCTGTATGCAGATGGTCGCCACCAGACAACCGAAGCATTTTAGTCAGCACTCGGAAGTGAATGCCATGATTTGGGTTTCTGTCGAGAACAGCGTGCATCGCGCGGTGAATGTGCAAAAGCATTCCGTTGTCGCGACACCAGTTTGCAAGACCAGTATTCGCCGTAAATCCGCCGGTGAGATAGTCATGCATGATAATTGGTGCGCCTATTTCTTTAGCGTATTCGGCTCGCTTGTACATTTCTTCTGGAGTAGGGGCGGTCACGTTGAGATAGTGGCCTTTGCGCTCACCTGTCTCAGCTTCCGCTTTGTTAATCGCCTCCATGACAAAATCGAATCGCTGGCGCCAGCGCATAAATGGCTGTGAATTCACGTTTTCATCATCTTTCGTGAAATCAAGGCCACCGCGTAGGCACTCATACACAGCTCGACCGTAGTTCTTGCCTGACAGACCGAGCTTCGGCTTGATCGTACAGCCAAGCATTGGGCGACCGTATTTATTCATCAAATCACGCTCAACCTGAATACCGTGCGGTGGTCCTCCACATGTCATGACATATGCAATTGGAATCCTTACATCTTCAAGGCGCAATGAACGGACTGCTTTAAATCCAAATACGTTACCGACCAACGAGGTCAGAACGTTAACGACAGATCCCTCTTCGAAAAGGTCGATTGGATAGGCGATAAACGCGTAATAAGCATCATCGCTTCCTGGTACATCTTCGATCGCGTAGGCACGTCCTTTGTAGTGATCCAGATCGGTAAGCAAATCTGTCCATACTGTGGTCCAGGTACCGGTCGAGCTCTCAGCTGCAACAGCAGCAGCGGCTTCTTCGCGCGGCACGCCTTCCTGAGGAATGATTTTGAAACACGCCAGGAAATCTGTGTCTTTTGGCACGTATTCCGGCATCCAATAGGTTTCGCGGTATTCTTTAACGCCCGCGCTGTAACTCTTTCCCTGTTCTTTAGACATTTCTTATCCTTTTCCGTGGCTGAAAGAATGAGAGTGAGATTAGGGTAGTTGAGATATAAGAAAAAATAGATTATTTATATGCATGACATAGAGGTTTATTTATGCATAAAATCTATTTGCCAACAATTCAGCAAATGAAGTTGTTTGAAGCAGTGTCAAGACTTGGCTCGATTACTCAAGCAGCAAAAGAAGTGAGTCTCACCCAGCCATCCGTATCGATGCAAATCAAGGCGCTCGAAGAAAAGATAGGAATACCTTTAATTGATCAAATTGGGAAAAGTCTCTATCTCACACAGGCCGGCGAGGAGGTTGCTGCAGCGTCTCGTGACATCCTTGATCGACTGGAGGCAATGAAAAGCAACTTGAGCAGTGTTCACGAAGACATCTCTGGTCCTCTGAGCCTTGGAGTCGTCACCACAACCAAGTATTTCCTTCCTCAGCGCGTCGGCGAGTTTAAACGCCGATTTCCTGGTGTTGAACCCCGAGTAGTCATGGGTAACCGTGAGCAGATCATGCAGCGAATGGCTCAAAATCTGGATGATGTTTACATTATGGGAACGCCGCCAGAGCAGCAGGCGTTAACTCATACACCGATTTCGGACAATGAAATTGTTTTTGTGGCGAATCCTTATCATCCGCTCGCGGGAGTTTCGTCAATCACGCTCAAACAACTCGTTGAGGCTGACTTGATAAGTCGTGAACCAGGCTCGGGAACTCGGCAAGCAATTGAAAGACGTTTAGCCGAGGAGGGACTCAAGCTCAACCCTCACATGGAATTCGAAGATAGTGAGGCTATCAAGCTTGCAGCACTATCAGGTCTTGGTATTGCCTATTTACCATTGCATTCGATGCGCCTTGAGTTGTCTGCGCGAGAGCTGGTGATCTTAAATGTTGATGGTTTCCCGCTCAAACGGCGATGGTATGCGATGCATCACAAAGCAAAGCATCTCTCATTGGTTGCAGAGCAGTTTCTTGAATTCCTACACGAGACAAGAGAAAACTCTATGGCTTCGCTCGTTGAGCATCGTTAAATTGCCAGCAATACAGGGCAAAATACGATCGAAAGGGCGCGGATTTCTGAACGAACTCACTTCGGCTCATGCCCGCATCAGCTGCAAGAAAGTCACTTATTCGCTTAAGAATCAGATCGTTATCGCTCCACTGATCAGCGCTTTGCAAGACAAATAACTCCCACATCGCAACTGACCACGGGCCGAGCCCCCATATTGCGATCAATGCATCACGGCGCTTGGGTTCAGGGTTTGTAGCAATCTCCGCAATCCAAGCATCCCCGAGATGCATCAACTCGCTGAGCGTTCGCCGTTTTGATGCGGAAAGACCGGTATCGTTGGTTTCTGGATTCCTGAGTGCACCTATGAGGGCTGATCGATCCTGAAACCGCAGTACTAAACGCTCCCAGATAGACTTTGCGGCTTGATTTGACAGTTGTTGACCAACAACGATCCGGGCCAAGCCAATCAAGTAATCGTCACCATAACGGCTCGGAATCTCAATTGGGCCGGTCGATTCAACAAATTCCAATAGCTTTTTCGATCCGAGCTTGGTTAGATGACGATAAGCGCTTTGCGCTGATTCAGAAAAAATCATAAAGAAAAAAGGAATCCCAATAATGGTTCGCATGATCGCATTAATTCGAGTGAAGAACCTGTCTGATTTTAATACTTATCGAGAGAAAGTTCCTGTGACCTTGGAGCCGTACGGTGGAGAGATTCGATTTCGGGCTGAAAAGCCAATGACACTCGATGATGAGAATGGTCTTGGTGATTTTTCACAAGTCGCGCTGTTTTGGTTTCCAACGGCTGATGCAATGACAGACTGGTATGAGTCAGATGCATATCACGATTTGCTTGAGTTAAGAGCGAGTGCTGGTAACTTCACAATTATTGGAGTTGATCCTGACTCGAATTGCGCATAATCATTATTATGTTAAATAGAAGAGATGGTGGCGATTCAGACTCGCCATTCAGTGGAGGCCCCTCTTATGCAAGTGAATCGATATTTTGATGACCAGGTGTTATCCATTGGATTCGACAATTCCAATGGCGAAAGCTCAGTTGGCGTTATGGCACCTGGATCGTATGAATTTTCGACTTCAAAAAATGAGCGAATGGTGGTGATCAGTGGTGCTCTTGTAGTACAACGACACGACGATCCAGAACCTTTACTCTATTCTGATGGCGAGGAGTTTCATGTTCCAGCAGATCAAACGTTTGCTGTCGAGGTTACAGAGCCAACCGCTTACCTCTGCGAATATTCCTGAAGTTAGCCCGCCAGTCGCGGGCTGCGGGTTCAGCGAGCATCTGATTCAGGTTCAAGGGATCCATGTATTTGTCAGAACCCTGGGGCATCCATCCAATCAAGCGGTGATTTGCTGGCATGGGTTTGCACGGAACGGGTCTGATTTTTTGACTCTCGCACGCAGCCTCGCGTCGCATTATTTTGTGATTTGCCCAGATACTCCGGGTCGCGGTTATAGCGACTGGGTCGATCCTGACCAGTATCAATTTTCGTTTTATCAATCAGTTGTTGTTGATTTGCTGAAAGTGTTTAAGGTGTCTGGTCGGGTACACTGGATCGGAACCAGCATGGGTGGTGTGCTTGGAATGATGATGGCGTCAAGCCCGCAAACCCGTGGATTGATTGATCGATTAGTGATTAATGATATTGGCCCCGAAGTCCCCGAGGACGCCATTCAACGAATTCGGAAATACAGCTCAGACAAACAGTTGTTTCGACACTTATCTGACGCAAGAGTCTATTTTGAGGAGATTTATGCCCCTTTCGGCGAGTTGTCCTCTGAAGAATGGGATCTGTTGTTGGCGCATTCGTTACGACGTTTGGATGACGGATCACTCACCCAGCATTACGACCCCGCTATTCTCAAACAATTTGGAGGCAGCCAAAACCCGACCCTGGCTTGGGCGATGTTTGCCTCGATCACCTGTCGTATGCTGGTGATTCGAGGCATGGATTCTGACGTGCTACCCGCAGAGATTGCCGATAAAATGGTGCATAGCGCGCTTCGAGTCGAACGACTCGAGATTCCCAACACTGGGCACGCCCCCTTCCTCAATACACAAGAGCAAATCTCGGAAATTCAATCGTTTCTATTAACTGGATAGATTAGGAATCGCTGGCTTTGATTCGAACGATGAAATCAACATCAGGTGTTGCTAAACGATCAGAGATGGCCCAATCACCGACAGCATATCCGCCCTTCTCCATGACTTCACGGTTCCCTGTCCGCAACGGGTGCCACTGAGGAAGTGGTCGTTGTTCATGAATCCGTCGGTAGGCGCAACTCTCGGGTAGCCAACGATAATACTCGGGATCGAGATCGCGAACATTCAAACAATCCTCAACTAGATTGACGCGTTCCTCGTACACTTCGCAGGATCGATGATGGTCGAGGTAGCGACATTTCACGCAGGTAAACTCCACCTCCAAGGTCTCAATGTCTTCGAGCTTGTGTAGGCAACATAGCCCGCAACCATCGCACAGCGATTCCCATTCTGAATCGGACATCTCGTGCAGTTGCTTCTCTTCCCAAAAAGCCATTGAAGCCTGTGCCTCTGCGTAGTTTCTATGGCTATTTTATGACACAATTCGACTTTAGTTGTCGATCCTTGGAGATCCCCGTTCGATGATTCCGCGTCTTGACCATCGCGAGCCTGTCTCTGAAACCGTCCAGCATTATGTGCGGGAGCTTCATGCATTAGGTTTCGAGGGCGAAATTCACTGTGATGATGCTACTCGCACAGTGCTCTCCACCGATAACAGCATCTACCAGGTGTATCCACAAGTTGTCGTGTTTCCGAAGGATCACGAGGATCTCTGTCTTATCGTTCGTGCAGCCCATGACCATGAAGTCACGCTCTATCCCCGCGGTGGCGGGACCGGAACGAATGCGCAAAGTCTTGGTGCGAGCGTTGTGGTCGACACCAGTAAACACATGAACCAGATCCTTGAAATCAACGTTGAAGAACGGTGGGCCCGAGTTCAATGCGGGGCAGTCAAAGACCATCTGAATGCCGAGATCCGCCAACATGGACTTTTTTTTGCACCGGATCTCTCCACATCCAATCGAGCGACGATTGGCGGAATGATCAACACCGACGCAAGTGGGCAAGGATCAGTCAGATATGGGAAGACACGAGACCATGTTCTGAATCTCAAAGCGGTACTCTTGACTGGAGAAACACTGGAAACCAGCGTGCTGTCAGATGATGAATTAGATCAGTTGTCGCGCTCATCACCTGAATACCGTCTCGGGCATGCGCTTCGTGACCTCCACGACACCAACCAGCAGGTGATCGATGACAGCTTCCCCAAACTGAATCGATGCCTCACCGGCTACGATTTGAAACACGTGCGCACTGATGACGGCAAGATTGATTTAAATGCTGTGCTCTGCGGTTCTGAAGGGACTCTGGCGCTCATTAGCGAGGCGAGAATCAACCTAGAACCTCTGCCAACGGAAGTGGCCTTGGTTGCTGTGCAGTACGAATCGTTCATGGATGCGTTGTTTGATGCCCGAGAGCTCATGACTCATGGGGCGACGTCGATCGAAACCGTTGACTCCAAGGTCCTGAATTTAGCAATGAATGATTTTATTTGGGACAGTGTCGCTGATTATTTCCCGGCATCTGATCGAACCCTCCAGGGAATTAATTTGGTGGAGTTCACGGATTTTGATGCGGCCAATCTGGCCGATACCGTGGATCAATTTCGTCGATACCTTGAACAGGTTGCGGCGGATAATGGTCGGTCCTTTGCTCATGCGATCGCACGCGGACGCGCGCAAGTCTCTCAAGTTTGGGCGATGCGCAAACGAGCGGTCGGTTTATTGGGCGGAGTTGAAGGTGCGAAAAAGCCGGTTGCCTTCGTTGAGGATACCTGCGTTCCCCCAGAAAACTTAGCGCCATATATTGGTGAGTTCCGACAGTTACTCGATGAGCATGATCTGGATTATGGGATGTTTGGTCATGTTGACGCCGGTGTTCTTCATGTTCGTCCGTTGCTCGATTTGAAGGCTCCGGAAACGATGGAGATGGTCCGCACGATTACTGATCAAGTTGTTGATTTAACAAAGAAATACCATGGCCTTCTTTGGGGTGAGCATGGTAAAGGGGTGCGATCAGAATATGCGCCGATCTTCTTTGGTTCGCTCTATCCAGCAATTTGCCAGGTCAAGGCACTGTTTGATCCATTAAACCGATTGAATCCAGGTAAGATTGCAGGGCCAACAGTCGACTCGCCGCTGTTGAAGATTGATCAGGTTCCGACGCGTGGCGCGAGTGATCGCACGATCGCGCCGAACCTTCAGTCGTCCGCAAGCACTTCCCTTCTCTGTAATGGGAATGGCGCTTGTCACAATTACGATCTGGACGATCGGATGTGTCCAAGTTGGAAGGCAACACGTGATCGCCGATACACACCCAAGGGTCGCGCTGGCCTGATGCGCGAATGGGTCACGCGCTTGTCAGATCAGGGCGTTCAATCAATTCCCTCATTGTCGATTGGCGAGCACATTCTTGGAGCTCCGGCGCGGATCCTGCGATCTTGGAAAAAATCAGACGCAAACTATGATTTTAACCACGAAGTATTTGAATCGATGTCGACGTGTTTGGCCTGTAAATCCTGCACGGGTCAATGCCCGATTAAAGTCAGTGTTCCGACGTTCCGGAGTCATTTTTTAAGCGCGTATTACACCCGATATTCTCGCCCAATGAAGGACTGGATTGTGGGTACGCTCGAATATGCGCTGCCGATCGCGGCGCAGATACCGAAGCTTTACAACCTGTTGGTCGAGTCGCGGTTGGGTCGCGGCCTGTTTTCGATGCTCGGATTGGTGGACTCCCCTTCGCTTTCTGGGATAGATCCTCATCGAGCCATCGCCGAAGCAGGCTTTCAAGTTGCCGACACGAGCCGATTGCGTGCGATGAAAGAATCCGATCCCGAACGATTCAGTCGTCAAGTAGTCGTCGTTCAAGATGCCTTTACCAGTTATTTCGAAACCAATGCCGTGGTTGACCTGTTTGAGTTACTCAAGCTTCTGGATTTTGAACCTACGTTGATGCCGTTTCATGCCAACGGAAAGCCGCTGCACGTCCATGGTTTCCTCAAATGGTTTAAACGCCTTGGCGAATCCAATGCCAAAAAACTCCGAGCAATCGATGCCATCGGCGTGCCAATGATTGGATTAGATCCCTCGATGACGATGACCTATCGGTCTGAGTATCAAGAAGCGCACATTGAGACACCTCCTGTACTGCTCGTTCAAGAGTTCATTGCTACCCATCTGGTTGAAGGGGCCATTGCGACCACCTTGCCGGTGAAACGTTTCCGTCTCTTTGCGCATTGTACTGAGGCAACCAATGCTAAGGAATCTCTCGCATTATGGAAGCCGATCTTTGCGATGGCTGGTCAATCATTGGAGATTGAATCTGTCGGGTGTTGTGGGATGGCTGGCACCTATGGGCATGAAAAGGCGAACGTGGAGACCTCTCAAACGATTTATGCACAGAGCTGGAAACCCAAAGTCGAGGCTCAGACTCAATCAGATGGAGAGATTTTGGCGACCGGTTACTCTTGTCGATCTCAGGTTAAACGCTTCTCCAATCAGACGATGCGTCATCCGGTTTCTGCACTACGCGTAATATTGGCTTCCGCCGCATCCCAACAGCCGGCTTAAGCGTCTGACCTACGTTGGCGAAACGTCCAAGGGGGCTTGGTTTTCCTTGGATATAGGCATTTCGCTCTTTCTTTGCACGCAAACAATAGACAGCGCCAATTGGCCACTCTTTCCGAGCCATTGAGTGCTCAATGCGCTTAAAGAGTTTCCTTACGCCGGTTTTAGCGAGCGGTAAACTGTATACCGCATGTCGTGAGAGCTCGGGAACTAAATTTAACAAACGACACCAGTCTTCAATCTGACTTCGACGCATAAATCGAGCATGCCAAGGTAGCAAACTATCCAGTGGCGTACTGATGAGCTTCCTCAATCCCCAGCTGGATGCGGGATTAAAACCAAATAACAAGAGTCTTCCCCCGGGTCGAAGAACACGCTCTGCTTCACGCAATACCTGATGGGGATGAGCGCTGATATCCAGCGAATGCTGCAACACCAAAATATCAACCGAGTCGGTTGGAAAAGGAAGTAAATTGTCTTCTGCTAAAATCACAGGGCAATGTGAGGTTTTCGGAACCTCCCCTCCAAACACAACGTGTAAACGAACGGGGGCAAGCGAATCGGCGATCAGTGGGAAACCTGCTGTACCACCAACTTGAAGGACCACCTGTCCGAATAGCCGCCGAAGCTCACGTCTAGCCAGCCTGCGCTCCTCAACTTGAATTCGGTGACCAAGACGACCGCCAACCCAGCGATCCCAAGCTCGCTGTTTATCATGCACGCCAAGTCGAAACACGCTCTGAACTGCCATGACTTCATGGTAACATTGCCCGCTATCGCTTCAACACAAGAAAAAGGATATGCAATGGGAATGCTCTCCGGTAAACGCGCACTGATCGTCGGTGTCGCAAGCAAACTGTCGATCGCTTATGGGATTGCTCAGGCCATGCATCGCGAAGGCGCAGAGCTTGCGTTTACATACCAAAATGACAAGCTGAAAGACCGCGTTTTAGGGTTTTCCGAAGGCTGGGGAACCCCTCCTGAGCTGTGTTTCCCATGTGACGTTGGAAGTGACGAAGAGATTGATGCGGTCTTTGATGGGTTGGCCAAGCATTGGGATGGTATCGACATCGTTGTTCATGCGGTTGGTTTCGCTCCTGGTGATCAGCTCAGTGGTAGCTTCGTCGATGCAACGACGCGCGAGGGCTTTCGAATTGCACATGACATCTCCTCCTACAGTTTGGTGGCGCTTGCAAAGGCGGCCCAACCACTGCTCGAGGGACGTCAAGGAAGCATTATAACGCTGTCCTACCTTGGAGCTGTTCAGACGATGCCGAATTACAATGTGATGGGATTGGCAAAAGCGTCTCTCGAAGCCGGTGTTCGGTTCCTCGCCACTTCGATGGGACCCAAGGGTCACCGGGTCAACGCGATTTCAGCAGGCCCAATTCGCACATTAGCGGCCAGTGGGATTAAGGATTTCCGCTCCATGTTGAACTACAACGCGTCCCGTACCCCACTCCGCCGCAATACAACGATCGAAGAAGTCGGCAATACAGCTGCATTCTTAGCATCCGATCTAGCCTCGGGAATTACAGGCCAGACGATTTATGTCGACAACGGCTTCAATATCACCGCGATGGCTGACTCGGATAACGCCTAATGCTCAAGATTCACCGAGTCCACGCATTTGATGACAACTACATCTGGGTCGTTGCCAATGACGAGAACGCCTGGGTGGTCGACCCTGGCGATGCCGCGCCCGTGATCGCCTTTTTGGAGAGTCATGCACTGACCCTTCAAGGCATTCTGTTGACGCATTGGCACCGTGATCATCAAGGCGGTGTTCTCGATTTGTGCTCACGCTTCGCTGGAATCGAGGTCATCGGCTCGCATCAACCCCTGAAAGGACCGTCAAAGCCAGTTTCCGAAGGTGACATCATTCGTGTTTTAGGCGCTAACTTTGAAGTGATCGAAGTTCCCGGCCATACCTTAGATCATGTGGCTTACACCTCGGTATCTGATCAGTTCCAGCAGCCTGTTGCCTTTACCGGAGATACACTATTTGCCGCCGGGTGCGGTAGATTATTTGAGGGAAGTGCAGAGAATATGTTCTCTAGTCTCCATAAAATCAATCAGTTACCGGCAAATACTGAGATTTATTGTGCGCATGAATACACCTTGGCCAATCTCAATTTTGCGGTTGTCGCTGAGCCTGATAATCAAGAGACTCACAAGCGTCAGCAACAGGTCAGTGAGATGAGAGCGCAAGGCGTAGCCACTGTCCCAACGACGCTCGAGCTTGAACGACTGACCAACCCATTTTTACGTGCAACCACTGTTGCTCAATTGGCTGAACGCCGCTTACAAAAAGACCAGTTTTAATGCAAATGATCAATAGTTATCACAGCGCTTGGTTCGCGGTTCTCTTGTTGACAGCCGGTTGTCAGACTGTACAACAAAGCCCACAGACGATGAGCGAGACTGCGGTTTCAAGCGTAAGCGTGGAGCCTCAATCAAGTACAGAGAACCTCCCGCCCATTGATCAAGACCCTCTGGAGGCCAAGGATGACTCAGCGCTTTATGATCCGCTGGCGATTATTCGTGAGCTAGGGGAAGCAATCGATAGCCCAAATATCTCGGAACCTGAAACTCATGAAGACCCATCTATTGAGTCAACAACGGATTTAGCAGCGATTGAGACCACAATCTGGGCGGACATTATCCAGGGCTTCACGTTGAGTGAGCTGCAAGAAACGAAATATGCTGATCTGCATCGCCGTCGGTTGACCCACAGTCCAGGGTTTTTCTCCGATTTTCTCGTTAAGGCGGATATCTATCTGCCTTATGTTTGGGATGAAGTGAAGCGTCGTGGGTTGCCTGCAGAGCTCGCGCTATTGCCATACGTCGAGTCAGCCTATAGCCCTTGGGCAGTATCACGGATGGGAGCGGTTGGGATGTGGCAAATTATGCCTGGAACAGCCCGTGTCCTGAAATTAAAGCTAGGTCAAACCTGTGATCAGCGTCGTGATGTGATTCACTCGACCCGAGCGGCACTGGACTACCTTGAACAGATGCATGCAAAGTTTGATGATTGGCTGTTGGCCATTGCCGCTTATAACGCTGGTCCTGGCCGCATTGATCGCGCGATTCGTCAGAATCAGCGAGCTGGGAAAGCAACCGACTTTTGGTCACTCAAGCTGCCTCGTGAAACACGCCGATACGTCCCACGCCTGCTGGTCACGAGAGATCTAATTCTTGATGCGAAGGATCAAGGGATTGAATTGCCTGATATCGATCCTGCAATTCCGTTTAAAACACTGACGCTTGAGGCGCCGATGGAGGTCTCACTGGTTCAGGAATTAAGTAGATTACCGCTTGAAGATATCCGGCGTTACAACCCCTGTATTCGCTCATGGATTACCCCAGCGCAGGAACCTTACCAGTTGGTTCTCCCAAACACGGCAGTCCAAGAGTTTTCTACGCGGTTGGTCAGCGTATCGGTGCGGGATTACGTGAGAACTCGACCTTATGAGGTGAAATCCGGTGACACATTGAGTGAGATTGCAGGTCGCATCGGAGCCACTGTGCCTGAGCTCATGATGCTGAATGGCATGACGAACTCCCGAATCGTCGCAGGCAGAACCATTCGAGTGCCAAGTACCAGCGAAAATATTTCAAAACAATTAGTGAATTTAGAATTAGGTAACGATTACGGTGAAACCATTCGCTATAAAGTGCGAAGCGGGGACTCTCTATGGAAAATCGCCAGACGATTTCAGACGACAGTGAAAAATCTCAGAAAACTCAATGCCACGTCAAACCTGATTCGTCCCGGTGAGTGGTTAGTCGTTCCGGTTAATTAAGGCGTTCAGACACATAGGCATCAATCATCCCGCGAGAGATTGATGCTTTGGGTGGAAGTTTCGGTAACCGATCGATAGAAAACCACTGTGCATCCACGATCTCTTCACCATCAATCTGGATATCTCCAGACTTCCACTCAGCTCGATATCCGAGCATCAATGAGTGCTTAAACGGCCAACTTTGACTACCCTGGAAAATGGGCTGTTCGATTGACACTCCCACCTCTTCAAAAATCTCGCGATGGCACGCGTGTTCCGCTGACTCCCCTGCCTCCACAAATCCAGCCAGTGTGGAATACATTCCCTCCACGAATCGTGGAGCTCGCGCCAGTAGAATCTCGTCACCGCGAGTAATTAACACAATGACGCATGGGGAAATTCGCGGGTATTGCGTCAAATGACAAGGCTCGCAATGCCGTCCACGATCGGATCGCGATGCTTCGGTCGGCTGACCGCAGCGCCCGCAATACTGATGCTCATCAATAAAATCGAGGACCTGTATCGCGGTGCTGACAGGAATAAATTGACGACTATCCATTTGGATCAGAGCAGGCCTGAGCGCCTCATAGGTCAGGCCTTGGATGGGTTGTGTGCGAACACCATAATAAGTGATGCCATCCAGTGTCCCTGCAAGCACCGGGTCAAGGCCTCGGATCAGCGCATCATCGAGCTCGAGTAAACAAGGGCCCCCAACCTCTTTGACAGCGACTGAGCGCTCACTTGAGGTCACGACAACACGTGATGAATGGCCGGTATCCAACCCAGGTAACCAACTCACCTCATGATCGCCAAGCCAGTTCACAACGAGGACCGATCCCATAAAATGTCTGCATTGGACTGCCGTAATGTATCAAGAAACGCTTGGTGATTAGACAGCTCGTCATCGCTCGGAGGGACAACGCGTTGTTGCCGGGCAGCATCGGTCATTTTCTGGATCGGCTCAAATCTGGAGCCTTGTTGAAGATTCTCGGAACCACCAAACATTCGGCTCTGCTCGCGAGTCATCGCCAGATAGACGCGAGTCAAAAGCTCAGCATCCAGGAGTGCGCCATGCAGCGTCCGCTCACTGGCATCGATCTTGTAGTCTCGGCAGAGCGCATCCAGCGAATTCCGCTTTCCAGGACGCTTCTCTTTTGCCATTACTAGAGTATCAACCGCTACTCCGCCATGCATCAATTCGACCATACTGGGGGCGCCTGGGATCCGCTTGAGTTCAGCCTCTAAAAAATTCACATCGAATGATGCATTGTGAGCGATCAATTCCGCACCACGAATAAACTCAATCAACTCATCCACAATTCCGGCAAAATTCGGCTTGTCGGTCAGAAATTCATTGGTGATCCCGTGAATTTCGATTGCGTCTCGATCAATCGCTCGTTCTGGATTGATGTAGGCGTGAAAATGACGATCGGTCAGACGCCGGTTCACCATTTCAATACAGCCAATTTCAATCACACGGTGGCCTTGATTGGGATCGAGTCCGGTAGTTTCAGTATCTAGAATGATTTGCCGCATAGCTCACTCACCCCCTGATTCGCCAATTCATCCGCACGCTCATTGCCAGGATGACCGGCGTGCCCCTTGACCCAATGCCAATGCACCTGATGACAGGATGCAGCAGTGTCCAGTTGTTGCCAGAGATCCTGATTGGAGACGGGTTTTCTCGATGCCGTTTTCCAACCATTTTTCTTCCAATTGGCGAGCCATTTGGTGATTCCGTCTTTCACATAAACGGAATCGGTAAACACATGGACGGTGCAAGAACCTTTCAGTGCCGAAAGCCCCTCAATGGCAGCCATCAGTTCCATTCGATTGTTGGTGGTTTCGGGATCACAACCGCTGAGCTCTTTACGATGCTCGCCGTACTCCATCAAAACACCCCAGCCACCAATGCCGGGATTTCCTTTGCATGCACCGTCGGTATAGAGCGTGACAACCTTCTCAGTCACAGCCGAGTATAATCCTGATTGGAGCGGTTGATGTACGCATCAACCTGATCAACAATCGCTGCCGATGTATCACGGCTGAGCCGTGCTGCTAACGATTTCTTTTCGTGCCACTTCAACGCGATCAGGTGATGGTCTTCATTGAGTGTCATCAGCACATCATCAGAGGTTGCAATTTGGTCGCAAAGCCCTTTCGTCAGCGCATCGGTTCCATAGAAAATGGATCCATCGGCAACCGCTTCTAGGTCGAGGTCAGGTCGTCGCTCTGCGATCCATGCTTTAAAGAGATCATGGGTTTGCTCGAGATCTTCTTTGAACTTCTTACGCCCTTCCGGTGTGTTTTCACCCAAGAGCGTTAATGTCCGTTTATTCGCCCCAGCGGTGTGTAATTCAATATCAACATCCCGATTTTTCAAAAAGCGAAAGATGTTCGGAATCTGAGCGACGACACCGATCGACCCAAGAACCGCGAACGGTGCCGCGACAATCCGATCGGCACAAACAGCCATCATATATCCACCGCTGGCTGCGACTGTATCCACGCAAGCCACTGACTCAACACCGGCATCTCGCAGACGCGCAAGCTGGGAGCTCGCTAATCCATAAGTGTGAACTAATCCGCCGGGCGAGGTTAATTTTAGGACCACAACATGAGGGATCGGATCCATTAAAAGAATGGCAGATACCTCTTCTCGCAACCCGTTCACTTGCGACGCTTTCATATCTCCTTTGAATTCGAGAACCACAGCGAGCTTCTTCTGACCAGCGCTCTCTGCTGTCGATTTCTTCGGCGATGTCTTTTTCAGTCGATTTTTTAACCGTTCAAGAAACGACGGTTGGTCCTTATTCAAGGCCGTTTCAACAATCGCGCTCACATATTTTTTTTGGTCAGCAATCTTTTTTGAGAGGTCAGTGACTTTGATTGTCCCCTTTGTCTCGTCGCCGCCCGACATTTTTGAACTGACCGCAATCACAAGAATGACCGCAACCACGACAGTCATTGTTTGCAGGAAAAATAAACCGTATTCGGCCAAGAAATCCATTAGCGTTTAACCACCTCAGCCGCTGAGGTCACAATTGACCAGAACTCGCTACCTTCTTGCGTCGTTCTCAGTTGAGCCAATGCTGCCTCGAGATTCGATTCACTAGTCACTCCCTTCTCCAAATTCAGAGTATCCACTCGCGCCACAACCACCGTGTCGACAGCTGTTTCAGCGACAAACATCGATGGGCGGTCTTGAGTTGGCGCAGGGGCTGCAAAGGCAACAGCAAGATGATCGCGAGCAATCGAGTCGTCTCCGTTCCGGTCAAGATTATTAAACGATTGCGCTACTAATCCATCAGCTACCGTTGGAAGCCCTTTTTCTCCACCTTTCCAATGCGCTTGGATTGCATCGGCCAAGGCTTTGGCGCGCGATTGCGCTTTGTCGTTGCGTAATCGCTCGATGATGGTATCGCGCACCTCAGCTAATGGACGCACAGTCTTTGGCTCATGCGTCTTCACCCGAAATGTCATCCATAAGCCGGGTTCAGCTTCGAACACTTCTGCATTTAATTCACCGTTGTAGAGAGTTTCATTAAAGACTCGTCGAAGGACAGTCTCCTGCGAAAAAAGTCCTGTTGCTGTTGATCGACCGAAGAGATCTGTCGACTGAATCTTGACGCCATAGACGCTATTGAGCTCTTCCAGCGTTCCACTGAAGGCAATATTTGAAAACTCTTCAAGATTGTTCGCCAATCGCTGTGACGCCTGGCGATCTATTAATTCCTCCCGCAAGCGTGGCGCTCGCGCGTCAAAGCTCTCGACCGGCCTTGCCCGACTTTCCAAGAGTTCAATCAGATGATACCCATATTGGGTTTTGACAGGATCTGAGACGACATTGGGTGTCAGTGCATTGAGGGCCGCTTCAAATTCAGGGACAAAGGTTCCGCTTGGTGCAAATCCGAGGTCACCCCCAGTTTCTTTACTGGCAATGTCGTCAGAATATTCAGAGGCCAGTTCAGCGAAATCGGCTCCATTATCGATTTGCTGTTTCAGATCCATCGCTTGTTCAAGCGCATCGTCACTATCCGCAATCAAGATGTGTCGAGCACGACGCTCAGACTCATTAGCGGCCTGTGCAACCTCTGCATCGTAAGCATCGCGCAAGTCGTCATCGCTAATGGTCACTTGTTCACGGAAGTCATCAGAGCTCAACAACACATAATCAAGAGCCACCGATTCATCGGTCACAAATTGCGACGAATTCGTGTCATAAAACGATGTAATTTCCTCATCATCGACCGTCACTTGATCAAGAAATTGATCGGCTTTCACGACGACCAACTCACCCGACCGTTTCTGATTTTGTAGAACATCCAACCGCGCAAGCTCTGACGGAGTGACCAGCGTCGAGGTCTCCACAGCGCCTTTTACTTGGTACTCGATTAAATTACGCTTCAGTTCGTCTCTAAAATCGAGGCGAGACATTCCCATCTGACCGATTGCTCGGTCAAAAGCTCTCGGATCAAATCGACCATCTGTTTGGAACTGTGGGATCTCAACAATGACCTGATCCACCAATTGATCGGTCACCCCAAAAGCGAGCTTTGCTGAATAACTGGTGGCAGCGGCCTCTTCCACCAATGCATTGAGTACGCTCTGCCGGAGCAGGTCTTCATTGATCGCGCCTGGATCACCCAAGATACTCAACAGTTGGCGTCGTTCTTGCTCAAGCTTACTGACAAATCGACGCTCGGTAATTTCTACGCCATCAACCTCCGCGATCACTGCGTCGCCATCGCTGCCACTCATAAAATTGACGCCTGTAATGACAAAAGTGACCGCGATCAGACCGACAATAATTTTGGCAATAATGCCGCTTGAGTTATCTCGAATATTTTGAAGCATGTTGAGTTGTAACCTATAGATTCAAAAAAGGGGCCTAGGGCCCCTCTATGATAAAAGACAATGGTTAACTTAGTTAACAGCGTCTTTCAGTGCCTTACCTGCTTTGAAGCCAGGAACTTGTGCTGCAGCAATCTGGATCGTCGCTCCAGTTTGTGGATTCCGGCCTGTGCGAGCAGCACGCGCCTTCACTTGAAATGTACCAAACCCGACCAACGAAACAGTGTCACCATTTTTCAAAGCACCGGTCACTGCACCCAGAGTCGCATCCAGAGCTTTACCCGCATCGGCTTTCGATAAACCTGCATCAGCAGCGATTGCATCAATTAATTCTGATTTATTCACTCGTAGTACCCCTATTAGTTTTTTTGTAAGTAATTTTGTGGCGCCGGATTGATATTGTTCAAAAACGACCTCGAAAACTAGCGCATGTCAGTTATACCAACGCTGACAGCATGAAACAACCTGTTAATGCGCTCTCGGCGTGTTTTTTTCCGTTCTCTGTTCTGTTTCTGAACCATTTGCACTCTCTGGAATGACAAACGGCTCAGGGATGTACGCCAGCGCGATGTCGAAGACTTGGTCAATCCAAGAGACAGCCTTAATCTCCAAGTCGGCCTTCACATTGTCCGGGATCTCCTTCAAATCGGACACGTTTTCTTCCGGAATAATGACGGTTTTAATCCCCCCGCGATGGGCAGCGAGAAGTTTTTCCTTCAACCCGCCGATCTGTAACACTTGGCCTCGCAAGGTAATCTCTCCCGTCATTGCAACATCTGCTTTCACTGGGACATTGGCCAGGACTGACACCAGCGCTGTACACATTCCGATGCCAGCACTTGGACCATCTTTTGGAGTCGCTCCTTCAGGCACGTGAATATGAAGATCCATTTTTTCATGAAAATTCGGATCAATCCCCAGGCTGACCGCACGGCTGCGAGCGACGGTCAGTGCAGCTTGGATGGATTCTTGCATGACATCACCGAGGGAACCCGTTCGGATTTGCTTACCCTTGCCCGGCATCGCAACAGCTTCGATGGTTAACAACTCACCGCCAACGCTTGTCCAGGCCAAACCAGTCACTTGTCCGATCCGGTCTTCGGTTTCTTTCAGTCCATAGGTGTATTTACGAACACCTGAGTAATCCTCAAGGACGTCCGGTGTAATGAGCATGGTTTCTGAATCATTTCCACCAATCTTTCTGTGCCCGTCTTCAATCCGTCGACGGACAACTTTCCGCGCTAATTTGGACACTTCTCGATCCAGTCCGCGAACACCAGCTTCCTTGGTGTAATACCGAATAAGATCCGTCAGAGTCGCATCTGGCACTTCAATTTCTTTCGCCCCGAGACCGTTGTTCTTAATTTGCTTTGGAACCAAATATTTTTTCGCAATATTGAGCTTCTCATCCTCGGTATAACCAGGAATGCGGATGATTTCCATCCGATCAAGCAATGGTGCCGGCATGTTCATCGAGTTGGACGTACAAACGAACATGACCTCAGATAAATCGAAATCCACTTCGAGATAATGATCGTTAAAAGTATGATTTTGCTCAGGATCTAAGACTTCCAGCAAGGCTGATGCTGGATCTCCACGGTGATCCATCCCCATTTTATCGATCTCGTCTAGCAAAAATAGAGGGTTTTTCACACCGGCTTTGGACAATTTCTGAATAATCTTACCTGGCATCGATCCGATGTAAGTCCGGCGATGACCCCGAATCTCAGACTCGTCCCGAACTCCACCAAGTGCCATACGAACAAACTCTCGATTCGTCGCACGTGCAATGGATTCACCTAATGAGGTCTTACCAACACCAGGAGGTCCGACGAGGCACAACACGGGACTTTTTGATTTTTTCACCCGCATTTGCACTGCCAGATATTCAAGGATCCGCTCTTTCACTTCCTCGAGACCATAATGATCCGCCTCAAGAATATCGCGTGCCTTGATTAAATCGTGACGAACTCGAGAGCGCTTGGTCCACGGGCAGCCTAACAACCAATCCAAATAGGCTCGAACCACTGTGGCTTCGGCAGACATTGGAGACATCATTTTCAGTTTTTGGAGCTCACCCTCGGCTTTTTCTTTGCCTTCCTTCGACAAACCAGACTCTTCGATTCGTGCCTGTAAGGCATCGACCTCATTTGGCGTCTCATCGAGGTCATTCATCTCTTTCTGAATTGCTTTCATTTGCTCATTCAGATAGTACTCACGCTGACTCTTCTCCATCTGTTCTTTCACGCGTCCACGGATGCGCTTTTCAACTTGTAGAAGATCTAATTCCGATTCCATTAACGCGACCAGATACTCGAGTCGCTCTTTCACCTCGTGTTGCGCAAGCAGTGCCTGTTTCTCTTTGAGCGGAAGCGTCAGATGAGCAGCCATGGTGTCACAGAGACGGCCTGGCTCTTCAATACTCTGCAATGAAGCTAAGACCTCGGCAGGGATTTTCTTGGATGCTTTGACGTATTTATCAAACTGATCCATCAAGACGCGGAGTAGCGCCTCTTGGTGATGTTCTTTGAGCGGAATCGATTCAACGATCTGGGCTTCTGCGCGATAATGGTCACCGTCGAGATCAAAGTTCGAAACAGTTGCGCGCTGACCGCCCTCGATCAGAACTTTCACGGTTCCATCCGGGAGCTTAAGCAACTGAAGAATGGAAGCAACAGTGCCGACGTCGTAGAGTTCCCCAGAACGCGGCTCATCCTCACTGGCGACTTTCTGAGCCACCAATAAAATTTCCTTGCCCCCGTCCATGGCGCTCTGCAGGGCTTTGATCGACTTGTCTCGACCAACAAATAGAGGGAGAACCATGTGGGGATAGACGACCACATCCCTCAGCGGGAGTAAAGGGAGGTCCAGCTGCTGGCTACTCATTGCGTGCTTCCTATTTAGTCGGCAGCGTTTGCCGAGCGTTTTTCGTCTGATGATCCCGCGTAGATTTTCAGCGGTTTGCTGTCGCCTGTGACGACCCCTTCATCGATGACAATTTTTGATACATCGTTCTCTGAAGGAATCTCAAACATGGGGTGTAAAAGAATAGTTTCAAGAATCGACCTCAGGCCGCGTGCACCTGTTTTTCGTTCCATCGCCTTCTTTGCAACGGCCCGAAGAGCATCGGGTCGAACGTCAAGCTCAACACCTTCCATGTCAAACAATTCTTTATACTGTTTCACCAAGGCATTCTTTGGCTCAGATAAAATCTGAATCAATGCCTCTTCGTCGAGCTCTGTTAGGGTCGCAACCACCGGGAGGCGTCCCACGAATTCTGGGATCAGGCCATACTTCACTAAGTCTTCGGGTTCAACTTCAGCAAAGGCCTCACCGATCGACTTGGATTCATTCTTTGAGCGAACCTCGGCACCAAAGCCGATGCCCCCCTTTTCACTACGATCACGAATCACCTTGTCGAGACCCGCGAACGCTCCGCCACAAATGAACAGGATATTCGACGTATCGACTTGTAAGAATTCTTGCTGAGGATGCTTGCGACCGCCCTGAGGAGGCACCGAAGCCACTGTTCCTTCGATCAGCTTGAGAAGGGCCTGCTGAACCCCTTCCCCCGAGACATCGCGAGTGATCGATGGGTTATCGGATTTTCTGGAAATCTTATCGATTTCATCAATATAAACAATTCCTTGCTGGGCTTTTTCAACATCATAATCGCACTTCTGAAGCAACTTCTGAATGATGTTTTCGACGTCTTCACCCACATACCCAGCTTCGGTTAAGGTGGTTGCATCGGCCATGGTAAAGGGCACATTGAGTAAACGAGCGAGCGTCTCAGCGAGTAACGTCTTTCCTGAGCCCGTTGGCCCGATCAATAAAATATTCGATTTTCCAAGTTCGACGGAACGGGAATTTCTTTCACCGTGACGGAGCCGCTTGTAGTGGTTATAGACAGCGACTGCCAACACGCGCTTCGCACGATCTTGACCAATCACATAATCATCCAGTGTTGCTTTGATGACCTGAGGAACTGGCAATCCATCGGATGACTCCGCATCATCAGCTTCTTGAATCTCTTCGCGAATGATGTCGTTACACAGATCAACACACTCATCGCAAACGAACACGCTTGGCCCAGCAATCAGTTTACGCACTTCGTGCTGGCTTTTGCCGCAAAAAGAGCAATACAACACCTTGCCGTTGTTGTCTGAAGATTGATCTGTCGTATCTGTCATTTTTTTACCCACTCCGATATGTCAACAGTGCGTTGTCGACAACGGAAAATCAAGACTCTTTGGTCGAATCTGCACGATGTTCTAACACATCGTCGATCAGTCCGTACTTCTTCGCTTCATCGGCGTCCATAAAGCGATCACGATCGGTATCTTTCTCGATCTGCTTCATCGTTTGGCCGGTGTGCAGAGCCAACTTTGAATTCAATTTCGTGCGAATCTTCAATATTTCTTTCGCATGAATATCAATATCGGACGCTTGGCCTGAATATCCACCCAGCGGCTGATGAATCATCATTCGCGAGTTCGGTAACGCAAAACGCTTACCTTTGGCTCCACCTGCCAGCAAGAACGCGCCCATACTGGCCGCTTGACCGATACACAAGGTTGAGACATCCGGCTTGATGAATTGCATGGTGTCATAGATCGCCATCCCAGCTGTCACCGATCCACCGGGCGAATTGATATAAAGGTGAATATCCTTATCGGGGTTTTCAGACTCTAAAAACAGCAGCTGCGCAACAATCAGATTGGCCATGTGATCTTCCACCTGACCAACCATAAAGATGACGCGCTCTTTTAAAAGCCGGGAATAGATGTCGTAAGAGCGTTCGCCACGCGAACTTTGCTCGACAACAATCGGGACCAATGCCATGTAAATACCTCTGGTTGATTAGCTCTGACGACTCTTCATGACGTCAGCGTATGACATATCAATGGTCTTGGCTTTCGCAGATTCAAGGAGCTTCTCGGCAACCTGCTCTTCTACCGCTAATGCTTCAACCTGTTTCAGGTTCTCGTCATTTGAATAGTAGAAATTGACGACCTGCTCCGCATCATCATAAGCAGCGGCCATTTCATCAATCAACGCACGCACGCGATCTGGATCCGCCGCTAAACCGAGTTTCTTCACCGTCGCACCCAGCAAAATTCCTAATCGAACACGGCGCTCTGCCTGCTCAGCGAACAACTCATCTGGGAGCTGATGCGGATCAAATTGCTGACCCCCACCAAATCGCTCGACAGCTTGATGCTTCAGTGTATGAATTTCGGATTTAATGGCCGACTCCGGAACTGGAGTATCTGCATTTTTTTCGAGCAGCACGTCAAACACTTTGGTCTTGTTCATGTTTTTCAGCGTCAGAGAAAGCTCACGCTGCATTTGCTCTTTCAGCTCGGCTTTGAAATCTTTTTCATCACCTGACTCAACGCCAAATGACTGAATGAATGCTTCATCGACTGTCGGTAATTCTCCGCGCTCGAGCTTGGTCATCTCAATCTTGAAGGTCGCAGCCTTACCTTTCAGTTCTTCGGCTTGATAATCTTCTGGGAAGGTCACTTCGATATCACGGGAATCACCCTTCTTCATACCGACGATGCCATCTTCAAATCCAGGAATCATTGCGCCTGAGCCGAGGATCAGCGCGTGATCTTCGCCCTTGCCGCCATCAAAGGCTTCGCCGTCGACGAATCCCTCGAAATTAATCGTGACGCGATCACCCTCTTTCGAGGCCGCGCGGGCAGATTCTTTCCAGCTCTTGCGCTGCTCACGCAGAGTCGCGATCATTTCTTTAATGTCAGCGGCTCCGACTTTACAGGTGGTCTGCTCAATCTCGTCACCGTCGACAAGGATCGGATCTAGCTCTGGAAAGACTTCAAATGTGGCCTTAAACGAGAAATCTGAACCTTCTTCAAATTTCACATCATCAATTTTCGGCTGCCCTATGGGTTTGACGTCGTGTTCGCTCAATGCCTCACCGAGGGATTTTTCCATGAGGTCAGAGACAATTTCTTGACGAATGGCCTGGCCATATCGTTGACGTACGACTTTGGCGGGCACCTTACCTGGGCGAAACCCATCAATACGCACGCGCTTAGCAGTCTCAGCCAATTTGGCTTCGAATTCGGTTTCAACATCCCCGGTTGGGATAGTGATCGTAAATTGGCGCTCTAATGCGCTCGGGGATTCCAGGACAACCTGCATGGATTAACCTCAGTTATTCAAATCGTTTGAAATTAAACGCGATAGGATACTGCTTTCAGTCCTAGCAGTACAGTGATGGTGCGGATGGAGGGACTTGAACCCCCACGCCTCGCGGCACCAGAACCTAAATCTGGCGTGTCTACCAATTTCACCACATCCGCAACAGAACGCAGAACGCGTTATGAGGCGGCGGATATTGAAGCATTTGCTATAAAATATCAAGCAAAAATGGCCCAAACGCAGTAGTCTAATCGTACTCTTTGAAGGATGACTACATGCCTCTTGATTACTTACACTCATTGATTCCAAGTAACATCGAATCGATCTTTATGGTGATCTTGATTCTGGTATTCGGTTTGTTTTTGGGTTCAATGGCCAATCGAGCGGTGAATCTTGCGCTCAGTCGAACCAAGCTCGAAGGTCTTGCCGCTGCATTTTTAGGCCGAGCAGCTCGCATTGCAATTTATGTTGTCGCTGTCATCTCTGCTCTGGGGACGCTCGGTGTCGACACCACCAGCTTGATTGCCGCCCTTGGTGCTGCGGGTCTTGCCGTCGGCCTTGCGTTAAGAGACACCTTAAGTAATTTGGCAGCAGGTTTAATTCTCGCCTTCAATGGGGCGTTTCGCCAAGGTGACACGATTGAGGTCAATTCGGTGATTGGTACCGTGATGGAAATCGACTTGTTGACCACAGAACTCAAAACTCCTGATGCCAAAAAAGTACTCATTCCAAATGGATCGCTCATGCAATCGAGCTTAATCAACTACAGCGCATACCCGTCGCGTCGGATCGACTTTCTTGTTGGTATTTCTTACGACGATGACATTGGAAAAGCCGAACGCATCATCCGCGAAGTCATCGATCAGCAGAATTTCTGTTTGAAGGATCCAGGGCCCGTGGTTGGCGCGGATAATTTGGGTGATTTCGGTCAGAACGTGTTGGTTCGGGTCTGGGTCGACAATGACTTTGTCATCACAGGGAAAATGACCCTACTCAAAGAGATCAAGAGGGCCTTTGATCGAGAAAAGATCACGATTCCGTTCCCTCGCTACGAAGTCTCAACGCTGCAACCCTAATTTTGCGCTTGAAATCCCTGGCTATTGCAGCGCGTCTCAAACGCTTTCGAAAACCGTTCTGACTCGTATTTCACATACTCATATTTGGATTCAAGCTCAGAGTCAGGCGCCTGCCCTTCCATTTTCAAATTGATGATTTGCTCTCTCGCTTGCCGAACTTGGTCAATCCAGACAGTCACCCACCCTTCTAAAACCTCACAATCTTCCGGAATCTCACGTTCTTGGGCCTCAGAAAAAATCGGAAGTAATACGATGCTTAATATTAAGATTTGACGCATAAAGGAATCCTTCAGTTATCCGAGTCTAATGTTGTAAAACACTTTTGAAATTCTCAGATATCATCTTCTACGACAACAGCAGTGTTTATCAACCAGCAGGCTCATTCGACTCTCTTGCGACCGCAGATGCATCGAGATGCGGTTACGTAAAGAACTTAAGAGCTCGCCAAAAAGGTCGTAATCGCTGTGAGAGAGTCGACATGAACGTTTCTCACCTGCAGCATCGCCTTAGGGCTTGAAGCATTTGGTAACGATCCCAACTGCTCAAGAATAGCAAACGTTATTGTCCTCACAACATTCGCATCAACGTCGTCGCGAACACTAAGAGTTAGATCGCCAAATTCGTATAGAATTTTGCCTGGCAAAGGCTCTTTCGCTCCGAAACTCCCTTGGCTAGTCAACATCTCCAAAGTGTCGCTACGGGGAAGTATCATGAATTGCATCTGGTTGGTTGCGAAAAGATCATAACAACGCTGAAGATCCTGCGCCCGCGCGGGCCTAGCCATAGCGCGGGGCTCTTCCCGATTGATTGCTTGAATGAGTAATTCAGAATAAGGATAAGAATTTGGATCAGTCTTCGAGCTCATGATTAGCAAATGCTTTTGTCGATAGACGACGTAGCTACTCCAGGGCGAGTGCGCGATCAAAGCCGGGCTAAACAGAAAAGCACTTAAAAACAGACGTCTATTCAATTTGATCAGAGGAAGGGTTTTCCCTTCCTCTCTCCTAAGGGTTTAATAATGTCGATACTTGTCAAAGACATCTAAGTTAAGCACTGCAGTCACGATATAGTTAGGGACATCGACTACCTGCCCAACACGAAGGTCTACCGCCACTGAACTCAGAATATATGCCTGCTCTTTCGTCAAACCATGTTCATTCACTAAGTAATCAAGCATTTGCAATAGAGCATGACGTGCAGCCAATGTCAGATCTTCATTCAAATTTTCAAGATTCTTGATTGGTGCTCCCGACAAATACTGATGGGTTGGAGGCAACTCGTTGCTTCCTTTCAATGGAATTCCGACAGTTTGATAATAGCGGGTAGGCTCCATATCGATAATCTGGTCATTACCCAGAGTCACTGGCATTTGAAGCGTTTCACCTTTCCCTTTATGGATTTTATGCACCCGGATCGTTGTGATTGAACCCATTTCGATGGCTGTGCCACCTACCTCTCCATCACCTTGCGCATAGTGCACGTCACCGATAAATACACCACATCCATCGATGAAACACGGGAACAAAAGCCTCGTCCCGATTTGCATTTGCTGGACATCCATATTTCCACCATTCTCGCGCGGTGGAATTGTTCGCAGGCAATCATTTTCACCTCTGCCGCCCTCGCCACATAGGTCTGCTGGCAAGGCGCCGGCGCCCGAAGGACCTAGGACTGCCCCGCCAACAGCCGCGAGGCCAGCTTCGCGTGCCTTAATCTTCTCGACCTCAGGCATTCCAGGCATGACACCAATCGAGCCCGGAAACGCCTCATATGGAACTGTTATACCTGGCATTTGAGGGGAAACAGCGCCAGTCCTAGTTAACCGCCAATTGACAATATAGGGCTCTGTGAAAATGTCACGAAGAAAGCCAAATCCAGGCGCAATTACAGTGTAACCGTATTGATCAGGAACAATATCCACGATCTCGACTTCAATAGCATCACCTCGCTGAGCACCATTAATATGGACTGGACCGGTCATCGGATGTACTAAACCAAGATCTACTGTCGCCAAATCGGCGGGTATAGAATCTAGAGTAAATTTTGTGTCGAGCGCATCACGGGTGTGGTAAACGATCATATCTCCGATATTAGCTGTCGCTTTCTCGGGGACTTCGGGGTGATACCGGTTAAAGCAATTGGGATCATCCGCGCAGTGCTCACCCTGTTTTTCTAGCTCAATAATCGTCATCCACTTTTGGTCAGTAGTATCAGCAACTGCCTGAAAGGCGAGTGCACTGAATAAAGCAGAAGTAATGAGTTTATTCATCTTATTTTCCTTATTACGTTGCCATGTAACCGAAGGACTACTCCTGTTCTAGGGAAAAGTCAAAGAGTTTGGATGGGCGCTTTTGATCAGCGATTTCGTCTTAGATAGACCGAGTAGAAAGTGTATCCGGACTCAAGAAAATAGAGAATTGGGGTGGATGACGGGACTCGAACCCGCGACGACCGGAATCACAATCCGGGGCTCTACCAACTGAGCTACACCCACCGTCGACGCCAGGCTGGCACGCCTGGCAGGAATCGAACCTGCAACCTACGGCTTAGAAGGCCGTTGCTCTATCCGGTTGAGCTACAGGCGCATGGTCAGTAGTGGTCGGGGCAGCTGGATTCGAACCAACGACCCTCTGCTCCCAAAGCAGATGCGCTACCAGGCTGCGCTATACCCCGATTGCCTGACTGAGCACACAGGCGCTCAACAGTGGGTGCGGAGTATAGTCATCGACTTCAGGCTCTGCAAGAGGATTTTTGGACTTTGGGCTTGGAAAGCGCAAGCCAATTTCCTGCAACAACCAACGCAACAGCCACCAAGGCTAGAGGTGTGAGGTGATAGTCTTCAAACAGAACGCTCACCAAGATCGCGACGACAGGAAACGCGATGGTGGCGTAGGCGGCGCGTCCGGGTCCAATGCGACCTACTAACGTCAAATATGATCCAAATGCGATCACAGATCCGAAAATCACCAAATACAGCAATGACCCAACATAAATGAATGTCCATTCAAATCGGATCGGATAGTTGGAGAGTCCAGCAAACCCAAATGTGAGAGCCGTGCCATACAGCATCCCGTAGGCGGTTGAATTCCAAACACTCATCGAGCGTTTTTGAAGTGTTGCTGAGACTAAATTCCCGGAGCTTGCAGACAAGGTTCCCAATAGGCAGAGAATCAGTGCTGCCGAACCGCTATCGAGCCATGAAAACCGAAGTAACTCGTCCCAAAAAAGCATCATGAGCCCGACGATGCCGATCACACCACCGGCTAACGCACGGTAATCCAAAGGTTGCTTCATGAGCCAGCGCGCCCCTAACGCATTCCAAAACACCATGGTTGAAAAGACGATCGACACAAGGCCGGTGGTTAGCGATAAGCTTGCGGTGTAGAACAGCCCGTAGTTCACACAAAATAGGAACAGACCCAATAGTAAGCACAATCCATGTTCTTTGACTGATAATTTGAGACGTTCACCGCGGACCCAGCAGATACCAAAAACAACGCCCGCAGCCAAGAGGAACCGCCAACCGACAGACACAATTGGATGCACGACACCCAGCTGACCCAAAATGACGAACCAAGTGGTCCCCCACGTCAGGACTGTGACTGTAAATAGCACCGCGTCGAAGCGATTTATTTCCGATGCCATGATGTCCCGCCTGCAGCATCTTCAAGGACCACGCCTTGAGCTACAAGGTCATCACGAATCTTATCAGCCGTTAAAAAATCACGATCTTTGCGTGCTTGTTCTCGAGCAGCAATCAGTGCGTTAATCGCAGCATCACTCAGGCCGCTATTGGAAGCCTTTAATTGCTGCTGCTCAGCTAAAAACGTGACCTTGTCAGTCGCAAACAAGCCCAGAACCTTGCCAATGGCAAGCAGGCTCGATGCGGACTCTTCTGAACCCTCACCGGCTAAATCGAAGAGTAATGCAATGGCCCTTGGCGTATTGAAGTCATCATCCATTAATTGTTGGAACTGGAAGATGGCGTCAGAACTTGGTGATGTCAGCTGATCTGGGAGCGCCTGGACCAATCGTGTATAGGCCGCTTCTGCCTGTACCAGTGCATCATCGGAAAACGAAATTGCACTCCGGTAGTGGCTCTGTAGTAAGAAAAAACGAATCACCTCGGGATGGAATTCTCGAAACAGCTCCGCAAGCGTCACAAAATTTCCCAAGGATTTGGACATCTTTTCTTCCTTCACACGGACCGCACCTGCGTGCATCCAATACTGTGCGAACTGGCAACCGGTTGCTGCTTCCGACTGCGCAATCTCATTCTCGTGATGCGGGAATTTCAAATCTGGACCACCGCCGTGAATATCAAAGGTTTCTCCCAATGCATCCATGCTCATCGCAGAACACTCAATGTGCCACCCTGGTCGACCCGGGCCAAACCTTGATGGCCATGACTCTTCTCCCGCTTTGGCCGATTTCCACAGCACGAAATCAGCTGGATGCTCTTTATCCTCGGCGACCGCAACCCGAGCGCCAGCAACCATATCGTCCAAGTTTCGATTATTTAATTTGCCGTACTCTGGAAATGCGCCGACCCGAAAATAGACATCGCCGGAATCACCTTGATAGGCGGCACCGCGCTCGAGCAAACGCTCGATTAAACGCAGCATCGAATCAATATTCGCTGTAGCACGTGGCTCGAGATTCGGAAGTTGACAACCGAGTTTTGCTTCATCGGTATGCATTGCATCAATCATTTCAGCGGTGAGTGCTGAAAATGGAATTTGTCGCTCGGCTGCTCGCGCAAAAATCTTGTCATCAACATCAGTAATATTTCTGACGTAATTGACTTCAAACCCACGAAATCTCAGATAGCGAACGATGGCATCAAACGCCACCATGACACGGCCATGACCCAGATGGCAGTGGTCATAAACGGTCATCCCACAGACATACATGCCAATTTTTTCAGCCTCCAATGGCTGAAAAACCCGCTTTTCTCTGGCTAGGGTGTCGAAGATCTGCAAACTCACGCGTTATTCCTTGTGGTGAAACCGGTATAGTACCGCCTTGTGTTTAGAGGAGAGAAACCCGTGATTCTATTTGAAACGACGCTTGGCAACATCACTTTAGAACTATTTGAGACTGATGCACCCGAAACCACGGCGAATTTTAAGCAGTATGTCGAAGACGGTTTTTATAACGGAACGATCTTTCATCGCGTCATCGACGGGTTCATGATCCAAGGTGGTGGCTTTGAGCCTGGAATGGGCCAAAAAGACACGCGTGACCCAATTAAAAACGAGGCGTCTAATGGCCTTGCCAACAATCGGGGAACCATTGCCATGGCACGGACAATGGATCCTCATTCAGCGACAGCGCAATTTTTCATCAACGTCGCCGACAACGATTTCTTAAACTTCCGCTCAGAAACACCTGATGGGTTCGGTTATTGTGTTTTTGGACGCGTCTTCGATGGGATGGATGTTGTGGATGCGGTTAAGGCCGTCAGTACAACCTCCCGCGGCGGACACTCAGATGTTCCCGTCGATGATGTCATCATTCAAAACGCTTCCGTGATCTAATGCGGCAGCTGGTTGTCTCTGACTTCCATTTAGATCCCACTGAGCCTGCGCGATATCGCGCAGCCATGGCGTCGATCAATCGATGTCCTTGTGATCAATTAATCCTTGCCGGAGATATTTTTGACGCCTGGGTTGGTGATGATAATGCATCACCGTTGGACGAAGAGTTCCTTGATTTCTGCGGTAATGTCGGAGCCGATACCCAGTTCATTCTGGGCAATCGAGACTTTTTGATATCGGGAGAGTATCTCGCTCAACGAGGCATTCGTTTGGTCGACAGGGTTGCCGAATCCCAGCTTGTTATCATCCATGGTGACGAACTTTGCACCCTCGATCATGACTATCAAGCCTTTAAGCAGGAAGTCCGAGACCCATCCTGGATGAGCAATTTTTTGGACAAACCTCTGAGTGAGCGGCAGCAAATTGCGCAGGGACTGCGGCAAGCATCTCGTGACACACAAGCCAATCGCGCTGAGGCCATTGGCGATGCAGTTGAGTCTGAAGTCCATGATTGGATGGTTCGGTTTGATACGCAGTTGTTGGTGCATGGCCACACACACCGCCCCGCTATCCACTTAACATCATTAGGCCTGCGAGCTGTCAGCTCGGATTGGGGAGATTCTGGTGTTGGAGTGTTGATTGATCATCAGGACGCGCAACAGTCCGTCAGCCTCATTCATTTAGCACCGTCTGCGATGACTGAACACGAACGGTGGAGTCGTCAGGCCGGCACCCCTGAGTGGAAACGAAATTCTTGATCTGGGCTCTCGATCAGTGTCTGATCCAAAGCCAGGAAATGATCAATCCTCATCGCCACTTCAGCCGTATCGCCGTGCTCATGCGCTAATGTGAGATAGTCCTGATAATGCCGCCCCTCAGATCGTAGGAGTGACTTGTAGTACCGACCCAACGAGTTCGGCAGATGCGGCCAGAGCGCGGCAAATCGTTCACAGGACCGCGCCTCAACAATGGCCCCCACTACAAGCAAATCAACAAGGCGTCCGTCCTCGTCGGTTCTGATGGATTCCCGCAGTGAACGCGCGTAACGAGATGCAGTGAGTGGTCGATGCTCAACACCCATTTTCTCCATGAACATTAATACCTGTTCGTAGTGCAACATCTCCTCTCGCACCAACCGCGCCATCAGTCGTTGTAGGCGTGGATGCTGACGATACTTGGTGATTAAACTCATTCCTGTCGACGCCGCTTTGTATTCGCAGTTGGCATGATCGATGAGCAAAGTTGAGAGATCACCAAGCGCATGGTCTACCCATGCACTCGACGTCGGCGCCCTTAAAAAACTCTGGATCTCGTCAACAATGGCGTCGATGGACGCCACTTTCGAGACAATACTACTTGTAGTAGGCATTTTCGCGTTGGCTGTGGTCGGTCACGTCTCTTACACCCTTGAGATCAGGGATGCGATCCATCAGCGTTTTCTCAACTCCGTCTTTCAGAGTCATGTCAACCGCGCTGCACCCCTGGCATCCACCACCAAACTGTAAAATCGCCACATCCTCTTCCAAACGGATCAAGCGGACTTCACCGCCGTGCGCAGCAAGCCCTGGGTTTACTTCCCCAGTCAGAATTTCGACGATCTGCTGCTCAATCGGCCCATCAAAAGCCACGGCTGGTTGTTTGGCCTTTGGCGCCTTAATGGTCAATTGGCCGCCAAGCTTGTCCGCCACATAATCGACCACCGCCTCGTCCAGGTAAGGAAGACTTGGCTGATCTAAATACGCCGTAAAGCCATCACACGCAACGCGTTCATCCTCCGGTTTTTCTTCACCTGGACGACAGTAAGCGAGACAGGTCTCCGCATACATCGTCCCAGGCTGAGAGACGAACAAGCGAACACCCATCCCCTCAACGTTCTGTTTTTCAAGCAAGCCATTCAGGTAGGTCTGCGCACTATCTGTAATTGTAATATCTGTCATGAGTTGAGAATGCCCTATAAAACCCTGATATCGTTGATTGGGGCATCTATTCTAATTACTACTGGGATCAAAAGACCACTTTATGAAACATACCGAAGTTGCAATTATCGGCGCGGGCGTCACAGGTCTCGCCGCCGCAAGTCGTTTATCTCCCAGAAATTACCGAATTTTCGAAAAAAGCCGTGGTCCCGGCGGGCGTTTAGCATCCAAACGGATGGATGCCGTCCGCGCCGACATCGGCGCTCAATTTTTCACTGTCCGCGATCATCGCTTTCAAGTCGCCGTTGATTCAGCAGTGGCCGCCGGATTTGTGACACAATGGCAGCCAAACATGGGGACTTTCCGGGACCATCAACCGATCGCATCGCCTGATCGTCAGGCACGATTCGTGGGTCATCCGTATATGAATTCATTAGGTCGATTTCTGTCTCAAGATATTGAAATACAAAAAGAAAGCAGGGTTCAAACGATCGAGCCGAACGGTGATTTGTTTCGCTTAATATTGACCTCTCAAGAAACCTTGACCGCCGATTGCGTGCTGGTCACTGCACCGGTTGATCAAATGGTTGCCATGCTTCAACACTTCGATGTCGAGCAACTCGGCTCTCGGTTTGCGATGGATCCAACTTGGACGACAGTGTTATCCGTTGAAGAGCCACTTCGTGGATCTGCCGGAGAATCATTCGACGCGTTGTTTGGAGGTGACCATCCCCTGTTCGATTTCATTGCAGTCGAGAACAGCAAACCTGGACGACAATCGAATTTCATCGTTGTTCATGCGACCCCAGAGTGGTCGACACAACACTTAGAGAGCGATCCAGCCGAGATCTCAGAGCTGATTCGTGAGGCGTTGTCTGAGACTTTTCAGGTGACAACCCAGGCAAAGCTCTCACACCGATGGCGATATGCGCGTCCGACCAATCCCAAATTCACGGCGCAAAAAGGAATCTACCAGGTCGCTCCAAACCTATGGGTGGCTGGTGATTATTTGGCCGGCGGACGCGTGGAAGGTGCTTATTTAAGCGGGCTCGAGGCAGCTGAGCGCATCCTCGCGCGTTAGAAACTTGCTTCTTCCTGCCGAAACAGTGTGCGTCCACGTGGCCCATTGACTTGTCGTAGCGCGATCAAAACCAGAATCAGCATGGCCAATTCGAATCCCATGTAGAGATAGGTGGAATTCTCCTGCGACAACCCCTCAAGCAATGCGATACAACGGGTGAAAAGCCAAGCCGCGTTTATCGTGAACAGACCAATGAGCGACCGTTTCGTCTTTCGTTGATCAAGGATCCCTCCGCAGAGTAAAGCGCAAAACCCCAAAAAGGATCCAGCAACGAGCACCTGCATCTCGATGATGGCGGCTTGCGATATTGCTTCAATCCCCAAGCCTTGCAAGACGGACTGAGGCGCAAACAGCGCCCAGAGTGCAATGGCTGCATACAGCACACAATTGAGTGTGATTAAAAATCGTCCGAAGAACATGTGGTTATCTCCAAGTACGTAAGTAGAGTGTCAGACTCCATTGCGTTTGCCAACCGCCTAGGTGACACTTACGACTCAATGCCGGCTCGGACGATGGCACGATATTCTTTGCGGGATGCGACTGAGGAGAATCATGCAACATCGTCTAATCTGGTTTCGAGACGACCTTCGAGTCACCGATAATGCTGCGGTCTCCGCAGCTCTCGACTGCGATCCGAACACACGAATCTCAGCCGTGTTTCTCACTGCAGAGTCCGATTGGGCTTCGTTTGGCTATGGCCCCAACCGCCTGTATTACACCCAGCAGTTACTCACTCACTTGTCAACGAGCCTCGCGTCGCTCGGTATTTGTCTCACCGTCATCCGTTTAAAGACCTATCACGACCAAGTGGCTTGGATTGGGCAGTTTTGCGCAACTGAATGTGTCTCAGATCTCTATTTCAATCAGGAATATCAGTGGAACGAGCGATTAAGAGATCGACAGATTCGTGATCATGCAGGCTCTGTCACAGTGCATGCATTCGTCGATCGTGTGCTACTGCAGCCCAGCACAGTCTTGACCGGTGATGAGCGTTTCTATTCTGTTTTCAGTCCATTTAAGAGGCGTTGGTTATCCATCTACCAAGATCAAGGTGTGAGGCCATTTGCTTTACCTCATCGATCTCGGGCTCCGATGGAGCCAAGTCAATGGTCAAGCCTCTGTGATCGACCGGATTCCGATCTGTCTCAGTTTCCGATGACAGAAGAGGACGCACAACGCGCGCTCGAGGACTTTGTCACCCATCGGCTAGGCCACTATGACCGCACACGTAATCAGCCCGATGTTTCTGGAACGAGTCGTTTATCCGGAGCGTTGGCGCGTGGGTTGTTATCTCCCCGCCAATGCATTCAAGCGGCTGAAGATCAGATCCAACGACCGATCTGGGAGTTTCCTGATAATGCATTTTCATGGATCAACGAACTGATTTGGCGTGATTTCTACCAGCATTTACTGGTTGGTTTTCCACGCCTATCGAAGAACCGTGCATTTCGCACAGAGACTGAGGCGCTTGTCTGGCGAAATCTCCCCGCAGAAATCGACGCTTGGAAAGCCGGTCGAACCGGAATCCCGATCGTCGACGCAGGCATGCGAGAACTGAAAGCCACGGGGTGGATGCACAATCGCGTTCGTATGATTGTGGCGCAGTTTTTGACCAAGAACCTGCTGTGCGACTGGCGCATTGGCGAAGCGCATTTTATGCAATTTTTAGTGGATTCGGACTTAGGCGCCAACAATGGAGGGTGGCAATGGAGTGCATCGACAGGAACGGATGCCGCTCCTTATTTTCGAGTCTTCAACCCGGTGAGTCAGAGTGAAACACACGATCCTCAAGCGAATTACATCAGCCACTGGATACCGGAATTGTTGACGATTCCAGTCAAGAAACGACACGCTCCTTGGAGCGGATCGATTCCACAAGGATATACCGCACCCATTGTCGATCTCAAAACATCAAGACAACGAGCCATCGATGCCTTTAAGGATCTAAAATCATGAATAGCCAAATCCGCCCCAGAGTCGCCATTGTCGGCTCAGGCATTTCTGGACTCACTGCGGCCTATCGGTTGCAACCGCACGTGGAAGTGACTGTCTTTGAGCAGAATGATTGGATTGGCGGACATACCCATACGGTCGATGTTGAGCTTGATGGAATTCAATACGCAGTCGATACCGGCTTCATCGTCTTCAATGAGTGGACCTATCCTCGGTTTTTAACTCTGTTAGACGAAATTGGACTGGCGCATCAAAACACGGACATGAGCTTTTCTGTGATGTCAGAAACCACCGGTATCGAATATGCAGGCACCAATCTTTCCACCTTATTCGCGCAACGGTCTCGTCTATTCTCTCCAGCCTACCTGCGCTTTTTGTGGGATATCGTTCAATTCAATAAAACGGCAATCAAAGATCTTTCTGAGGACAGTATCGATCCCTCGCTGACGCTTCAGGACTATCTCACCACCATGGCCTTTAGTGAGCTCTTTCACTCTCACTACCTCCTTCCCATGGCAGCAGCGATCTGGTCGTCAGATCTTGGTGACGTGAAGCAAATGCCAGCGCTGTTTTTTATTCGATTTTTTAAAAATCATGGATTGCTGTCTGTCACCGATCGTCCTCAGTGGTATACCTTGCCTGGTGGTTCGCGCAGTTACATTGAACCGCTGACCCGATCATTTCGCCATGCGATTCGTCTGCAGACACCCGTACGCTCGGTCAGACAAACAGATGCTGGAGTTGAGGTATTCACCGATCATGGCCCAGAGAGCTTTGATGCCGTGGTATTGGCTTCACACAGCGATCAATCCTATGCGTTATTGGACGAGACCGAGACGCAACTGAAGTCCATTCTTTCCGGTATTCCTTATGCAGATAACGAGGTGGTCTTGCATACAGATCGCTCACAAATGCCCAAGAATCAGCGCGCATGGGCGAGCTGGAACTACCAGATTCAACAACAACCACAGGGCGTGGGTGCGGTCGTCACTTACGACATGAATCGATTGCAAAACCTTCAGGGACCGCATCAGTTTTTTGTGACGTTAAACAATACTCAGCACATTGATCCATCAACGATTTTAGGCCAGTGGACCTATGCGCACCCGCAGTTTGGGCCAGAATCTTTGAGCATCCAAGCGCAGATTGAATCGCTCAATCAGCACTCACGCATTGCCGTCGCAGGCGCCTGGTGCCGCAACGGGTTTCATGAAGATGGCGTGGTTTCTGGAGAAAAAGCCGCGTTAGCCATTCAACAGACGTTGGGGATTTATGCCTGAGATGCAGTCGATGATTCACGCGACGGCTCGAGGGTCAACCTGGCACGCTCGACTTGCCCCGAAAGTCCATCGTTTTCAATACCAGTCCGCCATGGTCTATCTGGATCTGGACCGACTCAATGACTTTCAACAGGCAGCGCTCAAGGTCAATCAGACAGGATTACTCAGCTTTAAAACCGAGCGGCACCTGTGTGATGATGCTCACCCAAGCGGTGATGCGGCAAGACAGTTTGCCTCGAGTGCTTTAGGCGTGGAGTTGTCAGGCCCAGTCAAACTCTTAACGAACCCGCATTGTTTGGGACTCGGGTTTAATCCATTGTCGGTCTACTTTCTACACCATCACGATGAAACGCCTGGCGCTTTGATTTATGAGGTGTCGAATACACCCTGGAATGAGATCCATCGATATGTCATTCCCTATTCAAAAGTTGCGAATGGAGAGACCTTCACCTTTGACAAAGACTTTCACGTCTCGCCATTTAATCCGGTCACGCAACGTTACGTCACTCGCGTCCGATGGCCTGATGAAAATCAAGTCTCGATTTATCTCGGACTTCAAGACCAAGGCGACGAGCAACTCATGTTTGAGGCGGGATTACAGTTATCGCTGACTCCTTACGATGGTCACTCAATCAAACCATTATTTCTCGGAATTTGGCCGCAAACCTTCATGGTTATCGGTGGGATTTATCGAGAAGCTTTTGCGCTCTGGCGCAAAGGGCTATCCTACCACCCTCACCCTTAAGGATCGATATGACGCAAACAACGACAGAAATAAAGTCTTTAATCGTCCGAGAGTCAAAGGATCTGACAATCGCTCAAAAGCTCGCACGACGCGGATTGCTCAAGGCATTTTCAGGCGTTCAATTTGGACGGCTGACCATCGCCGATGGCGAGCACACATTTTCATTTGAAGGTGACGAGGCCGGACCTGAAGCCTCGATCAATGTCCTCGACCCGCAGGTTTGGTCAGATGTCGCCTTTCGTGGCTCAGTCGGTGCTGGTGAGGCTTATATGGCTGGGAACTGGAGCACTAGCTCACTGGATCAAGTCACACGTTTTTTCGTCGCCAACAGCCACCTCACTGATCAAATGGAAACAGGATTCACTCGTTATTTTCGGACTCTTCTGAAAGCGGCTCATTGGTTTAAGAAAAACACCATCAAAGGCTCCAAGAAAAATATCGAGGCGCATTATGATTTGGGCAATCAATTGTTCGAGACCTTCCTCGACCCAACGTTAATGTACTCATCGGCGCTATTTGCCGATGATACCAACGACCTGCATAGCGCCTCCTTGGAAAAACTCGACCACATCTGTCGGAAACTCCATCTTGAACCCACTGACCATGTATTGGAAATCGGCACAGGCTGGGGTGGGTTTGCGATTCATGCAGCTGATCATTATGGATGTCGGGTCACGACCACGACCATTTCTGAAGAGCAGTACGAGCATGCGGTCCGCTTGGTCAAAGAGCGCAACCTTGAGGATCGGGTTACCGTCCTGAAACAAGATTATCGGGACCTGACTGGCCAATATGACAAATTGGTCTCTATTGAGATGATCGAGGCGGTTGGCCACCACTACCTGGATACTTACGTCAACACCTTGTCAGAGCGCCTCAAACCCAATGGATTGGCGCTGATTCAGGCCATTACCATTGTCGAACAACGCTATCAGATCGCAGTCACCAGCGTTGATTTCATCAAGCGCTATATCTTTCCAGGCGGGTTTATTCCATCGATTGGTAGCATTATGCAATCCATTGGCCGAGCCTCTGATCTACGGCTCTTACACTTGGAAGATTTTGCCAGCCACTACGCGCGGACCTTGGCGGCTTGGCGACATCGATTTAATCAGGAAAAAGAACGCATTTTGGAGCTTGGCTACGATGAGCGTTTTTGTCGGATGTGGGAATTCTATTTAGCGTATTGCGAAGGCGGATTTCATGAACGCCAACTCGGGCTTGCGCAATTCATTCTGGCGAAACCAAAAGCCCGACAAGAAACACCTGTGGTTCAACTCAGGCTCGCCTAATGGGCAAAGTCATCCGGAATCTTGGCGTCTTCCAGGCGCTTTGGTTTCTGGTCGTCATCGGTGGCGACGCCTTTGCTGTCTTTGCCTTTGGTTGGGCGGTATACCACTGGGTGAGTTATTCAGACACCAGAGAGCGCCTGCTTCTGCCGATTTATGCCGCCATTGGGCTCATCTTCGATGGCGCGCTCACAGCAGTTGGCATATTGACGTTTTCAAGCAACACCACACTGCTACCGATCTGGCTGATCGCACTTTGGAGTATTTTCCCGACGACGCTCAACCACGGACTGAAGTGGTGCTGGTCAGGACCTTTCTGGGTATTGATTGCGAGCGCACTTGGAGCGGCCTTAACCTACGTCGGTGGTGCACGGCTTGGAGATTTAAGCTTCCCATACGGAGATCTCACCACCACCATGATCTTAATGATCAGTTGGGTCGCCTACTTCACACTAATTCGTTATCTGTCTTCGGCGAAATCTTAAATAAGAAGTGTGGCGCTCTTCGATCGAAATCAAGATCAATGCTGGCGCGGGTTAAGTCCTTGACGATACATCGTTCAGAGACCGACTCGTCGAGAGTAAAGCCTTTAAAATTATTTGAAAAATATATCAGGCCATTAGGCGCAAGCCACTGAAGACAGGCGTCAATTAAAGCGCTGTGATCACGCTGAATATCAAGCGTTTGTTCAGTGCTTTTTGTGTTTGAAAACGTCGGCGGATCCAAAATAATCAAGTCAAATTGCGGCTCTGGGTTCTCAGTCAGCCATTCCAGGACGTTAGCCCGGATAAATTGGTAATGCTTCGGGTTTAGGCCATTAATTTCGAAATGACGATGCGCCCAGGTGAGATAGGTCTTTGACATATCGATACTGGTCACTGAGCGCGCCAGTCCTTTGGCCGCAGCAACACTTAACGCTCCGGTATAACAGAACAAATTCAACACTCTCAAGCCACGACAGGATTCCAGCAACCAACGTCTGAGTGGGCGGTGGTCCAAAAACAGACCGACGTCGGTATAGGTAGTTAAATTCACTTCGAAGTGCATGCCGTTTTCATCAACTGCAACGCAGAGAGGCTCAGCATTTCGTTCATATTGTGAGTTCCCAGATTGTCGAAACCGTTCTTTATAAACCACATGTTTCAACGCAATCCCCAAATGCTTCGGAACCCACTGGCGAATCAACTGACGTCGATCGTTCGCGCGTTTCGGATCCACAGTCTTTGGTGGGCGGTATTCTTGAATATGCAGATAGTCTGCGTATTGATCGATCACCACATTGTATTCAGGCAGGTCTGAATCGTAGAGACGAAAACAGTTGGTTTCATTCTTCTTCAGAAGCTTTGATCTCAACCTTAAATTCTTTGTTAATCGATTGAGTAAGGGCCAAATTTCCTCTGGAGGTTCGGATGCGTCGTGTTCTTGAGTCATGACCGGATTCAAGCCAAGAGCAAACTTCCCAATGTTCAAACGCATCCCACCGGCTTGCATCTCCCACTTTTTATCCGATCGAAGGCCAACCGCCTGAATCCATTCTTTCTCTGACGTAATGAGTCCCAAATGCGCATGGCTAAATGCTTTACACCGCTCACCGAGAATTCGATACAGTTCGGCCAAATCCTCATGTCGACTCAGTCTCGTGCCGTAAGGGGGGTTAGCTAAGATCCAGACGCGGTCAGCCTCGCTCAATGCGAAGTTCTCAGGCATTAAATCGTCGATGGCGGCAACATCAACCGTAATCCACTGACTCAGCCCTGCTCGCTCAATATTCGCTCGCGCACGCTCAACAGCGTCCGAATTAATATCGAACCCAAAAAATCGCGTTGACGGCTCCTGTTCCTTTAGACGCTCATCCGCGACTAATTCCGTCCATGAGATCGTTTCGAGTCCAGTCCATCGAGATAACTGGCTCGATGCCCGAAATCGTTGTGGTGCAATCTGGCTTAACCGCATACAGGCTTCGATCAGAATGGTTCCAGATCCGCAGCAAGGATCGATCACAACAGTGGGCTTTGGCTGATCAATTTTGAGTCGCGACAACATCACTTGAGCCAACGTTTCGCGAAGCGGAGCTTCCCCTCCCTCGGTGCGATAACCCCGCTGGTTCAATGGTGATCGATTTAAATTCACACCAATATCCACCTGCCCGCGACCAAACCGAACAGCCAATCGAACGGATGGCTCTTCGGTTTCGTAGTCAGGGCGCGGCCGATTCGCAACAGATGCTTGATCACGGATCGCATCCATTACCAGTTGACCGGCAAAACGCGAATCTTTCACCCAAGCCACTTTACCGGTGATATCAACGCGGATACTCGCACCAGGATAGAGTGTTTGATTCCAATCAATGGTGCGTAATAAATCACGGAATTGATCGGCTGAAGTGGCCTCGCCTCGTTGTAAAATCCACACAATCCGATCGCCGACGCGTGTGGTTAACAGCGCTCGGTAGGCATCGTTGAGAGTGCCTTCGGCGGTCACCCATCCCAGCTGACGGCCACGGACATCAAGCCCCAGCGCCTTGACCTCATCAGCGACTAGATCATCGGTCGCCAGAAGAGTTCCAATCGCGAAAATACCTGTGCTATGTTTGTAGTCGTGATTCATGAAAAATCACAAGTGACAACCATGGAAATACGATCGGTTTTGAAAATCGATTTCAAGGAGATCACATTCGATGAAAACAATAAAACGCAGCTTAACTGACCGTTTCTACAACCGCGGCTATCGTGCTGGAATCGGCGGTAAATCTCGTGAGATTTGCCCGACGATATCTGGCCTTGGTCGAGACGCCTGGCTTTCGGGTTGGCGGGATGGTCGAGCCGCATCTTGGGATGGCCTAACCGGCGTATCCGGGATTCACTGCGATCCACAGATTGCTTCATAGAGCTCCACATGTGCCGCACCCTCATAAGGGGTGCGGTTGAAGCACACCTGGTCATCGAGTCACCCGTATCGCGTCTTTCACGAGCTGCGGCCCACGATAAATTAACCCAGTATAGATCTGAACAAGAGACGCCCCCAGTTCTAGCCGGCGTTGAGCATCATCCCCAGACATCACTCCTCCAACAGAGATCACAGGCAAGGCTCCTTCCAAAGCTGCGACGGCAACCTGTAAGCAATGCTCTGATTGCATCGACAAAGGCGCGCCAGACAAGCCGCCAACTTCCACTTGGTGTCGACCGCTCAATCCCTCTCGCCGAATGGTTGTATTCGTCAAAATCACACCATCTGCCGCTGAGCGCTTTAAGGCTTCCAAGACTTTTTGTAAATCTTGATCAAGAAAATCAGGTGCCAGTTTGACAAACACGGGAAGCGGCTGCTGCCGGCGGTTTTGTAAACCTGCTCGTGCCTCAAGAGCCGGCGCCACCACATCTAAAATTTTATCGGCATCCGCCAGGTCTCGTAAGCCTGGAGTATTCGGACTCGACACATTAATGGTGATGTAATCAGAAACAGCTGCTGCCTTCTGAAGACAGTGCACATAGTCTTCATGTGCCGTTTCATTCGGCGTGTTCTTATTTTTTCCAATATTCACGCCAATAATGCCCGCATAAGGGTGGTTCGTCAGGCGTGCGACCAGTGCGTCAATCCCATCATTATTAAAGCCAAAGCGATTAATCAACCCACGATCACGCTCGAGACGAAAAACCCGTGGCTTCGGGTTACCCGGTTGCGCTCGTGGAGTGACAGTGCCCACTTCAATATGTCCAAAGCCAAGACGCGAAAATCCGGAGACAGCGACGGCGTTTTTATCAAGCCCTGCAGCCAAGCCGATCGGATTGGCAAATCGTAGTCCTGCCACTTCACACGAGCGTCCCTGAATTGGTGTTGACGCCCCCAAGCACTGACCCATGAATTGGAGTGAATGGATCGTCAGATCATGAGCGGCTTCGGGATCAATCCGAAATAAGGCAGGCTTCAATAGTGAATACACGACGGCTCCCTAGTCGGTCGGCAGCTATCATAGCGGAGCTCGGGTCTCAGGGCTATGAAATCGGCCTAGACAAGCTCCGTCTGGTGATCATCGAGGTGAAAACTATCCTTGGAGACCAGTGGCCAGTAGGTCCGCAAACGAGGATCCTCAAGAACCCCTTGACCCGTGACCAGAACGCCTGAACTGACCTTCGGATAGATCTGGTCGGCCAACTTAATTTGGCTCGCAGACAATCGTCGCACAATATGACGCCGATTGAGATCATTTGGATGCTTGATACCGGCTGCACCCAGTAACTCGGCGACCGCTTCAAGGGTGTGTTGATGGAAATTGGAGACCCGCTCTGCTCTTGAGGGGATGTCTAAGGCTCTGTATCGACTGGGATCCATGGTTGTAATGCCGGTTGGGCAAAGACCAGAGCCACAATCTTTGGCTTGAATACATCCCAGCGCAAACATAAAGGGTCGCGCCATATTGCACCAGTCAGCACCGAGAGCACAGAGACGCGTGATGTCATAGGCGCTCACAATTTTCGCGGCCGCACCTATCTTAACATGCTGCCGCAAGCCTGCACCGCGAAGCGTATTATCGACAAACACGACTGCATCACGCAGCGGTGAGCCGACATGATCAGAAAACTCAGTGGGTGCTGCACCGGTTCCACCCTCTGAACCATCGACCGTCACAAAATCCAGACGGATGTCCGTTTCAAACATAGCTTTGACCAGCGATACAAATTCCCAAGGATGGCCGATACAGAGTTTAATCCCAACAGGCTTGCCCCCAGACAGACGTTTCAGGCGCTGACTGAATTCGAGTAATTCAACGGGTGTTCGGAACTCGGAGTGACTCGGCGGCGATTCGCACGTCTGTCCGACAGGAATCCCACGCGTTCTGGCAATCTCTTCTGTCACTTTGGGAGCGGGAAGGATTCCTCCATGACCGGGCTTTGCACCCTGGCTCAGTTTGATCTCAATCATTTTCACTTGATCGCTCGCGGCTTTCGCCTGAAAAAGGTCTGGATCAAACCGCCCATCGGATGTGCGGCAACCAAAATACCCGGTCGAGATCTGCCAAATGAGATCACCACCGCCACGTTCATGATAGATCGACAATGACCCCTCCCCGGTATTTTGAGCAAAGCCTCCGAACTTGGCGCCTTTACTCAGTGACTCAACCGCAGGTGGGGACAACGCGCCGAAGGACATACCCGAGATGTTTAACAAAGACATGGAATAAACCTGTCCAGTCTTTTCATCTCCGACGGACACTCGAAAATCATGATCAGTAATTTTGATCGGATTGATCGAATGATTCAGCCAGTTGTATTCTTCTTCATACACCGCTTTTTCGGTTCCGAAAGAGCGTTTTGCTTGATTGTTTTTCGCGCGTTGATAAACCATTGCACGTTGATTGCGAGAATACGGTGTCTCGTCAGTGTCAGATTCCCAAAAATACTGACGGAGCTCTGGGCGAATACTTTCCAACAAGTATCTTAGTCGCCCCATCAGAGGATAATTGGCGCGCACCGGATGCGTGCTTTTGAAGTAATCCCGAAACCCGAGAATCGTCAGAAATGAAAAAATGATCAGTGGCCAGATGAAAGCTGACGTATACAGTAGCCCAACGACAGAGATCAATGCTCCGAAGGAGACTCCGACCAACACCGCATATCGACCCATGACTATTTCTTTAAATAGCACTTCTAATCCACTGATTTACTAACGATTTCATAAAGATCTTTGGATAGATCCTTGGCCACCATTCGACGCAACTCTGCTTTCATTGCCGCTTGATACTGCTCAGTAAAGCGAGCCCACTGGCAAAGCGGCATCACTAATCGAGACGCAATTTGCGGATTCATTGCATCCAGTTTGAGAACTGCATCAGCGAGCAATCGATAGCCTTCTGGTGTGTGAAAGGCCCGAACATTACGATTCGCAAATGTACCAAGGACGGCACGAACCCGGTTTGGGTTGGTCCACGCAAAACGCTCATGCGACATGAGCTCATGCAGTCGGCCGATGGTTGCGGTCGACTCATTCATTGCCTCAGTGGATAACCATAGATCCAAGACTTCATCAGTCTCTGCGCCTGCAAGGAAATTGTTCGATAAGCGCTCAGAAAGGCCTTCTGAGCCGTCACTTCTGGCGATTCGATAGGCTGCAAATCGTTCGGTGAGATTCGAGGATTCGTCAAAGCGCTCGCTGAGGATCTCGTCGACCGAGCGCGTCTTGGCCAAATAACCTAAGGCTGTAATCGCCAAGGAACGGCGACCAATTGCGGATGCTTCGGGCTCATACGGGCCATCCACCTTCATTGCTCGATACAACCCTTCCCAATAGGCGTTTCCGCTGTCGGCAAGATGCTGTCGCAAAGACTGTCTTGCGAAGAGAATTGCCTGTGGATCCGCGGGCTTCAGAGCATCCCACAAAATATTATCCTGTGGCAACATCAGCATTTCAGCGAGACAAGCAGGGTCAGTTATGGCAGTGGGGTCAGCAATTAAATCGCATAACAGATCGGCGAGTTCCGCCTGAATACCAGCCTGAGGATCTGCCAAGAGCCCCTGAATTGCCTGAATGTACAACTCTTGTATCGCGTCCCAACGGTTCACGCCATCGTCGTCAAAGCGGGCAAGCGCCGTCAGATCATGAGTTGATCGATCCATCTCCAATTTCACCGGAGCAGATAATCCTCGCAACACCGAAACCACTGGCGACCCCGATATTCCCTGATACTCAATCAATGCCGAGGGTTCAGTCAGCTCAAACAGCGATTCAGCAACCAGTACCTGCCCGCTGTCTCGATCAATGACCTGGTAACTGACTGGAATCACATAAGGTGCATGAGAATGATCTTTGGCGATCACAGGAGCTTTTTGCGTCAATTGAATCTGTAATCGACCTGATTGAGGATCATGCTCGACATCCACCTGGAGTCGGGGCGTCCCGGGTTGTTGATACCAACGCATAAACTGATCAAAATCACGCCCAGAGACCTCTGCCATCGCGGCGACGAACTCGTTGATCGTCACTGCTTGACCATCGTGACGCGAAAAGTACAGATCACTGCCCTGTCGGAACTGCCTAGGGCCGAGCAAGGTGTGAATCATGCGAACGACTTCTGCGCCCTTCTCATAGATCGTGAGCGTGTAAAAATTCGAGATCTCTTGGTACTCAGAAGGTTGGACGGGGTGTGCTGTCGGACCGGCATCTTCGGTAAACTGAGCGCTCCTGAGGAAATTCACGTCTTGAATCCGCTTCACGGCTCGTGAGTTGATGTCGGCACTGAACTCGCTGTCTCTGAAAACAGTCAAGCCCTCTTTTAAACTGAGTTGAAACCAGTCTCGACAGGTCACGCGATTACCAGACCAATTGTGAAAGTATTCGTGTGCGACGATCGCTTCAATACGCTGAAATGCCTGATCAGTGGCTGCTTCTGGGTTGGCCAGGACACAGCTCGAATTGAAGATATTCAAGCCCTTGTTTTCCATCGCGCCCATGTTGAAGTGGCTCACAGCAACGATCATGAAGATATCAAGATCATATTCTCGGCCATACACCTCCTCGTCCCAAGCCATTGCTCGCTTTAAACTCTCGAGCGCGTACTGCACTCGATCGAGGTCTTTGTGCTCGACATAAATCCGCAAAACAATTTTGCGTCCCGACATCGTGACAAACTGGTCCTGCTGGACAGCCAGATGACCTCCGACTAAGGCGAACAGATAACAAGGCTTCGGAAATGGATCGTGCCAGACAACACATCGTCGGCCATCCGGATAGAGCTCATCACTGATCGGATTCCCGTTCGATAACAGAATGGGATGTTGATCATCAGCAATGATGCGTGTGGTAAAGATACTCATCACATCTGGACGATCGGGATAGTAGGTAATCCGCCGAAATCCCTCTGCTTCACATTGTGTGCAAAACATGCCGTTCGACAAATACAATCCTTCCAGAGCGGTATTCGCCTCAGGATTGAGTTGCGTCACGATCTCAAGAGTGAATGACTCGGGAACTTGGCGAATCAGGAGTGTCTCATCAATCTCAACCAGTCGATCATCACTCACTTCAACCCCATCAATGGTGATCGAGACTCGTGTCAAGTCTTTGCCATTGAGCTCAATTGAAGTGACGCCTTGGATGATGCGTCGAACCTGTGATCTCTGAGTGACGCGTGTTTCTGTCGGATGTAGCTCGAAGGTCAAGTCCACGTCGGCAATCACATAGGGATAAGGCTCATAATCCGTCAAGCGCGTGATGCTTGGTGACGTATTTAAGCTGCGCGCGTCAGTCATGTGCAATGTCCTTTGATGGAATCAGATCAGGCACCGTACCAAGAATCCCAGATGCCGTTTTTTTTCGGTGAATAAATCCAGTGCGCTCATCTTCTGGAAGTTTTGCTGCGTCATACAAGATGACTGCCTCCAACATCAACTCGCGCTGTGCCTCGGAGATCATTCGACCGTCCGGAAACCTGCCCAGTTCAATCGCTCGCTTCAGATCGCGCGCCATCTCTGGAGTTAACGACTCGACTAATTCATTCACGGTATTCATTCATCATCCTGTTGTGGCTCAATTCGTCCGCCCCATTGGAGTTTCGACCGACACACTTCGTAATAGGAATATCCTGGAGGATGCAACAATGTCAGCGTTTCAACCGATTGCCGAATCACAACCCGATCACCTAACAGCAACGAAATATGGGTTTGCCCATCACAACTCACCTGCGGAAGCGCCTGATGTTTCTCAGTGACCGTGACTGAGATGACACAATCCGCCGGCACAACGATGGGTCGGGCATTTAACGTATGGGGAAACATGGGGACGAGCACCAACGCATCCAACTTGGGATGCATAATCGGCCCACCCGCAGAGAGCGCATAAGCCGTTGACCCAGTTGGCGTCGAGACGATTAAGCCGTCTGAACGACTGGAATACACAAACTGGTCGTCAATACAGAGATCAAACCCCAACATGCGAGCACTTTGGCCTTTATGAAGCACGATATCGTTCAATGCATTAGCGCGAGCGATCACCTGTTCATCTCGGATGACTTCCACTGAGTTAAGGCTTCGTTGCTCTTCGGTAAACTCTCCAAGCAACGCCTGCCCGACTTTTTCGATGGCCTCTGACGGCCGAATATCCGTCAAAAATCCGAGGGTTCCACGATTAATCCCCAACACAGGCGTATCAAACCTTGCTAACGCGCGACTTGCTCCGAGAAGGCTGCCATCACCCCCGACGACGATCGCCAAATCAACTTTCTGTCCAATATGCTCGAGAGCACAATGCGGTAAACCAGAAAACTCGCCGACGTCTGCGATCTCATCCTCGATCCACACTTCTAACCCTTGATCTCTCAGATAATCGATCAATCGTGATATGGTTTCGACGGCTTGTTGGTGTGCTGACCGACCGATCAGAGCCACTCGTTTAAATTTATTCACCACTTGTCCTTGGAAGCTCAATGACCACTTCTCATTCTGTGTTATCGGAATCTAATCACCCGGATGCGATTGAGCGGGAACTTAGTTGGTTGCTCAAGGTGGATCCACTCTGGCGTTCCGACACCAGTGTTGATTGTGTGCCACTGAACAAAATTTGCAACGGCTCAATCACAGAAATCGCCAACAATCTGTCTAATGAGTGGGCGTGGCATGGTGCACCGAAACGGCTCGGCCGCCGATTTGAGAGTCTCTTGACAGCACTATTTGAACAGACTGAGCAATGCAAACTCCTGAAGCATGGACTGGTTGTTCGCGATCAGAAACAAACGCTCGGTGAACTCGACTACTTGATTCAACTGGACTCGCAAGTCTTACACCTGGAGGTCGCCATTAAGTTCTATGCTGGGATTGGCAGCTCATCGGATCGATCGAGGCAACAGGCATGGATTGGGCCGAGCTGCCAGGATCGCTTGGACATCAAAATCAATCATCTGTTGCATCATCAACTGCATTTGAGCCAAACCGAACACGGACGACAGGCGCTCGATCAACACGATCTACCAACACCGGATCAAACGCTCGGGCTCATCTATGGATACCTGATTCAGCCATGGAATGCCCTTGACCAACGACCAAAGCATACACACGACAGCCACCCTGCATTTTGGGCGCACCACCAGCAAGCACTCAAGGCCATGCGGCACTTGAGCCGCCCATATTCGACTGATTACGGGTGGACTCGATTGGAACGTGACCAGTGGATTGCACCCTATGCTGGGCAGGCCGCACTTCCCCAAGTCATCCGTTCGCTTGAATTACCCACGCAAGCTGATTGCTATGCGCTCAATCATAAACAACACGCGGGTGTTGAGAAGTTGCGACTATTCGTGATGCGTAATGAGTTCGAACAAGAAGCTCATCACATGCTCGATCGCGCCCAGAGTATCTAACAAAGCGTTCATTGCTTGGGATGAATTTCCATGCAGTATCGGATTTCACGAAAAGCCTTGTCTTCATGCTCTTTGGTGATCCGGTAGTTACCCCACTGATTCTTCGTGAACGATAACCGCGACTCACCTTCCCCATCGAAGGTTTGAAAGTAAGCCATTAAATCGGATTCACAGGCATCGCGTGTTTCGAAGACTCCAGCGCCGAGATGATCAGAAAGCGGTGAAGCTGTTCCCTGGAACACAGGGTCTAGACCTAAGACCACAATAATTGTCATCCACATTTGGCCATCTCCCATCAATGATCCGTGGTGTGAATAGACCATAAAGAGAACCAACAAAAAAGGCCAATCCTTTTGAGATCAGCCTTTTCGCGAGTCGTCGAATCCGTTGTGAATGGTTCGATGTCAGTTCCTATCAGAGAACCAAATGGCGGAGCGGACGGGACTCGAACCCGCGACCCCCGGCGTGACAGGCCGGTATTCTAACCAACTGAACTACCGCTCCAGCGGATCGTTGCCAAAAATTTTGGTGGGTGGAGAGGGGCTCGAACCCCCGACCCTCGCCTTGTAAGGGCGATGCTCTTCCAACTGAGCTATCCACCCGAGAGCAACGATGGGGGCGGATAATACTGCCTGTGAAATTTGTGTCAACAGATTTTCTTGCTTCTCGACTGATCGCCTCTACAATAACCGGCCTAATCCATTACCAATGATGACAAATTACTATGCGCTTATCAGATCTCAATATCGATGACTATCAGGTTGTAGTTACACCGACGGAGTTAAAAAAGGAGTTACCACTTCCCGAGTCAGTGCGTGAGTTGGTTACGAATTCGCGCCAGACCGTCAAAGATATTTTAGATGGAAAAGATGATCGCTTATTTGCTGTTGTTGGTCCTTGTTCCATCCATGATACAGAGCTGGCCCTTGAATATGGGAAACGCTTAAAGGCACTCGCCGATGCAGTCAGCGAACAGATTTTTATTATCATGCGCGTGTACTTTGAGAAGCCAAGAACAACTGTTGGATGGAAAGGGCTCATCAATGACCCGCACTTGAATGGCAGCTTTGAAATCGAAGACGGCTTAAGAAAAGCGCGTAAGTTGTTGATTAATTTATCAGAAATAGGGCTTCCTCTCGCCACGGAGGCCTTAGACCCAATCTCTCCTCAGTACCTCCAGGATACGATCACTTGGACTGCCATTGGCGCGCGGACCACAGAATCTCAAACGCACCGTGAAATGAGCTCAGGACTATCATCACCCGTTGGATTCAAAAATGGCACCGACGGGTCACTTGATGTCGCCGTCAATGCCATGAAGTCGGTGGTCAGTGGACATGCGTTCCTAGGCATTAACCCTCAGGGGCAAGTGGCTATTACGAAAACCAAGGGGAACCAGTACGGCCACGTCGTCCTTCGCGGCGGTGGCGGTAAGCCCAACTATGATTCGGTCAGTATTGCACTCTGCGAACAAGCACTAGAAAAGGCAAAATTACCCACAAACATCGTGGTTGATTGCTCTCATGCCAACTCCAACAAAGACCATAACGTGCAGCCCCTGGTGCTAGATGACATCGCCCATCAGATTAAAGACGGAAACCGCTCCATTTGCGGTGTCATGATTGAGTCTAATATCAATGAAGGAAACCAAAGCATTCCGAATGACCTATCACAACTCAAATACGGCGTGTCCGTCACCGATGCTTGTATCAGTTGGGAATCGACTGTGAAATCACTGAACAAGATGGCCTCTACCCTGACTGGACACCTCACAGGTCGGAGAGGTTAGTTCAGAGCGCAGAGTTCGCCCCTGGCATCAGGAACTCCACATCCGAGGTATGCGCCGCTTGCATCATTTGCAACGCGGTCTGCCTGACCGGCTTACCACCAAAGATCACTTCGTAAAGGGCTGTGAGAATCGGCATTGCAATGTCGTCCCGTTGGCACTGCTCATAGACCACTCGCAACGTATTCACACCCTCTGCCACTTGTCCTAGATTCGATTCAGCGGATTCGAGGGAATGCCCTTGCGCAAGTGCCTGACCAATCCGAAAATTCCGCGATAACGGTGAGACACTCGTGACGTAGAGATCCCCGACTCCAGCCAAACCCAAAAAACTCAGTGGGTTACCCCCCATATGAGCGGACAACCGCGACATCTCTGCGAGCGCTCGGGTAATCAACAGTGCTTTGGTGTTTTGTCCCACTCCCAAGCCATCGGCAAGGCCTGCTGCAATCGCGTAAATATTCTTCAATGCACCACCGAGCTCAACGCTGATCAAATCTTCCGAGCTATAGAGTCTAAAATATTTCGTCGCGAAGGCCTCGCGGGCCAGTTGACGTACCTGCGGTGACTGACTTGCAACCACAGAGGCTGTTAAATGACGCGTTGCAATTTCATGCGCCAAGTTCGGCCCAGACAATACCCCAACAGGATGCGATGGTAATCGCTGACCGATGATCTGACTCATCAGCTGAAAACCCTCAGACCGAATCCCCTTCGTGGTCGAAAGCAGTGCCACATTAGGCGCAAGAACTTTCGCCAATGCCTGACAGATCGCATCCATTGCCCGTGACGGGACAGAAAGGAGCACCAAATCTGCACCCCTAACAACCTCAGCAAGATCGCTTGAAGCCGTGATCGATGCATGCAATTGAAGATCTGGGTGATATTGTGGATTGCGATGAAAGGCATTGATGGCATGAACCATTTCTGGCCGACGGGCAAACATCATGACCTGACATTGGTTATGAGCCGCAATGTCGGCGAGAACGGTGCCAAAGCTTCCGGCGCCGATAATGGCTACTTGCATACTAATTCCTTACGAACTGCAACTGAGATGATACGAGGAATTCGGGTCTGGAGGCGAGCCGCCAAGCGCGGCGGCCATCTCACTTGGATTCATGAGACCATCGCTTATTGACTGGCGGAGTGATCGAATCGGTTCATAATCGCCTCGCTCGGCGTCTTGAATCACACGATCCAATAACCAGTGGCTCAACATCCAACTAGGCGACTGGCTCCGCGCAAGATTCAGCAGACTAGAACTTGTTTCTTTGCTCCACCAACGACGCAACTCATCCAAGGACTGATCGACTCCAGAGGCCTCTGACAGACCAACAAAACTGTCATCTAATAGATGTGCAAATACCTCTGGATAATGCATTCCTGCATTCCCCCAAAGCCTCTGAATCGCCTCAATCAGGCTAGGTAACTGTTCATTTTCTGGTTCGATCGCTAATCGCCTGGCCATTTCAGATCGAAATGCTTGATGATACTGTGCTGGGAAATCATTCAAAATCAGTCCGAGCGTCTCCACGTCCACAAAGGGAGTCAAGGTTTCAGCCAGACAGGCCAGGTTCCAATGCATCACTCTTGGCTGCTGCCCAAAAGCATATCGACCTGTCTGATCGGTGTGATTGATGACATAGTCCTGACGATAGGCCATGACAAATCCGTAAGGACCGTAGTCGAGAGTTTCGCCCGACAAAGCGGTGTTGTCCGTATTCATCACACCATGGACAAAGCCAATCGCCATCCAGCCCGCGACAAGCTTTGCTGAGCGCTCAACGTAGCGTGTAAAAGCTACCTCCATCCGATTGGGAGCGCCTGACAGATCAGGGTCTAATTGCTCAATGGCGAACTCAGCGATCTCACGCAGATGTTGATGCGAATGACGGTGATAAAAATGTTCAAAATGTCCGATGCGCAGGTGACTCTTGGCTAATCGCATCAGAGTTGCACCCGTCTCGGTTGTCTCCCTTTGAACAGGGGTATCGGATGCGACAACGGCAAGTGCACGCGTTGTTGGAATACCAAGGGCATGAATGTACTCAGAACCGAGATACTCGCGGATCGCACTACGCAACACCGACCGCCCGTCTCCAAATCGCGAGTACGGCGTGTGACCAGCCCCTTTCAAGTGCCACTCATAACCACCAGAAACCCCTAAGTAGAGGCCACGGCCATCACCTAACTGCCCAGCCCATTGGCCAAATTGATGACCGCTATACACCTGTGCCAATGGTTGCCAATCATGGAGGGGATGCCCGCCAGAGAATGCCCTTAAGGTGTCTTGCTGATCGAAGTCAATCAGGCTGTCGAGTTCGGAAACCAGCGCTTGGTTGACATCCACCCAACGCGGATTGAGCAGCGGTTGAGGAGACACCCTCGCATAAAAGATGTCTTCACTTAGTGATGCGTAAGGAGTTCGCCATTCAGGCGACGGATTCGCCATGAGAACCCTCTAATAGCGACTCAGGTGCTTGCTCACAGGGTAATTTTCGTCCGATGAATTCTTCGATTTCTGGCAATAGGAATGAATCATCCTCACAGGCAAAACTAATCGATGTTCCTTCAGCTCCTGCGCGCCCAGTACGGCCGATTCGGTGCACATAATCTTCTGCATCTTCCGGCAGCGTGTAATTGATCACATGACCGACACCGTCAATGTGAATACCACGACCGGCGACATCTGTCGCCACCAAAATTCGAGTCTTCCCTTCTTTAAAGCGATCTAATGTCTGAATCCGCTTACGCTGAGGAACCTCACCACTCAAGAGCGCCGCATCAATGCCGTCCTTGGTCAATCGATCAACGAGATCGCGACACAGATCACGTCGATTCGCAAACACCATGACCTTGTGCAAATCACGCGTATGGATCACGTTTTTCAGAAGCTGATACTTGGTATCTGCAGTTGTAATGTAGACGATCTGCTCGACGGTCTCGGTGGTCACATGCTCAGGTTCAATTTCGATACGAACTGGCTCGAACGTCCAGCGCTCGGATAACTCAACAATCTGCGGTGTAAAGGTTGCTGAAAACAGCAGTGTCTGCCTCAATTCCCTTCGTGGACAAGCCCGAACAATCCGACGCACATCAGGCATAAAGCCCATGTCCAGCATGCGGTCTGCCTCATCAAGAACCAGTACCTCAATTTTTCGTAGATTGATTTCATTTTGGCCCAAGAAATCAATCAATCGGCCAGGTGTCGCCACCATGATATCGCAAGGCGACTGTCGTAAATCATCTCGCTGTTTTTGATAGTCCATCCCACCAACAATGGAAACAACCGACAAACGCGTATATTTGCAGAGATCCTCTGCATCTTTGGCGATTTGCACGACGAGTTCGCGGGTGGGAGCGAGGATTAACGCTCGAGGCGTGCCGGTGCGTCGTTTACCATCTATCGGTTCACGCAAAAAGGTATCGATCATCGAAATCAGGAACGCTGCTGTTTTGCCAGTACCTGTCTGCGCTTTAGCAACAATATCATCCCCATCGAGGACCACAGGCAATGACTCGCTTTGGATCGGACTTGCATAACGGAAACCCAAATCCGCAATCGCATGCATTAGCGCTTTCGGCAGCTCTAGGTCGTGAAATCGTGTCTTGCCCTCTTCTGGCGCAACAACAAACTCATTCACATCCCAGGCGGTAGTCGTATCAATCATGATCCCTCGCAACTTGTTGTCTAAACGACAAGTTTACACGAGGGATTCAAACCAGTGTGAATTAACGTTCGATCGCCAGCGCAACACCCTGGCCGCCTCCAATACACAAGGTGGCCAATCCTTTGTGTGCGTCGCGCTTGATCATTTCGTGAATCAGACTCACGAATACTCGACATCCAGAAGCGCCAATGGGGTGACCAATCGCAATTGCTCCACCATTCACATTCACCTTTGAGGTATCCCAACCAAGGCCCTTATTGACACCGATGGCCTGAGCAGCAAAGGCCTCATTGGCTTCTACAAGATCCAGATCTTCGTGGGTCCAGCCGGCTTTTTTCAAGCAATGCTGTGTTGCTGGGATCGGGCCTGTTCCCATAATTTCGGGATCAACACCGGCCGATGCATAGGCTTTCACTTTTGCTAAAATCGGTAAACCCAGTGCCTCAGCTCGATCAACAGACATCAGCATCACGGCAGCTGCCCCGTCGTTAATTCCTGATGCATTTCCCGCGGTCACAGTGCCTTCTTTGTCAAATGCTGGACGAATTTTTCCCAGTGCTTCTGCAGTCACACCGTCACGAATAAACTCATCGACCTTAAATTCAATGGGATCTTTCTTTCGTTGTGGAACCAACACCGGAACGATCTCGTTGTCAAACCGCCCTTCGGCACGTGCTTTGGACGCTTTTTGTTGCGATTCAGCGGCAAATGCATCTTGCTCCTCACGAGTAATCGCGTACTTTTTCGCCACATTCTCAGCAGTCGTTCCCATATGATAGCCACCAAAGGTATCGGTTAAACCATCCTTCAACATGGTGTCGATCAACGATGCATTGCCCATGCGGAATCCATCTCGGGAACCCAGTAGGACGTGACCTGACTGACTCATATTTTCTTGTCCGCCGGCAATCACAATCTCTGCATCTCCCAACAAAATCGCCTGCACACCCAAACTGACGGCTTTGAGCCCTGACCCACACACTTTGTTGATCGTCATTGCGGGGCAAGTCTCGGGAAGACCTGCGTTGATCGTGGCTTTACGGGCGGGGTTTTGACCTTGCCCTGCGGTCAATACCTGACCCAAAATCACCTCAGAGACCTGATCCGCAGCGACTCCTGTGTCAGCCAGTAATTGACGAATGACTGTCGCCCCTAATTCATCCGCAGACACGGACGCCAGCGCACCGGCGAAACTTCCAACAGCTGTCCGCTTGGCAGCGACAATGGCAACTTGTGACATAAACCTTATTCCTCAACAAATTCAAAAGCAGGCAATTCTTTTAACAGGGTTTGACCCCAACGGGTATTCACCAAACGGCGATCCAGCATTGTAACTTGACCTGTGTCTGATTCCGAGCGGATCAATCGGCCCACCGCCTGACGCAATCTGATGGTGGCTGCAGGCAATGATAATTCGCGAAATGGATCGCGACCTTGATTCTTCAAATATTCAGCAAGTGTTGCTTCTCTCGGATCGTCAGGTGGCTGAAATGGGAGACGGGTAATGACCACTTCGTTCGCCAAATCTCCAGGTAAATCCAGTCCCTCAGCCATACTCTGAAGTCCAAAAATAATGGATATCTGGCATTGTTTGCGTCGTAACTCATGATCATTTAATAGCGCAGCCATTGGCTTTTGACCTTGAACCAAAGTCACCTCACGGACAGCTACATCGAGTAATTCCTCAACCTGAAAACACAAGCGCCAACTGGTAAATAACACCAACATGCCAATGTTCTGATCGATACGTGTCGCTAAATAATCGGCAATCCGCTGGGCATGTGCGCGATCATCCCGAGGATCACCTGCAAATCGCGAAATCACCAATCGCCCTTGAGACTGATAATGAAACGCTCCTGCAACGACAAGGCCAGAATTCACTGGCAACCCGAGTGTTCCGGCTGGAATCACAAACTCACCATGATGTGCAAGTGTCGCTGACGTTAAAATACAAGCCCCAATGCGACCCCAAAGCGAATCAGATAGCGCGCCTGCTGGCTCCATGGGACTGACCCAAAATTCGAGATCTGTTGGATCATCTGGTGTGGCATATCGAACGTCCTGCCCAATTCTCAGCCAACGCGCATCGCCACTGTCCATTGCATCGTTGGAAAATGCCACCACGAGTTCGGGAATGGACTCCAATCGCCCAAGAGCCATTGAAATTTGTTCAGAGAGTAACTCGGCATCTGTTTCAGGCATCAATTCCTGATCTCCCTGTGAGACCAACGATTTCAGCCAATCACGAACTTTTTGGATGCGTCCTAGGGTGGTTGTCATAGGTTCAAACCCATCAGTCTCCACAGAAAAGCATTCCGCGAGTGTCAGCCGATACCTGGAACCACCGTTTTGAAACACGTAGGCGGTGTCTGGATACGCCTTCAACCGTTCCAAGCTCGCCTTGCCCCAATTCGCCAGAAGATGACCAAATCCCTCCAATGGCTGATTCAGGCGCTCGAGATCATTTGATAGACGATGCTCGGTCGGCAATAGCCCCTTCAATGTGTTGATGACCCGATCTATGGTTTTAATGGCGCCCAAGCTTTGAGCAATCCGACAATGAGCGGTAAATTGATCCGAGGCCACTCGCGCGAGCTGATGAGCCTCATCGATGATTAAAATCATTCGCTCCAGTGGTGGAAGAATGACGCCGCCACCAAGTTTTAAATCGGACATCAATAAATCATGATTGATCACTAAAAGGTCCGCGTCCAACCAAGATTCCCGTTCATTGAAATAAGGACAGACATGAAAATGGCGGCAAGACCTTCCCTGACAACGCCGATGATCTGTGGTGATGGCTGTTTTGACAGACTCTGAAATCACTTGTGGAATTTGATCCATATCACCAGCCCACTGTCCCTGCGCCCAGGCCTTGGCTAAGTCAGACACCACATCTCGATCATCTGAATCGAGAACCAAGGTCAGTTCATCAGGATAGATCGCCTGATTCTCAGTCAAAGTCTCAAGTGCGGCCTCAAGCCGAATGGGGCACAAATATCGTCGCCGACCTTTCGCCAGGGCTACGGTTAACATGAGATCCGTTGCTTCAATGAGGTCGGGAATATCTTTTTCGATTAATTGCGTTTGCAATGACACGGTTGCCGTGGAGATGACCAACGGCATTTCGCGAGCCATGGCATAAGGCAATGCTCCCACCAGATAAGCAAGCGTTTTCCCAGTTCCTGTCCCTGCTTCGATAAAGCCAATCGGTGCGGACTCATTGTCGCCGATTCTTGTTAGAATACGCGCGACTTCCGCAATCATCTGCTTCTGACCTAGCCGCGGCTTGAGACCTTTGGCCTTTAAAAAATCAGTGTAGAGCGCTTGAATGCTTTGTTTGCTGTTATCTGAGATTGCTGTCACGAAAATTCTTTGTTGTGTGAAAAGCTGAGTGTAGGGGATTTTAATGAATACGTCTGATATCGCGAGAGACGCATGCCGTATTGGAGGCCTGAAGGCGCTCGAGTTTTTTCATCAGAGAGACCAGTTAACCATTGATCTTAAGGGCCCGCAGGACTACGTGAGCGAAGCCGACCGAACCGTCGAAACCGTGATGATTGACTATCTCAAGCGACATTTTCCGAACGACGGCTTTTTAGGTGAAGAATCCGTCGAGGTCAAAAATGAGCGCCAATGGGTCATTGATCCGATTGATGGCACCACCAATTTCATTCGTGGTCTTCCGTATTTTTGCACGACCTTAGCCTTGGTCGAACAGGAAACCGTCGTGGGAGGCTGGATTTATGACCCAACACGCGATGAGTTATACGAGGCTAGCCAAGGCAAAGGCGCGTTTTGCAACGGGGAAAAACTCAATCCGTCCTGGCGTGAGAGCTTTGCAACGGGTCTTGTGGGCATTTGCCATAGTTCCAAACTGACGGCTGACAAACTCGCTGGGCGAATCACCGTTGCACTGAAACGAGGCGCCATTCTGAGGCAACCAGGCGCTGCGGCATTGATGCTTTGTGACTTGGCTTGCGGTCGTCTCGATGTCCTATTTGATCAACATCTGAAGCCTTGGGATTCGATTGCTGGGCTTTTGATCGCACATGAGGCAGGAGCAGTCGCCAGTGACTACCTTGCCAGCCCGCAATGGCGGCAGACGCCTCAAATCACCTTTGCATCAGGTCCTGAGATTTACCAAGAAGTGTTGGAGCTTTGGCCAGAAGCACGGGAGATGGTAATGCTCTCTTAGGTGATTGACCTCAGAATCCAACTGGCAGAAAGACGAAGGAGGCGGCTCCTCGCGCCACAGCATTGAGGGTTCTTTGATCTTTCTTGGCAAGCGCCGTCGCCAACGCATCCTGAAGGCCGATCATTTCACCCATGAGCTGTGAGTAAGACGCGTTAAGAATCTCATCTTGGATGCCGTCGGCGAACAAATAGGGTTGTCCACCTGCATTCCGCTGTGTTCTTAACAAATAGGCTGCCGTTTCGAGATTACGCGCCGAGTTATAGATAAACTGAGGCGTCGGTAAATCATCAAGCAGCAGATATTCTCGCCGATGATCGAATGCATGATTGACCATCGACTGCAGGCCAGCAACGAACGCATAGACGCGATCGCCTGCGAAGTCCTCGCGAAAGGCCTTGCGAACCAACTCATCAGGCTTTGGATTTGCAAATTCCTGCAAGTTCAGTCGCGGCGCCTTCAGTTGTTCCACCCGCACGTCGATACTCAAGCTTTTCGGTAATTGAACGGGATTTCGTCGGTACAGTTTAATCAACAGTAGGCTGAGGTTCTGGTCGAGCTCAGAGCGAACCGCCTCCACAAAGAAGGCAGTATCACTCTTCGCCAGATTTTTCACCTCTGGCGGTGCTTTAATCGGCACCGCACAGGCAGTTAGCGACAGGCTGAAAACAAACCCAATCGCTAGAACCGTTAGACTGATAACTCGGTTAATAATGCATTCACCCGTTTGAGGTAACCAGGCGCATCATCAAGCTTTCCTTCGGCTCCAAGCTGCGCATGATCAAAGACCAGTCGAGCCAACTCCTTAAAGCGGCCTTCATCTGCCTCTGATTCTAACCGTATTAACAGACTATGGTCAGTGTTGATCTCAAGAATCGGCTTTGAAACAGGCATGGCCTGTCCGGCAGCCTCCATGATCTGACGCATTTGTGGCCCCATATCATGTTCGGTGAGGACTAAAACGGCCGCAGAATCGGTCAGACGAACCGAGGGTTTAACGTCTTCAACTTGCTCCGTGAGAGCCTCTTTCATCCGTTTAATCAGCGCCTTATGCTCTTTCGATTCTTTCTTCTGCTCTTTCTTCTCGTCCTTCCCTTCACCCGGAAGTTCGAGCCCGTCTCGAGTCACATCCACAAATTGATGATCTTTGTATTCCTGCAGATGCCCCATCAACCATTCATCGATGCGATCTGAAAGAACCAAGACTTCAATCCCGCGCTTTTTGAAGGCCTCAAGGTAGGGTGAACCCAACGCATTGGTATGAGATTCAGCGACTAAGTAATAAATATCTTTCTGCCCATCGACCATTCGTGCGATGTAATCTTCAACACCAACATTTTGCGCAGGCATGCTGGCGTGAGTCGATGCAAATCGCAGCAGCTTGATTATCCGCTCCTTGTTTTGATGATCCTCAGCCGGACCTTCTTTCAGGCACTCACCGAACATTTCCCAGAACTTCTGATACTTTTCCGAATCGTCTTTCGCAAGCTTTGCCAGCATATCGAGAGCACGACGAGTCACCGCCGACTTCATCGCTTCAACCCGAGCGTCTTTCTGCAGAATTTCGCGAGAAACATTGAGACTTAGGTCTGAGGAATCGACAACCCCACGAATGAATCGCAAATACAGCGGCAAAAATTCCTCGGCCCGATCCATGATGAAAACGCGTTGTACATATAACTTCAGCCCACGTGGGCTCTCGCGATTCCACAGATCATAGGGGGCACGCGCAGGAACGTATAACAAACCTGTATATTCGCTCTTACCCTCGACCTTGTGGTGGCTCCAGGTCATTGGATCTTCGAAGTCATGAGCGACGTGCTTATAAAACTCCGTATATTCTTCATCGGTAATCTCAGTCCGTGGACGTGTCCAGAGCGCTGTCGCCTGATTGACCTGGTCCCATTCAGACTTTGCCTCAGACTCATCATCCTTCTCGACGTCGTTTTTCAGATACACAGGAATCGAAACATGATCCGAGTATTTGGTCACCAAATGACGGATCCGATAGGTCTCGCCGAACTCGCTGGCATCTTCTTTCAGAGTGAGGCGGATCTCAGTACCACGCTCGGCTTTCTCGATGGTTTTAATCGTGTATTGACCGTCGCCATCAGAAGACCACTCCACCGCATCTGCCGCGTCATTACCGGCCCGGCGCGTCCTAACGACAACACGATCAGCAACAATAAACGCTGAATAGAATCCAACACCAAATTGCCCAATTAAGTTAGCGTCCTGTTTTGAGTCACCGGATAAATTCTTGATGAACTCGGCAGTTCCCGATTTTGCAATGGTTCCAAGATTCGAAATCACATCATCACGTGTCATTCCGATTCCGTTATCGCTAATCACCAGCTCTTTACTTTCTGGGTCAACCGAAATACGGACACTCATTTCGGCATCGGCTTCCATGAGATCTGGAGCATCCAACGCTAAAAATCGTAGCTTATCGCAGGCATCGTTGGCGTTCGAAATCAACTCTCGCAAAAAGATTTCGCGGTTTGAATATAGGGAATGCACCATCAGGTGCAGCAGTTGTTTGACTTCCGTTTGGAATCCTAAGGTTTCTTCGTTTGCAGTCATCTTCCTAATCACTGTTTGGGTCATGAATAAGTGTTGATTAGATTGGGACGTTTTTCAAAAATCCAAGATCAAAAAAGCCCCGAGGGGTCCTCCCGCGGGGCTTTTCGTGTTCACCGATCAATGATCGGAATCACAGCTTACCAACCAGTCGCTTCTTTCAACGTCGAACCGATTTCAGCAAGATTGCGAGTCACTTTCACACCGGCGGCTTCGAGTGCTGCAAATTTCTCAGCAGCCGTACCCTTACCTCCAGAAATGATTGCTCCGGCATGGCCCATTCGCTTGCCAGCAGGTGCCGTGACGCCTGCGATGTAGCTCACGACAGGCTTGCTGACATGATGCTTGATGAATTCAGCGGCCTCTTCTTCTGCTGTTCCACCAATTTCGCCGATCATCACGATTGCTTCAGTTTCAGGATCTTCTTGGAAACGCGCCAGAATATCGATGAAATTCGATCCTGGGATCGGATCGCCGCCAATACCAACGCAAGTCGACTGACCAAAGCCCATGTCCGTTGTTTGTTTCACGGCTTCATAGGTAAGGGTGCCTGACCGAGAGACGATCCCCACCCGACCCTTCTTGTGAATGTGGCCGGGCATAATCCCAATCTTACATTCGTCTGGCGTAATCACGCCTGGGCAATTCGGTCCAATCAGAACCACACCCGCGCTATCGCATGCGACTTTGCACTTCAACATATCCAACGTCGGTACGCCTTCAGTGATGCACACGATGATTTGGATTCCCGCATCCAGCGCTTCCATAATGGAATCCATGACAAAAGGCGCAGGAACATAGATCACAGAGGCATCAGCTCCTGTTGCTTGCACGGCGTCAGCCACGGTATTGAATACCGGCAGTCCCAAATGTTCAGTACCACCTTTTCCAGGCGTCACACCGCCGACCATTTTGGTCCCGTAGGAGATGGCCTGTTCGGAGTGGAAGGTTCCATTTTTTCCAGTAAAGCCCTGGCAAATCACTTTGGTGTTTTTGTTAATCAGGATGCTCATGCGACACCTCCTGCTGCTGCAACAACTTTTTGGGCCGCATCAGTCAGACTTTCACCCGCAATAATATTCAGATCCGATTGACTTAAAATTTCCGCGCCTTTATCTGCACTGTTCCCTTCCAGGCGAACGACGACCGGGACTTCAACACCGACCTCTTCCACAGCACCAATGATGCCTTCAGCAATCATGTCGCAACGGACGATCCCACCAAAGATATTCACGAATACGGCTTTCACATTGGCGTCAGACAGAATGATCTTGAAGGCTTCAGCAACACGTTCTTTCGTTGCACCACCACCCACATCAAGGAAATTCGCAGGCGATCCACCGTGTAGCTTCACGGTGTCCATGGTGCCCATTGCTAGACCGGCACCATTGACCATGCAACCAATGTTGCCATCGAGCGCGACATAGTTCAGTTCCCATTTCGCGGCCTGTGCTTCGCGCTCATCTTCCTGTGAAGGATCATGCATCGCACCCAGTTCGGGATGACGGTACATCGCATTGGAATCAACCACGACCTTGGCATCCAAGCAATGCAAATTCCCTTCATCAGTAATGACCAGTGGATTGACTTCGATCAACGCCACATCTTTTTCATCAAATAGCTTCGCTAAGCCCATGAAAATTTGGGTAAATTGCTTCAGCTGCGTTGCGTTTAAACCTAATTTGAAGCCCATCTGGCGCGCCTGATAAGGCTGCGGACCTACCAAGGGATCAATCGCTGCTTTCAGGATTTTTTCAGGAGTCTCTTCAGCGACTTTTTCAATCTCAACGCCGCCTTCTGTTGACGCCATAAACACGATCCGACGCGTCGACCGGTCAACAACAGCGCCCAAATACAGTTCGTTTGCGATATCTGTACAAGACTCAATTAAAATTTTTGAAACAGGCTGTCCATGCGCGTCTGTTTGATAGGTTACCAAGCGAGTGCCAATCAGACGATCACAGAACTCGCGGATTTCCGCCTCTGTTTTCACTAATTTCACACCACCTGCCTTACCACGGCCACCTGCGTGCACCTGGGCTTTCACAACCCACATGTCACCACCAATTTGTTTTGCTGCGGCAAGAACTTCATCCGTGGTATCACACGCTACGCCAGATGAAACTGGCAAACCGTACTCACGGAATAAAGCTTTACCCTGATATTCGTGAAGATTCATACCCTTTACGTCACTTATTTCTCAGGTCAATAGAAAGCCGACTTGTGGTCGGCCGCTTAGCAATACAGAGCATCAGCGGTACTAATGCCCTGCTCACGATCAAGCGCGCTTGCGCTTGTTCGCAATATGGATCGCGTGCCCATGCACAGCCAGGGCTGCCTCATGCAGGGCTTCTGACACCGTTGGATGGGCAAACATGGTCATCGCGATATCTTCAGCAGAAGAACCAAATTCCATGGCAATCACGGCTTGCGCCACCATGTCACCTGCCGTCGGTCCAACAATATGAACCCCCAAGATGCGGTCTGTTTCCTTGTCCGCGATCATCTTGACCATTCCGGCTGTCTCATTCGCAGCCATCGCTCGGCCAGAGGCCGCAAATGGGAAGACGCCGACGTTATAACTCACACCTTCTTGTTTCAATTGTTCTTCCGTTTGACCAACCCAGGACACCTCTGGATGGGTGTAGATCACTGAGGGCACGGTGTCATAGTTGACCTGGGCGTGCTTCCCTGCGATCCGCTCGGCAACCATCACCCCTTCCTCGGACCCTTTGTGGGCCAACATCGGTCCTCGAACGACATCGCCGATTGCATAAACGCCAGGGACTGCGGTCTCACACACATCATTGACTTCGATAAAGCCACGCTCATCTTGTGTCACGCCGCAACCATCAGCAAGCAGCCCGTCGGTGTAGGGCTTCCGGCCGACAGCAACGATTAACTTGTCAAAGGTATCGGTCTGCGATCCCTCTTTAGTGTCGAAGGTCACAGTGATCTTCTTACCTTTGACCTCTGTGCCCTTGACTAAGGTGCTGGTTAAGATGTTGAGGCCCTGCTTTGCGAAGATCTTTCGTGATTCTTTCGCGATCTGTTGATCGGCGACCGCCAGAAAATCATCCAAGGCTTCAAAAATTGTGACTTCAGATCCCAACCGGTTCCAGACAGAACCCAATTCAAGACCAATCACACCACCACCGATTACACCCAATTTTTTCGGGACACTGGTAAATTCTAGGGCACCTGTGGAATCAACGATCAAATCGTCGGTCAATGGTGCCGGAGGGATATTCACCGGGACAGAACCGGTTGCAATGATGACATGCGTTGCGTCAAGGACCTCTGTCTTGCCATCGTGATCCGTAAATTCGACCTGCTTGTTGGGGAGTAATTTTCCGGTCCCCGCGAGGTGTGTGACCCCATTAGTTTTGAAAAGCCCACCGATTCCGCCGGTCAAATTCCCCACAATCGTGTCTTTTCGCTTGAGCATTGCACCGACATCAAGCTTCGGCTTACCAACGTTCACTCCATGCAATTCGAGATCGTGCGAGGCTTCTTCAAACTTGTGAGACGATTCAAGTAGTGCTTTTGACGGGATACAACCTACATTCAGGCAGGTTCCACCGAGTGATGGCTTGCCGTCTTTACCAATCCACTTTTCGATACAGACGGTCTTAAAACCCAGTTGGGCTGCACGAATCGCAGCGACATAACCTCCTGGACCTGCACCAATCACTACAACATCATATTGTTGACTCATAAATATCTCCGATTACACGTCCAGTAGCATACGAGCTGGATCTTCCAGCATGTCTTTGATGGCCACCAAGAATTGAACAGCGTCTTTACCGTCAATCATGCGGTGGTCATACGAAAGCGCCAAATACATCATCGGCAAGATCACCACTTGACCCTTGACCGCCATAGGGCGCTCCTGAATCTTGTGCATGCCTAGGATTGCGGTTTGTGGTGGGTTTAAAATTGGTGTCGACAGCAATGAACCAAAGACACCACCGTTAGTGATCGTAAAAGTACCACCGGTCATGTCTTCGATCGCAAGCTTTCCGTTTTTCGCAGCGACGGCATAATCTTTGATACCGCCTTCGACTTCCGCAATCGACATCCGATCACAATCGCGAAGCACAGGAACCACGAGTCCTCGCTCAGTCGATACCGCGACACCGATATCGTAATAGCCGTGATACACCATGTCATTACCATCGATGGATGCATTGACCGCTGGGAACCGCTTCAAAGCCTCGGCTGCCGCCTTGACAAAGAATCCCATAAATCCAAGACGAGTCCCATTGTGCGTCTTCTCAAACAAGTCTTTGTATTGTTGACGAAGCTCCATCAATGGACCCATATTGACTTCATTAAAGGTGGTCAACATGGCTGAATTATGTTGTGCATCGAGCAAACGCTTAGCGATGGTGGCGCGAAGGCGCGTCATTGGAACACGCTTCTCAATCCGCTCACCCGTAAGCACTGAAGCAGCAGGTTTCGCCGGTGCTGATGGAACGGCTGCAGCGGTATTCGCAGCAGTCGACGCACTCAGAGCATTCTGAACATCTTCCTTCAGAATCCGTCCATCCTTCCCGGTTCCTTTGACGTTCGAAAGATCGATGTTGTTTTCTTCAGCCAACTTCTTAGCGGCAGGATTTGCTGCTAATGCGGTATCGGTTGCAGTCGCGGCAGGTGTCGATTCAATCTGTACCGTTGATGTCGGGGCGCTAGCAACAGCACTAGCTTCAATTTTACCAATCAGCTCCTGTGACAAAACGATATCACCTTCCTGCTTCATCACTTCTGTCAACACACCATCTGCGGCGGCGACGACTTCCAAAACAGTCTTATCCGTTTCAATATCAACGATCAGCTCGTCCCGGCTCACTGATTCACCAACCTGCTTGTGCCAAGTTGCGATCGAACCTTCTTCGACTGATTCTGGGAATTGGGGAGCTTTAATTTCAATTGCCATTGTGTTTCCTTAACGAGTCACTTGTGGTGACGATTACCCTTCCAGTGCGTCCTGTATTAATGCTTGTTGTTGAGAGACATGCAAAGCCATGTAGCCGGCTGCAGGCGTTGCCGCAGCTGGACGTCCTGCGTAGCGCAGGAATTTATTCGGTAGATGCCTCCACATGGCATTGAGCATGTGGTGTTGGCTCTGGAACCAAGCGCCCTGATTCATTGGTTCTTCCTGACACCAAACCATCTCTTCCATGTTGACGTAGGGTGCCAGAGCCTCGACTAAGTCATCTTCGGGGAACGGATAGAGTTGTTCGACGCGCAAAATGGCGCGATCTTCGATGCCCTGTTCGATCCGATAGGCTTCTAAATCGTAGTAGACCTTTCCGGAGCACAGAATGACCTTCTTCACATTCTCTGGATCCAGGCCGCCGACATCTGGCATCACCGTTTGGAATTGTCCATTGGCCAGCTCCTCGAGTGTTGAGACCGCTTCCTTCTTACGGAGGAGAGATTTTGGACTCATCACGATCAATGGCTTACGCAATGGACGGATTGCCTGACGCCTTAACATGTGGAACACCTGCGCTGGTGTCGACGGCACACACACTTGAACATTGTTTTCCGCGCACAGTTGCAGGAAGCGTTCCAATCGTGCTGAGCTATGCTCCGGCCCCTGACCCTCATAACCATGCGGTAGTAGCATGGTCAAACCACACAAACGTCCCCATTTGAGTTCGCCCGAGGTAATGAACTGATCAATCACCACCTGAGCACCGTTCGCAAAATCACCAAACTGCGCTTCCCAAATCGTCAAGCGTCGTGGCTCTGTGGTTGCATAACCGTATTCAAACGCCAGAACCGCTTCTTCGGACAGAAACGAATCGTAGAGTTCAAAACGCGGTTGCTCGTCTGCGATATGCTGAAGTGGTGTGTAGGATTCGCCAGTTTTCTGGTCGTGCAGGGTGGCCTGTCGATGCGAGAAGGTCCCGCGTCCCACATCTTGTCCTGTAAAGCGGACGCCAACGTTTTGATCAAGCAACGTCGCGTACGCCAGGGTTTCCGCAAACCCCCAGTTACAAGGCAATGCGCCTGCAGCCATCTTCCGTCGGTCGTCATAGGTTTTCTCAACCTGCTTTTGCATCACAAAGCCTGTCGGCACTGTGTTGATTTGCTGTCCAAGCTCTTGAAGGCGCTTCATCGGGAAGCTCGTATCGTGATCAGCCGTCCATTCATGCCCCAAATACGGAGTCCAATCCACAAACAGCTTGCTGTCGGGCTCACGGACTAAGCTTTTCACGACTGGCTCACCCGCTTCTAGCGCAGACCGGTAACCTTCTTCCATGGCTTTGACTTCGGCATCCGAGAGGACGCCTTCAGAGACCAGCTGAGCCGCATATAGCGAACGCGTAGTCTTCTGCTGCTTGATTTGAGCGTACATTAAGGGTTGTGTTGCACTAGGCTCATCCGCCTCGTTGTGACCACGACGACGGTAGCAAATCAGATCGATCACGATGTCCTTTTTGAACTCATACCGATAGTCCATTGCTAATTGCGTCACAAAATTGACCGCTTCGATGTCATCCGCATTGACGTGAAAAATCGGTGCCTGAACCATTTTCGCGACATCGGTATGGTACTCGGTTGAGCGAGAGTCCTCACGGCGAGAGGTGGTAAAACCAACCTGGTTGTTCACGACAATGTGGATCGTTCCGCCAGTCTTGTACGCCCGTGTCTGAGACATCTGGAATGTCTCCATCACGACACCTTGCCCTGCGAAAGCCGCATCGCCGTGAATGGAAATTGGAACGACTCGGTCACCCGACGGATCACTCCGCCGATCTTGGCGCGCTCGCACGCTACCCTCGACAACGGGAGAAACGATCTCGAGATGCGACGGATTAAATGCCATAGCGAGGTGGACTTCGCCGCCTGGCGTCGCAATATTCGAACTAAACCCCTGATGATATTTGACATCACCGTGATGATCGAAGGTTGCTTTACCGTCAAATTCATCAAACAAGTCTTGAGGATTTTTACCCAGCGTATTGACCAACAGATTGAGACGACCGCGATGTGCCATCCCGATCACGACTTCCTTGGCACCATGTGATCCAGCACGCTGGATCAGTTCATCGACGCAAGGCACCAAGGACTCACCACCTTCAAGGCCGAAACGCTTCGTTCCTGGGTACCGGGACTGTAAATACTTTTCCAAGCCTTCGGCTGCTGTGAGTCGCTCTAGAAGGTGGGTTTTGATTTCCGTCGGAAACTCAGGCTTACCCATCACGCCTTCTAAGCGATTTTGTAACCACAGGCGCTCTTCCGTATCGACGATATGCATGTACTCGGCGCCGACTGATCCACAATAGGTTTTCTCTAAGGCGCTGATAATGTCGGACAGCTGACCTTCAGGCATGCTGAAATTCTGTATCCCAATCTGAAAGACGGTATCCAAATCAGCCGCTGATAGATCATGAAACCCGAGTTCCAAATCTGGAACATGCGCGCGCTCCATCAATCCAAGTGGATCCAGAGTTGCTCGTTGATGCCCACGAATCCGATAGGCGTTAATGAGCCGCTGTACCTGAACTTGTTTCCGATCGAAATCCGATGATACTGAACCGTTCCCAGCAGATACCGCGCGATTCCGATCCTTGCCTAGGAGTAAAAACTGTTCCTGGATGGTCGAATGCGGCACGTCACCGGCGATCGATCCTTCCACGCGGGGCAGAGAGTCAAAGTATTGCCGCCATTCGTTAGGAACGCTATTGGGATTGGATAAGTATTGCTCGTAAAGTTCGTCGAGATAATAAAGATTGCCACCCGCAAGATGCGAGGACTTCAGGCTTTGCTCCATTGAGCCTTCAGACATTGATGTACTCCTCTACACCGAAGCTCGTCTCAACGTCGTCTTGGCGTGACCTTAAGGCCATTCTTTTCCATTTCGGCGTAAGCCTCGGTCATCATCATTATGACCTTCCAAATCAACATACTCAGAGGATTGTGACTGAGCGTGTTAAAACGGCACTTCCTGGGTCACAGAAAGTGCCGCTATTGTGCGCGTCTCGCGCACACAAGCCAACCTAGACTTAGGTTGCCCGTGACAACAACATATCTCGGATGTGACCAATCGCCTTGGTTGGATTCAAGCCTTTCGGACACACCGAAACGCAGTTCATGATTCCACGACAACGAAAGACGCTGAAGGGGTCATCCAAATCAGCCAATCGTTCTTCAGTGGCTTCATCACGCGTGTCGGCAAGGAACCGATAGGCTTGCAGGAGGCCTGATGGCCCAACAAACTTTTCAGGGTTCCACCAAAACGAGGGACAACTGGTCGAGCAGCACGCGCAGAGAATGCATTCATATAACCCGTCAAGCTTCGCTCGATCTTCAGGTGACTGCAGACGCTCACGCCCACCGGCCGGAGTCGAATTCTGCAAATACGGCTTAATTCTCTGATATTGCTTGTAAAAAACACCCATATCGACCACCAGATCACGGATCACTGGAAGCCCAGGCAATGGCCGAACGACCAGTTTTCCACTGGCCGCAACTTCCGAGACCGGTGTAATACAGGCCAACCCATTCTTGCCATTCATATTCACACCATCTGAACCGCAAACCCCTTCGCGGCATGAGCGACGATATGACAATGACTGATCTCTCTCCTTGATCAGATTAAGCACATCCAAAACCATCAAATCCTTTCCTTCAGGAAGAGAGACTTCAACGTCTTGCATGTAGGGCTCACGGTCCGTTTCAGGGTTATAGCGATAAACACTGACTAACATTTCAATACCCCTTAATACGTACGCACTTTTGGCTCAAACGTCTCGACAGTCTTCGGTTTGAAGTTGACGTCACGTTTGGTCAATTTCTTGGTTCCAGGATGATACAGCGAGTGACACAACCAATTCTTATCATCTCGCTCTGGGTAATCGCCACGCGAGTGTGCGCCGCGACTTTCGGTGCGCTCGTCGGCTGCAATGGCAGTCGCTTCGGCCACCTCAAACAAATTCTGAAGCTCGAGCGCTTCCATTCGAGCCGTGTTAAATGCTTTGGACTTGTCAGAAATGGCGATATTCGCCACTCGGTCACGCATCGCATCCAGCTCTTCACGACCTTTCTTCATGTACTCGCCGTCACGGAACACTCCGAAGTAGTTCTGCATACAGCTTTGCAGTTCTTTCTTCAATTGCGCCGTATCTTCGCCGTTATCGTTTGAATCTAATTGATTCAAACGACCCATGGCACGGTCAACGTCCTCTTCAGATGCCTGATTGTACTCAATACCCTGCTGCAACTGCTCTTCAATAAAGATCCCTGCCGCGCGACCAAAGACCACAAGATCAAGTAATGAGTTACCACCCAAGCGATTCGCGCCATGCACAGAGACACAGGCGGCTTCACCACAAGCATACAAGCCAGGAATAATTTGATCTTTACCATTCACCTGGGTGATTGCTTGACCATTCACATTGGTCGGAATGCCGCCCATCATGTAATGACATGTTGGAACGACTGGGATTGGCGTTACTGCTGGATCTACATGCGCAAAGGTCTTGGAGAGCTCAGTAATGCCTGGAAGTCGATTATGAACAATATCTTTTCCTAGATGATCAAGTTTCAGGAACACGTGATCACCCTGCTCACCGCAACCGCGACCTTCAAGGATTTCGGTCATCATGGAACGAGCCACAACGTCACGTCCTGCAAGATCTTTCGCATTCGGCGCATAACGCTCCATGAAACGTTCGCCATCCTTATTAATTAAGTAGCCACCTTCGCCGCGACAGCCTTCCGTGACCAACGTCCCTGCACCGTAAATTCCGGTTGGATGGAATTGCCACATCTCAATATCTTGAACCGCATAGCCTGCTCGCAGCGCCATGCCGATTCCATCGCCAGTGTTGATATGCGCGTTCGTTGTAGACGCATAAATTCGCCCAGCACCACCGGTCGCCAGGACAGTGGCTTTCGATTCAACAAACACCACTTCGCCGGTTTCGATTTCAATCGCAATCACTCCAACGACAACACCGTCTTGGTTACGAACTAAATCCACCGCGAACCATTCATTCAGAAAGGTCGTGTTGTTCTTGAGGTTTGCTTGATACAGCGTGTGTAGAAGTGCGTGACCGGTCCGATCAGCCGCAGCACAGGTGCGCGCTGCCTGTCCGCCAGCACCATAATCCTTAGACTGGCCGCCAAATGGGCGCTGATAAATCCGCCCGTTCTCAAAGCGCGAAAACGGCAGACCCATATGTTCCAACTCAAACACCGCTTCTGGACCCACAGAGCACATGTACTCAATGGCATCTTGGTCACCAATATAATCAGACCCTTTAACGGTGTCATACATATGCCAACGCCAATCATCGTCCGGATCGGCACTGGCAATCGCGCAAGTGATACCGCCTTGAGCGGATACAGTATGTGAGCGTGTTGGAAACACCTTAGTCAAACAGGCTGTTTTAAAGCCAGACTGCGCCATCTGCAACGAAGCACGCATTCCTGCACCACCGCCGCCGATCACGACCGCGTCAAATGATAATTTACGAAGTGCTGTCATGGATTAAAACCCCCAAAGAATGCTAATGCCCCAAACGACGTACACGAATAGAGAGATCGCGACGCACCCCAAAAATACAACTCGCACTGCACCTTTTTTCAGATAATCAGTGGCAACGGTCCACAAGCCAATCCAGGCGTGTCCGACTAAAGCAAGAATCGTTAACAAGGTAAAGGTTCGCATCCAGGTCTGCCCGATAAATCCCTGCCATTGCGCAAAGGTCAGATCGGAACCGTTCACCGCCAACCACACCACCATGACCACAGTGTAAGCAGCCAAAACCAACGCACTAAATCGTTGAACGACCCAGTCGGCGACGCCACTTCGGCCATAATTCAGGACATTTGTTACCATACCCAAACCCCCGCAAGCACAATTAAGACGACCGACAAAGCCATCGATACTTTCGCAAACATCGGCCCAGATTCCAGCGTTTCACCGTAACCCATGTCCATGAAGAGATGCTTCACGCCAGCGGTGAAATGATAGGCCAGAGCGGCCAAGACACCCCAGATAATGAAGGCAACAAAGGGGTGATCAAGCAGGGTCAAGGCATCGGCGAAGCCAGCTTCGTTCTCTAATGAGAGACCCAATAGCGCCAATAAAATGAAACTACCGAAGAACAAGATGACACCAGACACTCTATGCAGAATGGATGCTATCGCAGTTATCGGGAAACTTAAGGTGGTCAGGTCTAGGTTGACCGGACGTTCTCTCGACATAGCCATGTCTTTGGGATCCTCTTCCTACCGGTGATCATTGTGCCCATCATTATAGTCGTCTCTGTATAATGTTACAAAGGGTAACGCATGCTTCTTTATGACTAAATCGACTATGCCTAATTGACACCTGAACTACCCCGATTATAGTGAGCATCGCTTCCGCACGTTATGTGCACCGCACAAAGACCTCAGGAACAAGGCTTAACTCGCGGATTTACAAACAAAGGAGCCGAAAAACATGGCGGAAAATAATGCCACACTAACCCTCCCAACGGGTGAAGTTGTAGAACTTCCAGTTCTTAAAGGATCTTACGGACCGGATGTCATCGATGTTTCAGGACTATTAAAAGCTGGGTATTTTACTTATGACCCCGGTTTTATGTCTACAGCCGCGACCGAATCCGCCATTACCTACATCGATGGCGGTGAAGGAGTTCTACTTCACCGAGGGTACTCGATTGAGGATCTTGCGGAAAACTCAGATTATCTCGAGACCTGCTACTTGCTCTGGTATAAGCAACTACCGACGAAAGAACAAAAGCAGCAGTTTGTCACTAACATTACCCGTCATACGATGGTGCATGAGTCGCTCGCCCACTTCTTTGACGGGTTTCACCACAATGCCCATCCAATGGCGATGATGTGTGGCGCTGTCGGTGCTCTTTCAGCGTTTTATCATGATGTGATGGATATTCGATCTGAACGCGATCGCGAGATCGCAGCCCATCGATTGGTTGCAAAAATGCCAACTCTGGCTGCCATGTGTTACAAGCACTCGATTGGACAGCCGTTTATGTACCCTCGCAACGATTTATCATATGCAGCCAATTTCCTTTACATGATGTTCGGCACGCCATGTGAAACTTATGTGGTCAGTCCCGCTGTGGAAAATGCAATGGATCGAATATTCCTGTTGCACGCCGATCACGAACAAAACGCATCGACCTCAACCGTGCGGCTTGCTGGATCAAGTGGTGCCAATCCATTTGCCTGTGTTTCAGCGGGAATTGCCGCGCTTTGGGGCCCTGCTCACGGTGGAGCGAACGAAGCAGTGTTAATGATGCTTGAAGAAATCGGCTCTGTGGAAAACATCCCAATGTTTATTGAGAAAGCCAAAGATCCGAATGACCCATTCAAGTTGATGGGCTTTGGCCACCGGGTTTATAAGAACTTCGATCCACGGGCGAAAGTTATGAAAGTCTCCTGCGATGAAGTCTTGGCTGAGCTCGGAGTACAGGATCCAAGATTGGCAGTTGCCATGGAACTTGAGCGAATCGCTCTGTCAGATCCCTATTTCGCAGAGCGCAAACTATTCCCGAATGTCGACTTTTATTCAGGCATTATTTTGAGCGCAATTGGTATTCCAACCAGCATGTTCACCGTAATCTTTGCGGTATCAAGAACGATTGGCTGGATTACACACTGGCACGAAATGATTTCAAGCCCTTACAAAATTGGCCGCCCACGCCAATTATATCTGGGCGAGACACCTCGGAAGTATCAAGCCAAGTAAATACCCCAAAGCCCCGACTCCGTTCGGGGCTTGATTTGATCATTCATGGACGAATCATCAATTGCCTCAAAGCCCCTCTCTTTCTGATCTTCATCTACTGAGGCTGATTGAGTCAGAGGGTAGCTATCGCGCTGCTGCCCGGCGGTTAGGGATTGCCCATACAACCATCCAGCGACGCATGAAGCGTCTCGAACAGAACCTCGGTATCCCCTTAATTCAGCGAGGCGTCGGACGCATGGAATTAACTCCCTGGACTGCGCGACTCATTGAGCAACTCAATCATCAATTGGAAGGAGTTTCTGAGACCATCAAAGCTGCGCAGAGTGAGCTAACACAGGCGCCTATCATCACCATCGATGAGGCCTTACTCGACCTATTCCCGGTTCTGTTTGCGGCACTTGAAACATTTAAATATTCGTATGCAAATCGGATGGTTCGACCGACCCAGGGCGCGGATGCAATGATTCAGTTGGCGGCCTCACCGTCACACCTTGACGGCTCAACAGAGGAATTCTGCCTCACTTGGGGCGTATTTGCCCATCGCACACTAAGATATGACCATCATTACGCAACGATTTTCAGACCCGCACTGGCACCACTGATCGACAATTTACGTGTCGCACAGTTTTCATCGGTGACCACGGTTGCGAATTGCCATCAAGTTCAGCAACTCATTCAACACAAGCAAGGCCTTGGACTCATCCCGTTGTCTGTGGGGGAAAGGGATCAACAAATGGCGGAAGTCAGTGTTGAGGCTGACCGCGTGCTTCAACGTATCAGCCTAGTGCTACAATCTGACTACCAGGCATCGAGCGTGCATGTTGATCTCTATGAATTGCTCAGATCTCGGCTCAGGCTAGGTCTTTAGGAAAAAGCAGCTCGCAGTGCGTTCAGGCGGCTGTTGAGAAGCTCAGAATCATAAGGCACGGAATCTCCCACCCCCCAAACCGGATTCGGCCAAGCTTCATCCTCCGGGAAACGGGCAATGCAATGCACGTGTAGCTGCCGAACCTGATTTCCGAGGGCGGCAATATTCAGTTTATGTGGTGAGAACTGGTCACGCATCACACGTCCAACATGATCAATTTCGAGCCATACCTGGGCGCGGAGATCTGGGCTGATATCAATGAGTTCCACAGCTTGTGCGACTCTTGGAATAATCAACAGCCATGGCCAACGTTGATCATCGACTAACCGCAGATCACACACATCCAATGAAGTGAGTGGGTAACTGGTTTGTTTGAGCTGAGAATCAATAACAAATGACACTGCGTCCATGCAATCACCTACTAGTCTTTTCTTAACGAATACCCGTCGAGCCAGCGTTGCTCCTCGTCTGGACCGATCTCTTTTTTCCAAATTGGAACTCGAACTTTCAGTTGATCAATCGTATCAGACACAGCACTGAGGGCATCTTTGCGATGCGCACTACTTGCCACAATCACAACACTCGCCTCTCCCACACGCACAAGCCCTCGCGAGTGAGTCAGCAACAACCGGACCGGATATTCCGAGCAGATGTCAGCGCAAAGCTCTGACATGGCCTTAAGTGCAAGTTCTGGATGCACGTCATAATCGACCGCCGAGGCTTCAAGACCTTCATTGTGGTTTCTCACGACTCCGAAAAATTGCGCAATTGCTCCATGCGCTGGATCGGACACCAAGGCGTCGAGATCCTGAGTTTGGCAAGGCCCATCCAACAGCCCACAGTGCCAGTGTGTGCCGCGATTCTCAATGAAGAGCTTCACTCTACCCTCCTGCCACTGGAGGTAATACACTGACGGCAGAGCTTTCAACAACCATATGGTCTTTGAGCAGCTCATCACCCTCAGCAAAGACGGAACGCTTCAACACGTCGTTCAGGTCAGAGCGACCCAAACGCAGCAGATGCTCAGCAACAGCACCACGAATCGCATCCACCGAATTTGACGGCACATCGACATCAAAGCCATCACCGATCTCTCGAAACACGCCGAGACAGTGCACATGAATCTGTGTCACAGGCGCCCTTTCCGCCCTTGTTTTTCAATCATCATGATGGCTTTTGGTAGGCCTTCGATAAAGATACCGAAGCACTCCTTCACCGCCTGTAGGCTACCAGGCAAGGTGATCACGAGCGCACGCCCAATTAAACCGCCGCCCATTCGTGATAGCCATGCAGTCTTGGTATACACCGCACTCTCTGAGCGCAACCATTCACCAAGACCTGGTAACTCTGGATTCAAGTGTTCAGCGATCGCCAGTGGTGTCACATCACGTGGACCAGGCCCTGTCCCACCGGTACAAAGAATGACATGCGGATCATGAGTTTCAGAGATCTCGGTAATGGTCGTCTGTATCAGAGCAAAATCGTCTGGAATCACCGTATAGGCGCAGACTTCCGCACCTTGATCGGTCAACGCGTTCACCAAATATTGACCGGATTCATCATCATAAGTTCCTTCCGATGCGCGATCACTCATCACAATCACGGCAATTTTACGATCGACTAACGGTGTTGTTGATGGCAAAC
>Ga0181597_10000121_pt1 | contig 78311 bp, 62 predicted proteins | sample 041ome_5_FD_148647 | JGI IMG/M metagenome (GOLD analysis project Ga0181597, IMG submission 148647) | Coastal salt marsh microbial communities from the Groves Creek Marsh, Skidaway Island, Georgia - 041403US metaG (spades assembly) | ecosystem: Environmental > Aquatic > Marine > Intertidal zone... | reverse complement strand
GTTTTGTACACCGCGATACACTACATTCATCTTGTCTGCCGAAATTACTGCAGAATTAGGTTTAGAAATTACCGAATAGGTTTGATCCACTTTAATTCTAGATTCTACACCCTCACTGAGGAAAATCAAATCTCCAGCAATGTTATGATCGCCAGGATTACCCGCATTGATGTTTAGTTTTATCCCTCCAGCAATAAGTTCATAATCATTCGCTGTCAAAGGTAGACCATCCAGTGTCAATTCCACACCATTCGGGTTTTGTGCGCCTCCTTTTCTTCCTAAAATGACACTCCCATCAAAGGTTTCTCCTTGATAGTAAGCTCCTTTTTCGGTGAGCAAAAGACTGGTGTAATTCGAAGAATTAACAGTTGAAGACATTTTTAACTCTTTCCCCATGAGGGTGGTCAATACATCGTGCTCAGTTTGGCGGATATCGTTTTGCATCATGGTCAACTTTGCTAAAGAAGAAACGAGCGGAAAACCTTTAAAGTTGGCTTCGATCCAACGTTCATCCAAATTGTCTTTGTTCTTGATGTTGTTGTTTTGATCTCCTGTAAAGAAACGAGCTTCTACCAATTCGATATATTCCGGATACTGACTCCCAAACACTTGGATGACTTCCATTTTATAATCTTGAATCATACCGATGAATTCATCGGCTTTGTCACCGGCTCCTTCTTTAAACCATACAACATCCAAGGCATCCCCCTTGTCCATTTCGGCATATTTTTCAAGATTCGGATCTTTGATTCTTTGCTTTTCCGTAATGGTTGTCTTGATATCTTCAATTTTGTTGAAGAACAAATCAGAACTCTTTTTGATTTGTTTGGCCGTCCGGTCGTGACCTACCCATTTGCCTCCTTTTTCTTGGGAGTTAACTTCGATATTTTCGTATAAATTACTATTTCCATCCGCAATGCGTGTATTGGCATCGGATATTTTGACAAACATCTGTCCAAAACCATCCAAAACCTCTTTACTCACGTTGAGTGCAAGCATGGTAATAAAAACCAGGTACATCAAACTTATAAGTTTCTGCCTGGGGGTTTCTTTTGCGCCTGCCATAATTTATTTTTTGTTCATTGCAGAAAGCATACCTCCGTAGACACTGTTGAGTTCTGCTAGGTTTGCTGAAAGCGATGCCATTTGTGATTGAAGAAGTTCAGCGTTCTGATGAATTTTATCATTGACGTCTGTTTTTCCTTGTGCATCCTGTATTTGCTTTTGATAGTTGGCATTCAACTGTTCCAATTGCGCCGCTGCTTTAGCCAATTCACTGGAATAGTTTTGTGAGGCCGAGGCTGCTTCGGAAGCAGGGGTTAATGCCTTTGCTGTATTTTCTAAGTCTTTGATGCTTTTTGTTAAGCCGTTCATCAAGTTGACATCCAACTTGGCCTCTTGCATCAAAGCATCAATTTTGGAAGAAAGACCGCCGTCCCCAGCTGCCGCTGCAGGCTTCTTTTCTCCCCCTTTTATTTTTTTTACGTAGTCCGTGTGTTCTTCTTTAATTTCACCCGTATTTAAGGCAGATACAGTAAAGATTAATGCCTCTGTTCCTAATCCTAATCCAAGGACCAATCCTCCTGTGATGGGACCTATTTCCAAGTGAAGAATTTTAAAAAGTGCTCCAATAATTACTACTGCACCCCCGAGTCCAAAAAGCATATGCATCGCAACCTTACTTCTTAGTCTTTTGTTTAAAGCTTTGTCATTCATTTTAAAATAATTTAAGTTTTGTTATAAAAATAGGAATAAAAGTTTAAAACTATTTGATTTTGACTTTTTGCGAACCTAAATAGTCTTGAACGGTTCTGAAACCAATATAACTTCGTGCTGTATCGGCATATTCGTAATCCCTTGAGCTTACTCTTAGAAAATAGGCTACATCTTTCCAGGATCCGCCACGAACTACTTTACGCTTTTCATAATCAAAAGACATATTTGGATTAAGACTGGCTACATAATCATAAGCACCGGTTTCATAAGAGGAATTTGTCCATTCGGCCACATTACCAGCCATATTATAGAGGTTATAATCGTTAGGCAAATAGGATTTCGCTTCAACCGTATAGACGGCTTGATCAGAAGCATAGTCCCCCCGCAAAGGTTTAAAGTTCGCAAGGAAGCAAGCCCGGTCGTTCAACAGATAGGGTGCTCCCCAAGGATAGGTTCCCGAAGGAATTCCACCTCTGGCTGCATATTCCCACTCCGCCTCGTTGGGCAGTCTGAATCTACTTACATTAGGCTTTCCTTTATTTCTTTGATAAGAATTTTTATACTTCGTTCTCCAATTACAAAATGCCACCGCCTGCTGCCAAGAAACCCCAACTACTGGATAATCCTGATAGGCCGGATGGGAGAAATAATCGTTGTGCATGGGTTCATTATAGGAGTAGGTAAAATCCTTGATCCATACTGTAGTATCCGGATAGATTTGAATTTGTTTCTGTTTTATAAAAGGTTTACGATCAATAAATTGCTTTCGTGTTCTTTTCGATTCGGCCGCTGCACCTTCTGCGTCAAACCAAGTGTACTTATAGACCAACTTTTCAACGTCCAATTTGATTTGTCCATCATACCAATACTCGGGAGGCAAATACAGCGAATCCATAATCTCGGCGTAGTTCTGATCCACATAGTCCTCCGTGTTCCAAGTCAAATCGGCATCCCAGTTGAGTGCACGTCCCGCATAAAGGTCTTCGTTGACATCGTAATAGTTTTCACGCATGTATTTTTGAAACTCCGAGAGTTTGGAAGTATCCGCATCTTGAAAAGAAAACTCACCGATACCGTCTTTGTTGTCTTCTCCCAACTCTAATTCATCGGCCTTACGAGCCAACATGGCTAGAGCGATGGAATCCTTAACCCAGTATACAAATTGACGATACTCACTGTTAGTGATTTCGGTTTCGTCCATATAAAAGTCGGGAACCGTTACGGTTCTTGCTGGCGCATTTTGAAGTTGGGCGACATCCTCATCGGCTTTTCCCATAATGTAGGCACCGCCTTCAATAAGGGTCATTCCAAAGGGTTTTTCGCCATACCATTTCTTTTGCTTCACCCCAATGAGTTCCCCGCGATTTTTACTTCCGCAGGAAAGAAGGAATGAAGTTAAGATAACAAAAACAAGAAGTTTTTTCATGAATATACCAATTGTACTTTAGCTATATGCCTCTTTGGGCATAAATCTAATTATTTTTTAACTATAGTTATACTATTATTCGAACTTTCGATCATTTTTTTTAACGGCACTTAATTATTTTTATTGTTGCTATTACATTCTTTTAATCGCATTGTACCACCTTTCGGGGATTTTATCTTGCATAGCATCGTTGTAATCTTGTTGTGTGCAAGGTAATAACGTTGAAGATTTCATTTTATTATTTATAGCAGATTCATTTGTAATTTCCATCCACCAACGCTGACTCAATTCACTCTTGTAAAAAATGATACTTTGATCGGACAAGGCAACAGTATACTTTACAAACCCTTCACCCAAACTTAAAGGATATTCTCCGAAACGCAGATGAACACCTTCAATAAAATACCAAACCATTTGTGCTAAAAGCTGATGAAATACGGGAGTGGTCGGAAGATCAAAAAGTCCAAAATAAGCCACTCTATCGCTAATTCCGGCATAACGCGCCAAAGAACAAATCGTTCTAGAGTCAATCCCATTGGGTGAGCCTTTCAATGGATCAGCCACCGCTTGCCAGGATAACGATTTCATATCAATACCAACAATATCGGCATCTCGAAGATAGGGTTCAGTGAGTTCCGGGTGGGATAAGACTGTTCCCAACCGAAGCCCATCGAAAAACAACTTCTCCATCAAATCTTTTTCCTCTTGGGCACAATAATAACTCTGAAAACCCAAGTTGGTATAATTGCGCAAAACATTGGGTTGCTCCAAGATGATTTTACTCATATAGGAACGACCAGAAATGAGTTCTTCCTCCTGTGAAAAGTCCAAAGAACGATCCACCGATACAATGTTGACAAATTGTTTGAGCGTTTGATAGGACTGATAGAGCGCATAGATGATATCGTGACTTCCACCAATAAAAATTGGGATCACATTCCACTGCTTGAGCTCGATAGCGATTTCTTTGATCGCAAAATAGCTGTCTTCCACCGTTTCACCGTTGGGTAAATCTCCCAAATCAGCGATTTTCAAATTCCAATTCCCGGGATACAACTCATAGAATTGGGCTCTGAATTTTGTTAAATCATAAGACGTATTGGCATAAAAACTATTGCGTTGTTCATTCAAGCCAATAATTGCAATATCAATGTCTTTTAAATCCGGTAAACCAGAGGCATGCGTATGTCTAAAAATATTTTTTCCAAGAATCTGTTTTGGAAGCAATGAAAACCCGATCAACTCTTCCTCTTCAATTGGATTTAAAAGGGATACGCTCATTATTTCTTTTTGGCTCGTTTTTTACTCTTTCCCAACAAGGTTTGCACCTGCTCCAATGTGAGCTTGGTGGCGTCCACATCTTTGTTCAATTCAACTTTTTGTTTGCCTTTTATGATGACGGATCTACCCCAACGTGCTTTCTCTACTCGAATACCTTCCTCCTCCCAGTGGTGGAGTACTTTTTCTTTTTCTTTTTGAATTTTATCTTCTATCAGTTGGACGATATCTGCATCAGAAAGATTGTCAAAATCATAGGATTTATTAACGTTGATAAACAACCCACTCCATTTGATGAAAGGACCAAAACGCCCTACTCCTTTGGTGACGGGTAAATTATTGTATTCAAAAATCGGAGCATCCGCTTTCAATTTTTCCTCAATCAAGTCCTTTGCAAATTCCATATCTACCTCCATGGGCTCCATACCCTTGGGAAGGGAGATAAACTTGTCTTTAAATTTTACATAAGGACCAAAGCGACCGTTGTTGACAATTACTTCTTCACCTTGATAGTCCCCAATAGTTTTGGGCAATTCAAACAAGGTCATCACCTCTTCAAAAGTAATGGTTTCCAATTGTTGCGTACTGCCCAAACTGGCATAAACCGGTTTTTGCTCATCCTCTTGTTCTCCAATTTGCGCCATCGGACCAAATTTTCCCAAGCGTACTTTTACGGCTCTTCCCGATTTCGGATCTACTCCTAAAATTCGTTCGCCAGATTCTCTTTGGGCATTTTCATTGACACTTTCTACGGTTTCGTGGAAACTCGTATAAAAGTTTTTTAGCATAGCGGTCCAATCCTCTGTTCCACTAGCAATGTCATCAAAGCTTTGTTCCACTTGGGCTGTAAAGTTGAAATCCAAGATGGATTCAAAATTTTCGACCAAAAAATCGTTTACGATGGTGCCAATATCTGTAGGAATTAACTTACCCTTATCTGCACCTACCATTTCCGTCAGTAGTTGTTTGGAAACTTGGTCATCGACCAAAGTGAGTTCCATATACTTTCTTTCTTCCCCTTCTGAAGTTCCTTTTTGAATATAATTTCTGTTCTGTATGGTCGAAATGGTGGGCGCATAGGTAGAAGGTCTTCCAATTCCCAATTCCTCCATTTTTTTAACTAAAGCGGCTTCCGAAAAACGATACGGGGGGCGCGTAAAACGATGAACACTTTTTATGTTTTGAAGACTTAATTGCTCTCCTACCTTCACTTTGGGTAACATCCCCTGGGTTTCTTCATCTTCTTCATCCACTCCCTCCATGTACACTTTCAAAAAACCATCAAAAACAATGACTTCTCCCTTGGCTATAAATTGAGGTTTATACTGGTCTGCATTAATGCTAATTTGAGTTCGTTCCAACTTAGCGTCACTCATTTGCGATGCCAAGGTACGTTTCCAAATCAATTCATACAATCGGGCCTGATCGTATTCTAATGACAGTTGATTGGCATTGAAATTTGTAGGCCGTATCGCTTCGTGTGCCTCTTGTGCACCTTTGTTTTTTGTTTTGAAAGAACGCAATTGTTTGTACGCCTCCCCATATTGCGCATCGATATAATTTCCGATATTATTTTGCGCCTCTTTGGATAAATTTACACTATCGGTTCGCATATAGGTAATATGACCAGCTTCATACAGACGTTGCGCCAAAGTCATTGTCTTACTCACCGAAAAATACAATTTTCGGGAAGCCTCTTGCTGTAAGGTAGACGTTGTAAAAGGTGCTGCCGGACTTTTCTTTGCTGGTTTTTTCTGAACGTCATCCACCGTATAAACGGCACCTGGATTGGAGGCAAGAAATTTTTCTGCTTCTGCTTCACTCTCAAAATTTTGATTGAGTTGCGCAGGAATTAGTTTTTGAGAAGTCGACAAAAAACTGGCTTGTGTTTTGAACGATTCCTGAGGGATAAAATCCCGAATGGCTCTTTCTTGCTCGACAATCAAACGAACTGCAACGGATTGAACACGACCTGCAGATAGCCCCCCTTTGACCTTTTTCCAAAGAACCGGAGATAACTCATAGCCTACCAAACGATCCAAAACCCGACGGGCTTGTTGGGCGTTCACAAGATTGTAATCAATATCGCGAGGCTGATCTATAGCTCTGAGTATGGCGTTTTTAGTAATTTCTGAGAAAACAATACGCTTGGAGTTTTTCGAAGTAAGTTTTAAATTATTCGCCAAATGCCAGGCAATGGCTTCTCCCTCTCGATCTTCATCACTGGCCAACCAAACATAATCAGCGTTTTTTGCTAACTTTTTTAACTCATTTACAACTTTTTTCTTGTCGTCATTGACGATGTATTTGGGAGTAAAATCACCATCTACATTAACCCCCAATTCTTTCGAAGGTAAATCTGCGATATGACCAAAGCTGGAAGCAACTTTAAAATCTTTTCCCAAAAATTTTTCAATGGTTTTTGCTTTTGCAGGTGACTCAACAATGACTAAATTTTTGGACATAAGGATAATATTTTTGGAGCAAAAGTAGGTAAGTTTTTTTGGAACTATCAAATTTTAAATCACAGACCTACCAAATTACACCCTTGTATCCGACAATTTTATGGAGGATTTTTTAGATAAAAATGTAACCTTGAACCCTTTAATCTTTTGCTTTTAAGACGATGAATTCTTGTAAAGTTTTCTTTTAATCAATAAAAACGGAATTTTAATTCGAATGCTTTTGAACATGAAGGGCAAACAGAATTTTTCATTTCCTACTGTAAAGCATTAAGAAATTAGAAACAACCCACTATCTTTGCGTAACACAAGATTAATAATCATAGACGAATCATTATTGAAACTATTATGAATTGGATATTTGAACCTTGGCCCTGGTATATTGGTGGCCCCATGATCGCATTTGTGCTGATGGCATTGCTTTTTGTTGGAAAATCTTTTGGAATGTCCTCCAATTTAAGGACGATTTGTGCCATTTGCGGTGCTGGTAAATCCACCTCTTTTTTTAATTACGATTGGAAATCGCAACGTTGGAATCTTATTGTTGTTTTAGGAGCTGTTGTTGGTGGTTGGCTCGGCAGTCATTTACTTTCCAATACTACCGCCGTAACGATCAGTGAAAAAACAATTACAAAATTACAAGGGCTTGGAATTCAAAGTGCCGGAAACAGTTACTTACCGGAGGAACTCTTTGCAATGGAAGCCCTTCAAAATCCCCTAGTACTGCTGTCCCTTGCTTTGGGAGGGTTTTTAGTAGGCTTTGGAGCACGCTATGCCGGGGGTTGTACTTCAGGACATGCGATTTCGGGTCTGAGCAATTTACAGTTGGTCTCCCTCTATGCCGTGATCGGATTTTTTGTTGGAGGCTTGTTAATGAATCATTTCTTATTACCTTATTTTCTATAGATTATGCAAACGCTTATATATTTTATTATTGGTATTGTTTTCGGAATTACAATGTTTAAATCGGAAGCGGCGTCTTGGTTTCGGATCTATGAAATGTTTCAATTTCAATCCTTTCACATGTATGGTATCATTGGTTCAGCTTTGGTTTTTGGAGTTATTATCATTCAACTCATTAAACGTTTCCAATTGAAATCCATCTTTGGAGAACCCATCATCATTGCAGACAAAGAGAAAAGCTTCAAACGCTACGCTTATGGAGGTGTCATTTTCGGCTTGGGCTGGGCACTCTCTGGTGCTTGTCCCGGACCCATGTTCACGCTTTTGGGGGCCGGATTTTTTCCCATTTTGGTGGTCATCTTTTTCGCTGTATTGGGAACTTGGAGTTACGGACGTCTTCAAAATCGTTTGCCTCACTAATGTTGGAACGGTTTTAACCATTTGACAATCCGTCCTTTTGTTTTTGTGAGTTTTAAATTTGTAGTCCAGCTTTTGACGCTTCCTTTTGATTTATCCTTTTAAATGGAAGACTGACAAAATGTCCCATTTTCAATTTAGGTTGTATATTTGCACGATTGAAACAACACCTAAGAAAATGTTTTTCTACCGTGATGTTTGTTTCATCAAAAGCTAAAAACCTTTTACCCGTATGGGGATTCAAATAAAAAATAAATTATTGGACGTCCAGAATAAAAATTCTTCTTCTGCAGATAGGGAGACAACGACAGTACCCAAAAATCCAAATTTATATAACGGAGCGGCCATGGAAGCGTCTGTCTCGAATACAAACCCTTTGAATGGTAAAAGTGCGTTTATTGAAAGCTATGGCTGCCAAATGAATTTTGCCGACAGCGAAGTGGTTGCATCCATTCTTAAAAAAGAGGGCTATCGCATCACTTCGGACTTAAAAGAAGCTTCACTCATTTTGCTCAATACTTGTTCCATCCGAGAAAAGGCAGAACAAACGGTGCGTAAACGTTTAGAGCATTTTACGGGTTTAAAAAAGAATAAACGCCATCTCAAGGTGGGAGTCTTGGGTTGTATGGCCGAACGTCTCAAACACAAATTTCTGGAAGAAGAAAAAATTGTTGACCTTGTTGTAGGACCCGACGCTTACAAGGATTTGCCGAATCTATTGCAAGAAGCAGAAGCCGATCGCGAAGCCGTAAATGTACTCCTCTCTCGGGATGAAACTTATGGAGATATTGCTCCCGTTCGTTTAAATTCCAATGGGGTGAGTGCCTTTGTTTCTATTACAAGAGGCTGTGATAATATGTGCACGTTTTGCGTAGTGCCTTTTACGCGAGGTCGCGAACGCAGTAGGGATCCGAAAAGCATCTTGGAGGAAGTTCAAGAATTGGCCCATCAAGGATATAAGGAAATAACTTTGTTAGGACAAAATGTGGACAGTTATTTGTGGTATGGAGGAGGATTAAAAAAAGATTTTGAAAAAGCCACCGAATTACAACAAAAAACAGCCGTTCGTTTTCATCATTTATTAGATTTGGTTGCTCAACAACAGCCCAAAATGCGGATTCGCTTTTCAACTTCCAATCCGCAAGACATGTCGGTGGAAGTGTTAGAAACCATGGCAAAGCACCCCAATATTTGCAAATACATCCATCTTCCTGTACAATCGGGAAGTGATCAGATTCTTCAAAAAATGAATCGTTTGCACACACGAGAAGAATATTTTGCACTCATCGACAATGTTCGAGCAATTTTGCCGGATTGCGGGATTTCTCATGATATCATCACGGGTTTTCCTACTGAAACCGAAGCCGATCATCAAGACACGCTTTCCCTAATGGAATACGTAAAATATGATTTTGGATTTATGTTTGCTTATTCCGAACGTCCGGGAACTTTGGCCGCTCGTAAAATAGCAGATGATGTCCCTCAAGAAATCAAAAAAAGACGATTGAACGAAATCATTGATCTACAACAAAAACACAGTTTGTATCGTACGCAAACGTTTTTGGGCAAAACGGTGAGTGTTCTTATCGAAAAAACCTCTAAGAAATCTGACGCTTTTTGGAGCGGAAGAACCACCCAAAATACAGTTGCCGTCTTTCCTAAAGAACACTATCAAGTAGGCGATTTTGTCGATGTGAAAATTAATGATTGTACCTCAGCCACCCTAATAGGAACCGCTGTGGATTATTCAAAATCAATCTAATATGGAATCTTTACAAGCCGTAAAACAACGTTTTGGAATCATTGGAAACCACATCGGTTTGAACCGTGCCTTGGAAAAATCCTTGCGTGTGGCTTCCACGGATATTTCTGTCCTAGTCATTGGTGAAAGTGGGGTTGGAAAAGAAAATATTCCAAAAATTATTCATCAATTTTCCCATCGTAAGCACTCCAAATACATCGCCGTAAACTGTGGAGCCATTCCCGAAGGTACTATTGACAGCGAATTGTTTGGGCACGAAAAAGGGTCTTTTACCGGAGCCTCTCAGACCCGTTTGGGCTATTTTGAAGTCGCCGATGGAGGTACCATTTTTTTGGATGAAGTGGGCGAATTGCCCCTTCCCACGCAAGTGCGCTTGCTTCGGGTTTTGGAAACTGGCGAATTCATGAAGGTGGGATCCTCCAAAGAACAAAAAACCAATGCCCGCATCGTTGCCGCCACCAATGTCAATATGCAACAGGCTATTGAAAAAGGAAAGTTCAGAGAAGACTTGTATTATCGCCTAAGCACTGTGGAAATTACGCTTCCTCCTTTGAGAGATCGCAAAGATGATATTCCTTTACTGTTTCGGAAATTTGCTTCGGATTTTGCACAAAAATACCACATGCCCTCGCTTCGCTTGGATCAACACGCACAAAATCTGTTGATGCAGTATCGTTGGCCGGGAAATATTCGTCAACTCCGTAACGTGGCCGAGCAACTTTCGGTTTTAGAAAAAGAAAGGGATATTAGTGCCTCTTTAATCCGTCCGTATTTGCCCGACATGGGGCGACAGGTTCCTGCTTTGGTGGGAAATACCTCCAAAGAAAGCGATTTTTCATCCGAGCGAGAAATTCTCTATAAAGTGCTGTTCGATATGAAAAGTGATTTGAATGATTTGAAAAAACTTACTTTGGATCTCATCAAAAATGACAATAGCAAATCAATTCAGGAGAAGAATCAAGGTTTGATTAAGAAAATATATGGAGAAGATGATGCTTTGGAAGAACTACCGACTGAGGAATCCTATGATGTTGTCCCCGTCAACATGAATCCTTCAGAAGTTTCCACTTCATCTCAAATTGATAAATATCAGTACGCCGAAACCATCGAAGAAGAGGAAACTTTATCACTTTTGGATAAAGAAATTGAAATGATCCGGCGTGCGTTGATCCGTAGTAAAGGAAAACGTAAATTAGCAGCAAAAGAATTGGGGATTTCAGAACGCACCCTCTATCGTAAAATCAAACAATACGATTTAAATGATATCACAACAGACTAAAATTTGGTGGCCTATAGCAATCGTTGCTTTATTGCTGCAATGGGGTTGTGGAATCTATTCGTTTACGGGGGCTTCCATTCCGCCGGGAACAAAAACCTTTCAGGTTAATTATTTTGAAAACTTGGCAGGAAACCGCCCCGGCTCTACTGTAGAACCTGGCTTAGACAATGATTTCACCATTGCCTTACAAGATTTATTGTTGAACCAAACCAATTTGGATTTGGTCAATGAAAATGGAGATTTGATTTATGAAGGTGAAATTATCGAATACAGTGTAACACCCATGTCGGCCACCGCAGAAATCACCGCCGCACAAAACCGTTTGAAAATGACGATTGCTTTTCGATTTGTGAATACCAAAAAAGAGGAAGATGATTTCAAAAAAAGCTATTCCTTTTATTATGACTTCCCTGCCGAACTCCAGGTGTACGATGTTAAAGATGCTGCCCACAAAGACATTTTTGATCGAATTACACAAGATATTTTTAACGATACGCTCGCAAAATGGTAAATTCAGAAGCCGCATCAATTGTAGAAAAGCTCCGGTTTTTCGACCCCCAAGATTCGGCTACATTGGCACTTATAGAGGATGCCATCCAACGTTATCCTTATTTTTTGTGGCTGCGTTTTTATCATTTAAAATACATTCACCAGCAACAGCCGGAAAAATTTGAAAAAACACTTTCCAAAACCGCCCTGGCGACCTACAATCGGAAATTGTTGTATCAATGGATTACTAAAGAAATTGAAGTCACTAAAATCGAAAAACCTATTCCATTAGCTACTGAAACTCCAATGGCTGTCCCGGAAACACCTGAATTAAAAGTAGAAGTTTCCCAGCAACAGTCCATTTCGCAATTGTTGGAAAAAGAAAAGATGGGCTTTTCAGAATGGGCGCGCTTTTTAAATGCTCAAAAAAATGTGGAGGAGCGGGTGCCTGACTTAAAAGATAAATTTGATCTTATTGATGATTTTTTAAATAAGCAACCCAAAATTGTTCCAGATAAAAATGTCTCCAAAGGGGTTGACTTGAGCTCAGAAAGTTGGACTTCCACCGATGAATTAATGACCGAAACACTGGCCAAAGTATTGGTAAAACAAAAAAAATACGGGAAAGCCTTGCAAGCATATAAAATTTTATGTTTGAAATATCCGGAAAAAAATAGTTTATTTGCAGTCCAAATCAAAGAAATCAAACGTTTACAAAAACTGAAAGATTAGCCTAATGAGTACATTTACAATTTTTACAGCATTGATCATCCTTGTATGCTTTTTGCTAATTCTCGTAGTAATGGTTCAAAATCCCAAAGGTGGAGGACTCTCTTCTTCGTTTGGAGGGGGCGGTTCTCAACAAGTGGGAGGAGTCCAAAAAACAACCGATTTTTTGGATCGCAGCACTTGGGTATTGGCTACTTTACTCCTTGCGTTGATTCTCATTTCCAATGTGACTTTGTCCGATGGACAAGCCGCTGGTGATTCTAAGCTGTTGAATGGTGAAACACCCACAGAATTGACCATTCCAGAAGCATTACCCAACGAAACAACAACCCCTGAAGCAATTCCAGAAATTCCCGAAATTCCAATTCCTGAAGCGGAATAAGACTTCAAAAACTTCCAAAAAATGTCAGCCTGTCAGTGTGCTGGCATTTTTTTTTACAAACTGTCATGAAATATAGCAGTGGCACTATTTATGCCACTCCCTCATCAAAATTAAAAAAATTTAATCATGAGTAAAATAAGTATTCAACCCCTAGCAGACCGTGTTCTTATTGAACCTGCAGCTGCTGAAACAAAAACCTCGTCAGGAATCATCATTCCCGACACTGCGAAAGAGAAACCTCAAAAAGGAACTGTCGTAGCCGTTGGCAAAGGAACTAAAGACAACCCCATCACATTGAGTGTGGGTGATCATGTCCTTTATGGAAAATATGCCGGAACCGAACTACATCACGATGGTGTAGATTATTTGATCATGAAAGAAAGCGACGTGCTCGCAATTGTTTAATTTAAAAATATACAAAAATGGCAAAGAGAATAGAATTTGACTTAGAGGCTAGAGACGGAATTAAACGCGGTGTAGATGCACTTGCCAATGCCGTTAAAGTAACCCTTGGTCCTAAAGGGCGGAATGTTATTATTGGCAAATCGTTTGGTGCGCCTCAAGTAACCAAAGATGGGGTTACTGTAGCCAAAGAAATTGAGTTGAAAGATCCCCTAGAAAATATGGGCGCTCAAATGGTGAAAGAAGTTGCTTCTAAAACCAATGATCTTGCAGGTGATGGAACCACTACCGCGACTATTTTGGCACAAGCCATCGTTAAGGAAGGTTTGAAAAACGTTGCTGCCGGAGCCAATCCGTTAGACTTAAAAAGAGGAATTGACAAAGCTGTAGATGCCATTGTTGAATCCTTAGGCAAACAAGCGGTAGCCGTTGGAGATTCTTCTGAGAAAATCCAACAAGTGGCCAGTATTTCTGCCAATAACGACAATACCATCGGGGAATTAATTACCGAAGCTTTTGAAAAAGTTGGAAAAGAAGGGGTAATTACTGTGGAAGAGGCAAAAGGAACGGAAACTTACGTTGACGTGGTAGAAGGAATGCAATTCGATAGAGGATATTTATCTCCTTATTTTGTAACTGACTCTGAAAAAATGGAAGCTGATTTGGACAGTCCTTACATCTTGTTGTACGACAAGAAGATTTCTGCCATGAAAGATTTACTTCCTATTCTTGAGCCAGTGGCTCAAAGCGGAAAACCTTTTTTAATTATTGCTGAAGATGTTGACGGGGAAGCCTTAGCCACATTGGTGGTTAACAAATTAAGAGGAGCCCTTAAAATTGCTGCAGTAAAAGCACCTGGATTTGGTGACCGTAGAAAAGCCATGTTGGAAGACATTGCCATCCTAACAGGAGGTACTGTGATCTCTGAAGAACGTGGTTTTACTCTAGAAAACACCACCCTAGACATGTTGGGTGTTGCCGAAAAAGTTACCATCGACAAAGACAATACGACTGTGGTGAATGGAAGTGGTAAATCTGAAGAAATTCAAGCACGAGTAAATCAAATCAAAGCGCAAATTGAATCTACTACCTCTGACTATGACAGAGAAAAATTACAAGAGCGTTTGGCAAAACTTTCTGGTGGTGTCGCTGTACTTTATGTTGGAGCCCCTTCGGAAGTAGAAATGAAAGAGAAAAAAGATCGTGTTGATGATGCTTTGCATGCTACTCGAGCTGCCGTTGAAGAAGGAATTATTGCCGGAGGAGGTGTTGCTTTACTTATGGCCAAAGCTGCTTTATCCAAAATAAAAGCTGAAAATGCTGATGAAGCAACAGGAATTCAAATCATCAATAAAGCCGTTGAGGCACCTTTAAGAACCATCGTAGAAAACTCCGGTAGCGAGGGATCTGTTGTGGTTTCTAAAGTCCTTGAAGGAAAAGATAATTTTGGATACAATGCCAAAGACGGAAGCTATGTAGACATGCTTAAAGCGGGTATTATTGATCCTAAGAAAGTAACACGCGTGGCATTGGAAAACGCCGCCTCAGTTGCCGGAATGATCTTGACTACCGAATGTGCATTGATTGAAATCAAAGAAGATGCACCTGCCGGTCCTCCAATGGGTGGAGGGATGCCCGGAATGATGTAAAATAGTGAATAGCTATTCATAAAAAAACCCCGCCTAGGCGGGGTTTTTGTTTTTACTGCAGCTCCGATTCGGAGCGATCGTATAAACAACACATGGGCAAGCTGTTGTATATCGAATCCTTGGCTTTAAACCTATCGGTGTCATGACCCATTGCCGCAATGGCCTTACGAATTTTATCAAGCTCCACTTTGTTGGGATCATAAATCAAAGAAAGTTGATGCGTTGGGATTTCCCATCGAATCATTTTCACTCCTTTAAGCGCTAGTCCCGCTTTTTCAATACGATGTTTGCATTGTTCACAATTTCCGTTGACTTCAAAACTCACCGAGGTCGCTTTACTTTGTTTTTGAGCGGTCAATGCCATAGGAAGGCAAAGCAGTAATAGATAAAAATAATTTTTCATAGTTTGTAATTTTAATTTAAGTTCCAACGTAATCCCATATAAATCATTCTACCAAAGATGGGGGCATAGACTTGAGCGGCATCAAAAATGGTTCCAAACGGGTCTTCAGCACCGATAATAGGTCGATTTTGTCTATAATTCCCAATGTTTTCAAGCCCAGAATAAACTTCCAATTGCTTATTAAAGGCGCGTGTCCACTGAGTATTCCAAAGGCCATAAGCAGGTGCAAAACTGCCCTGTGGGTCTCGGGTAGTAGCGACCAGTCGCTGTTTGCCCAATTGGTGAAAAGTTAGATCCCATCGCCATTGAGCACCTTTTTCATTGCGTTCATTTTCCCATCCCATATTCCCAAAAAAACGATGTTTGGGCGTCAGCGGATTTTGAAAATATCCGCGGTCATAATCGGTTTTTACTTGCTCGTTTTTATAGGCAAAACGAAAACTCCAATTTTTTGAAGGGTTATAATCCAATTCCAATTGCAAGCTGTTGGCTTGACTTTTTCCCTCCAAATTATAAAAAGCAATTTGACTTTCTTTTTCCCAATCAACAACAACACGGTCTGTAAAACGGGTGACATAATAATCGGCGGTAAAATCGAATTCCTGTGATCCCAAAGAAAATGTTCTGCGCACACTCAATCCATAATTCCACGCTTTTTCTGGGCGTAAGCCATAAATGCTCCCACCGTTTTGACGAATCACGAGTTCGCGATTGGTTCCAAAAAGCGTTTGATTTTCAGCAAAGAGATTGGCACTTTTTCGACCACTTCCTAAGGAAGCCCGAACGACGGTTTTTTCAACAGGCAAATAACGCAAATGGACCCGTGGAGTTAGAAAAGTGCCCAAACGATTGTGATGATCCAGGCGAAGTCCAGTTACTAAACTAAAATCTTCTAAACTGTCATAACTGTATTCAAAGAAACCTCCAACGGCATAATCCACGCGATTAAAATCCAACTGATCGACTTGTTCAATATAGCGGTCGTGGGTGACGTTTATGCCGGACTTAAATTTGTTTTTCGTATTTCCAATAATGGAGTTGAAAAGCAAATTGGCAAAAAAGCTTTGCTGTTCAATATTGTAGTTTCGATAGCCGTAATACGCCTTTTGATCGTGGCGACTAAAGGCCATTTGCAGTCCAAAACTTTGATAGGATAACTCTGGAAATACATAGCCGATTTTGAGCGAACTATCAAAACGCTGGGTGTCGATTTCACTGCCCCAAACGGACTGTTTGTTTCGGTGGAGTTCCGGGCGATAGTCCATCATCCCTAATTGCTTTTGGTCTTCCATCCATCGGAAACTCAAAAAACTAACCCAACCTTTTTCAGGATTCGTATACTGCCAGCGATTAAAAAAGTTCAACTGCTTTGACAGGGGAAGATCCAGAAAATTGTCTTGATTTTTATCGAAACGCTGAGTCCGCTGATTGCCGTGAACGTAGATTCCCGTGCTCCATTTGTCAGAAAGTTTAACATTCCCATGGAGATTGACTTCGTTTCTTCCATTTACACTGGAAAATAGATTCGCAAAAAAGGGGACATCGGAAAAAGGTTTTTTCAATTCGGCATTGATCTGTCCAGAAATACTTTCATAACCATTTACGACACTACCTGCACCTTTGGTAATTTGAATGCTTTCTATCCAAGTACCCGGAATAAAGGTCAACCCATAGGCTTGTGAAGCCCCACGGATCATCGGGATGTTCTCCTCTGTTATCATCAAATAGGGACTGGTCAAACCCAACATTCGGATTTGCTTGGTGCCTGTGATAGCATCGGAAAAGTTGACATCTATGGAAGGATTGGTTTCAAAACTTTCAGAGAGATTACAACAAGCCGCTTTGAGCAATTCTGTACTGTTGACTGTATAGATATTTTGTGCTTTTAAAAATGATTTTTGAATGGCTTTACGTCTTTGAACCACAGTAACTTCGTCCAAATTTGAACCTAAGTCGGGTGTAAGAAAATGCGTAATTTTTGCATCAGAAGCAACGGTGAGGGTGTCGGTGATAAATCCCAAATAACGAATAATTAGCTGATTGGTTTTATTTGTTTTATTTATTCGAAATGCGCCCGTGGCATCGGTAGTGGTTCCCACATCGGTGCCTTCCCAATAGACATTGGCGCCTTCAACAGCCACCGAAGCACTGCCTTCTTGAAGAAGAATAATACCTTGAATGGATTCTTGAGCAACTAGTGAAGCCCATGGCCATAAAAGGCAAAGTATATATTTTTTCATGATTTATAAATTAAGGTTAATGTTACTTTTAAGGGGAAAGCAACAGTATTAACCGTAAAATATAAATTGATGGTAAAGGAGGTAATTGGATTGTTTCTTTGGAGGTGGGGGAATCCACCGTGTGAAGTCAACATTAAGATTTCCTACCCCTATGTTGTTCTTGTCCGTGGGGATAAATACTGCGAGTGCAGCGATATTCGTAGTGTAAGTAGGAACTTTAAAATCTTTTTGCGGCTCTTGATTTTGCAGTAAAAGAACCGTGTCTGAACAACAGGATTTTTGAACGACTTCCATCTGATCATTGGGCAAATGATCCATCGCATCGTTCTCCATATCACATTTTTTGGGATGGTGTGCAAAAGAAATCTCAGCAAGCGTCGCCCCGCAAAAATGAGCATTTAAAGCCACTCCAATTTTTGTCCCTAAGAACAAAAAAGCGAGAAAGAGCGCGATAAAAGAATTTCTTTTCATTTTACAAAGATACGTTTATTAAATAAAATAACCCGCCAACATACTGATTGCCATAACAATCATAATACTATTTTCGATCAATGTGGCTTCCGTCATAGGAAGTTTTAATGCGGTTCCCAAACAAGCGCATTCAATATTTGATTTGCGAATCAAAGCATTGATGACTCCGTAGGTGGTAAAGGATAAAATGACAATCGTGGCTATCAAACTTTGGAGGAGTCTCCACTCCATCAGAAAAGCGATCCCCAAAAGCGTTTCTATAAAAGGATAAGCAAAGGCATATGCTCTACTTTTCTTTGCCAAGGGGTCATAGCGGGCAAAAGAGTCGGGAAATCCTTTGTAGTCCAAAAATTTGAAGAAACTAAAAATGATAAAAAATAAACCCATAAAATGACGCATAAACATGGCGATATCACCCTCGGAAGGTTGCAAATACAAAGTGGCAGCAATCAAATACCCAAAAATTAAAAATAAGGGCTTTAATTGTTTCCATTTGGAAACTTGGGGGAAGTTGCCTGAACCCTCTAAAGGGTCGCTAATTTGATACGATTTTCCCAATCCCGCTTGAAGTTTTTCAATGCTAATTTTTTTCTTCGATTGAAGATCGGCCGTTCCCTCTTTTAAGTTGACAATCACCGAATCAACCTCAGCGATAGCAATCAATTGCTCTGCTACGGATTGCTTGCACTTTTCGCAAGTCATTCCTGAAATGGTGTATTGTTTGTTCATTTGATTTAATTTTTTAAGAATAAAATTTGAAGCGACATACTCAAATCTGTACTCCCATTACTGCCTAAATTCAGCTGTTTTTCTCGGCCTTACAAAATTAGCAAAAAACCATCTCGCTTTTGGTTAAAACTATTGTTAAATTCTAATGTAAATCCCTCGCTAATTACTTATTTTTGCAAGCATATGGCACGAGCAATGACGCCCTCCTTTTTAATCGACTTTGAACAGCTTTTACAACAAAAAGAATTGCCCTTTGAGGCGCAACTTTCTCAGATTTGTGAAATGCTCCAAAATGCAGTGGATTATTTTGATTGGGTAGGTTTTTATTTTGCCGATTTCGAAAACAAAAAACTACATCTCAAAGCCTATTCCGGGGCACCTACCGAGCATACAGAAATTCCTTTTGGAAAAGGCATTTGTGGTCAAGTTGCCGTTTCCAATCAAAATTTTTTAGTGCCTGATGTACATGCGCAAAGCAATTATATCGCCTGTAGTTTGGACGTACAATCAGAAATTGTAATTCCCATTTTTGCAGATGGAAAAAATATTGGACAAATCGATATCGATTCCCACACCCTCAATGCCTTTGACAAAGCCGACGAAAAATTTTTAGAACAACTTTGTTCCCTCATTGGAACAGCCTATGCAAGCAACTATAAGGTTAATGAATAACAAAAAAATTACATCCGCATTAATTTCTGTTTTTGACAAAACAGGACTGGCTCCCATCATCGAAAATTTGATCGCCCAAGGAGTAACCCTCTACTCTACGGGAGGCACCGAAACATTTATTCGTGATTTGGGTCATGACGTAATTGCCGTGGAAGCTATAACCGGATACCCGTCCATTTTGGGAGGACGTGTAAAAACCCTGCACCCAAAAGTGTTTGGCGGTATCTTAAATCGTTCCGATGTTACATCGGATCAAGAGGAATTAGATCGTTATGAAGTTCCTTCATTGGACTTGATCATAGTAGATTTATATCCCTTTGAAAAAACAGTGGCGTCCCATGCAAGTGAACAAGAAATCATTGAAAAAATTGATATCGGAGGGATTGCCTTGATTCGTGCTGCAGCCAAAAATTTTAAGGATGTACTTTGCGTGTCTGATAAAAACGACTATGCCGAATTATTGCAGTTGCTCGAAACACAAGAGGGCACAACTCGTCTTGAAGATCGAAAACGATTTGCGGTAAAAGCCTTCAACACCTCCTCGCATTATGACACCGCTATTTTTAATCATTTTGACACCGATCACGATCGTTTGAAAATCAGCACCAGCGAACGCACTCCCCTGCGGTATGGCGAAAATCCGCATCAGCAAGGTGCTTTTTTTGGACCCTTGGAAGCGTTGTTGGAACAAATTCATGGAAAATCCATTTCGTATAACAATTTGCTGGACATCGATGCAGCCGTTTTATTGATTAAAGAGTTTTATGATGGTGCCCCAGCATTTGCCATTTTAAAGCACAACAACGCCTGTGGCTTTGCGGTTCGAGAACGGCTTGATAGAGCCTATCAAGACGCTTTGGCCGGTGATCCAATTTCTGCTTTTGGAGGCGTCCTGATTGCCAATCGCCCGATCGATTTGACCACTGCAACGGCCATTCATTCCCTTTTTTGTGAAGTGGTAATTGCTCCTTCTTTTGAACCAGAAGCTTTATCCCTTTTAAAAGAAAAGAAAAATCGTGTTTTATTACTTCTCAAAGACGCCGACCTCCCCAAACTGAGTGTTCGTTCTTGTTTGAATGGATTCTTGGTGCAAGAAAAAGACGATAAGACAGACAGCGCAGCGGAATTGACCTTAATGACCAAAAAAGCGGCTGACCAAAGCCAAATTGAGGATTTGATTTTTGCTTCTAAAATATGCAAGCACACCAAGTCCAACACTATAGTGTTGGTGAAAAACCAGCAATTATTAGCTTCCGGAACTGGACAAACGTCGCGTGTAGATGCCCTTCAACAAGCCATCCACAAAGCACAATCTTTCAACTTTGATTTAAACGGGGCGGTGATGGCCAGTGATGCATTTTTCCCTTTTCCGGATTGTGTTGAAATTGCGGGTAATGCTGGAATCAATGCCGTTATTCAACCGGGCGGATCCATCAAAGATCAAGCGTCCATCGACTATTGTGATCAACACGAAATCGCAATGCTTTTCACAGGAACACGCCACTTTAAACATTAATTCATAATTTTGCAATTCTAGATCATTAATATGGGGTTTTTTACAGAAGAAATAGCGATTGATTTGGGTACAGCAAACACCTTGATCATACATAACGATAAGGTGATTATCAATTGCCCTTCCATAGTTGCCATCGATCGATCCTCTGGAAAAGTGATTGCCATTGGTGAGGAGGCAAAAATGATGCAAGGAAAGACCCATGAAAACATTCGAACTATCCGACCATTAAAGGATGGCGTGATTGCAGACTTTAATGCTTCTGAGCAGATGATCAATCTTTTGATCAAAAGTATTCCTGCACTGAACCGTCGTTTTTTTTCTCCCTCTTTGCGTATGGTCATCTGTATTCCTTCTGGAATTACCGAAGTAGAAATGCGTGCAGTAAAAGAATCTGCCGAACGGGTCAACGGAAAAGAAGTGTATTTGATCCACGAACCCATGGCTGCCGCCATAGGAATTGGGATTGACATCAAACAGCCCAAAGGCAATATGATTGTTGATATCGGTGGAGGAACTACCGAAATCGCCATCATTGCGCTTTCCGGGATCGTTTGTGATAAGTCCATTAAAATTGCTGGAGATGTATTTACCAATGACATCATCAACTATATGCGCAGCAAACACAATTTGTTTGTGGGAGATCGTACGGCTGAAAAAATAAAGATTTTGGTGGGTAGTGTTTTGGAAGAATTGGACAATCCGCCAGATGATATTTCAGTACAAGGGCGTGATTTGCTTTCGGGCAAACCCAAGCAAGTCGTTATTTCTCATTCTGAAATTGCCAGAGCTCTTGACAAATCCATTATTCGAATAGAAGATGCCATTATGGAGGCCTTGTCCCAAACCCCTCCGGAGCTTGCAGCAGACATCTATAATACCGGTATCTATCTTGCCGGAGGCGGAGCCTTGTTGCGCGGTTTGGACAAACGTATTTCTCAAAAAACCGATTTGCCCATCTATGTGGCTGAAGATCCACTTCAGGCAGTTGTTCGAGGAACCGGAATTGCCTTAAAAAATATCGAGCGTTTTAAAACAGTACTTATTAAATAAATGAAAAATGCAGCGAATTCTTTCTACGCTTGTTCGATTTCGCAGTTTCATCGTTTATCTTTTTTTTGCTGCTGTAGCACTACTGCTGCTCAATAATCGTAGCTTTTATCACGCCTCTCAATTTGACAAAACACGTTTGTCCCTTTCCGCTTGGCTGCATTTGAAAAGTACAGCAATCAGCGATTATTTTGATTTAAATCGACAAAATGAAATTTTGCTGATGGAAAATTTAGCGTTAAAAAAACTTGCGCTAAAAGCCAATGCTTTTCCTTTATATGACCAATATTATCATGCCAAGGAGCCCTTTCCTTTCGAATTACAAACTGCCCGAATTATTAAAACCGATCTTCAAAAACAGCGCAATTTCGTACTTATAAACAAGGGACACGTGGATGGAGTACAATCCGAAATGGGTGTGATTGGAGCTTCAGGCATTGTCGGTATCGTCGATCAGGTTACAACGCATTTTAGTAGCATCATATCCATTCTTCATTTAGATTTGAAAATCAATGCCCAAATTAAAAATACTGAAGTTTTTGGATCGCTCAGTTGGAAAGGTACTTTGCCAAAAGCTTTTCAACTGCAAGACATCGTTACTACCAATCCCGTACAATTGGGAGACACCATCGTGACTGGTGGACGATCTTCTTATTTTCCTATGGGGATTCCTCTTGGGGTCATTACCCAAGTGGATCGACCCCAAAGTGAAGGATATTATCAGATTGATGTAACATTATTTGACAACCCGCTCCAATACAAATATGTCTATTTGCTCAACAATATGGACTTTGACGAAATTAAATCACTCGAAAACCAACCCCAAGAATGATTCGCGAAAATATTAATCTTGGCATCAACTTTATTATTCTCCTTTTGGCGCAAGTGCTTTTGTTCAATAAAATCAATGCTTTTGGGGACTTAAATCCGATGGTTTATCTGTTGTTTTTTATCCATTATCCAACGGATCGATCGCAAACGGGTTTTATCACCGCAGCCTTTTTATTAGGTTTTTTTATTGATTTTCTTTCGCAAGGCTCGGGAGCGCACACTCTGGGGGCGTTGACGGTTGCATTTGTTCGCCCGTTTGTTATCCGCCAAGCTTTTGGATCTAATATTGTAATTCCTCCCTATTTACAAGAAGATCCAAGGATGCTCAATCGATGGTTATTGATCGTTGAATTAATTCTGATCCACCATTTCATTTATTTCACTGTGGTATTTTGGGATATTACTCATATTTTCAGTATTTTGATAAATAGCTTCAATACTTTTTTTATGAGCCTCATTTTAATAGCATTATTGATTAATTTTTACCCTACCAAACGATGATACGAAACTATATTCTTGTGGGCTTAACCTCGGGAATTACCTTATTGTTTCTTATTCAACTGATCAATCTTCAACTCATCAGCTCCGACTATCAGACCTTATCGCTCAATAATGCTGTAGAAGAGCGTCCCATCTATCCTGAAAGAGGGCTTATTTACGACCGAAATGGGCTTTTAATGGTTGCCAATCAGCCCGCCTATGACCTGATGGTCATCCCTGAAAATTTGAATGCCTTTGACACTTTGGAAATTGAAACTATTTTAAATATTTCTAAATCTGAGTTAAACAGCATCCTAAAAAAAGCGTTTACCTACTCCCGAAAACTTCCTTCGGTTGTGGCACGGCAAATTTCTAAAGAGCAAAACGCCATCCTTCAGGAAAAAATGTGGAAGTATCCCGGTTTTTATTTACAGAAAAAGACGGTAAGAGACTATAAAATTCCAATCGCTGCCAATGTGGTTGGCTATTCCAGTGAAGTCAATAGTTTTGAAATTCAATCCAATCCCTATTATAATTTGGGAGAATTAATCGGACGGCAGGGGATTGAAAAAACCTATGAAAATGTTTTAAGAGGTGTAAAAGGGAAACAACTTTTTCAAAAAGATCGATTCAATCGTATTTTAGGACCTTACAAAAATGGGCAATTTGATGCCCCTCCAATCGCTGCACAAGATTTAGTGCTGAGTATTAATGCCGAACTGCAAGCCTATGGCGAATCCCTTTTCATCAACAAAAGAGGGGGGGTGGTCGCTATTGAACCCAAAACCGGAGAAGTTTTGGCGCTCATTACGGCACCCAGTTATGATCCCAATATTTTGATTGGAAGACAACGTTCCGAACAGTTTAATCGCTTGATGGGTGATACGCTGAGCAAACCTCTATACGACCGCGGATTACAAGCCGAATATGCCCCTGGATCGCCCTTTAAAATTCTTAATGCCCTGATTGGTTTACAAGAGGGTGTCATCGATGAAAACACCCGCTTTGTTTGTAATGGAGGCCATTTTTACGCAAGAGGGGCTTTTATGAAATGTCATTGTGCTGAAGGAACCTACAATGCTCTGATGTCGGGAATATATCGCTCATGTAACACCTATTTTGCCAAGACCTATAAAGCGATTATTAGTAACGGAGAGAATCCAGAGCAAGGATTGGATCGTTGGAAAGCCTATTTAGCAGAATTTGGCTTAGGAAATTATTTAGGTTATGATTTGCCTATTGGACGCCCAGGTTTTATTCCTGATTCAAAGTACTACAATCGGTGGTATCCCCCTGGAAGTTGGAATGCCAACACCATTATTTCAAATAGCATTGGGCAAGGAGAGGTCTTAACCACCCCCATTCAAATGGCCAACTTTACGGCTGCCATTGCCAATCGAGGATATTATATCAAGCCCCATTTTGTCCGACCTAATAATCCTCAGGAAATGGATTCCCTATATCAGAAAAATAAAATAAATATTTTGCCGGAACATTTTGATACGGTCATTGAAGGGATGCATCAAGTAGTAGAAAATGGAACAGCTCGTATTGCTCGAATAAAAAATATTGAAGTTTGTGGAAAAACTGGAACAGTTGAGAATTTTATTCGTTTAAATGGTCAAAAACAACAACTTACCGATCATTCCATGTTTATTGCCTTTGCTCCCAAAGAAGATCCTCAAATCGCTCTTGCAGTCTTTGTCGAAAATGGATATTGGGGAAGTCGATGGGCCGCTCCCATTGCTAGTTTGATGATTGAAAAGTACTTGACTGGAGCCGTGGAACGCAAGTGGCTAGAAACGCGAATGCTGGAAGGTAGCCTCCTGAATGAATACGAAAAACCCTTGCTGGGAAAACCCTTTTCGATCAATGAATAAAAGTTTGTTTTCCCGTATCGATTGGATCTCGATGTTACTCTATCTGGGTTTGGTAATTTTTGGCATTACCAATATCTATTCCACCACCTTTGACAATACTCCTTTGGAACTTTTTAATCCTTCAACAGCCGTCGGGAAACAAGTGCTTTTCTTTGTCTTATGTTTTATTTGTTGGCTACCGATTCTTTTTGTCAACCCCAACTTCTTTGATCGCTTTGCTTTAATTTTATATGTGTTGGCTCTCTTTGCCTTGATTGGGCTTTTTGTTTTTGGGACCAATATATCGGGAGCCACTTCTTGGTATTTGTTGGGAGGAATAAGTCTTCAACCGTCGGAATTTGCAAAAATGGCCACAGTGCTTTTGTTGGCCAATAATCTCAGTAAATTTCAAAGTGATTTAAAAAAACCCAAAACAATCGCTCGCGCCTTTGGCATCCTTTCGGTTCCGGCACTGCTCATACTCCTTCAGCCTGATGCGGGTTCGGCATTGGTTTTTTTCGGACTCGTATTTGTGCTTTTTAGAGAGGGGCTGAGTCTTACTTTTTTGCTTTTAGGATTTGGAATTTTACTTGTGTTTATCCTTACCTTGCTGCTAGGAACAAGTATTGTCATCTTGATTTTTACTTTTGCAGCAGGAGTTATCTATACTTTTTTAAAAAGAAGGTATCAAAAACTAAAGGCTTGGCCATTTCTAGCCTCAGTGTTCGTTGCCGGCCTCTTTTCTTTCTCAGTTTCTTTTGTTTTTGAAAATGTTTTTGAACAGCGTCACCGTGATCGATTTAATATTGTTTTGGGCTTAGAAACCGACTCCAAAGGCATTGGATACAACATCAATCAATCAAAAATTGCGATTGGGTCTGGAGGATGGATCGGAAAAGGATTTTTGAACGGTACCCAAACGAAAGGCGGATTTGTACCCGAACAACATACCGATTATATCTTTAGTACAGTTGGCGAGGAATGGGGTTTCTTAGGAAGTAGTTTATTGATTATAAGTTTTGCTATACTGATTATTCGAATGATGCTTAGGGCTGAAAAACAAACACATGCATTTAGAAGAATTTATGCGTACGGTTTTGCCTGTATTTTGTTTATCCATTTTTCGGTGAACATTGGCATGACCTTAGGCTTGGTTCCCACGGTAGGAATTCCACTTCCTTTTATCAGTTACGGAGGGTCGAGTTTGTTGGCGTTCAGTATGATGTTTTTTATTTATATCAACCTCGACGCCAATCGGTTGAGTATTTAAGCCCGCACATCAAAGGCGTCGCGCAAGCGATTTCCCAAAGTCATAAAACACAAAACCAAACTCATGATGGCAATCCCAGGGAGTATGGCCAAGTAGGCTTTCCCCAACAACAAATAACGAAAATGATCTTTGACCATACCCCCCCAACTGGGCATAGGGGGCTGAGCGCCAATCCCTAAAAAACTGAGCCCGCTTTCCATCAAAATGGCACTGGCAAAATTGGCTGCTGAAATAACAATAAGGGGGGCAATCAATAAGGGAAGTATGTGTTTTATCAAAATTCGAAAATGTGAAAATCCTAAGGCATGCGCTGCTTGAACAAAAACTTGCTGTTTAACGGACATGACTTGCCCTCTTACCACCCGTGCCACTTCGACCCACATGGTGAGTCCCACAGCCACAAATACTTGCCAAAAACCCCTGCCCAAAGCCAAGGTGATGGCGATGACCATAAACAAGGTGGGGATGGACCAAACCACATTGACCAGCCACATTATAAATTGGTCATAGCGCCCTCCAAAGTATCCGGCAATGGCTCCAAAAAATATCCCAATCACTAAAGAGATAAACACAGCTACAAACCCAATACCAATTGAAATCCTGGAACCAATCAACAAGCGACTCAACAAGTCTCTGCCGTATTTATCTGTTCCCAAAAAAAAGATTCTTTTGGCGATCAAAGCTTCCGAAATTTGCTTTGCTTCCCAACCGATAAAACCATCGGGCAGCTTAAATTTTTCAAAATACCCTGCTTCTTTTCCAAATCGTCTGTATAGAATTTCAGTGTCAGAAATTTGAAACTCGAGTATTGGGATTTCTTCTTTTATATTGGGGTCTCCCAAAAAGCGGCGTTCCAAAATTCCCAAGGATTCTTCTTGTTTTTGGGGAAGTGTCAACATTTGTGTACTAAACCCGGGAGGTTGTGAATGGATGGAAAGATGCATTTGATTGGCATTTCGGCTGGCATCGGGTGCAATAAAATAGGCGAAAATAGCCATTAAACCAATCGCTAGTATAAAGCTGGTACAGACGACTGCCCAAGTATCTTTTTTGAGTTTGAATAATGCCCTACGAAATTCCAAACGCTTTATTCGTTGATAAGCTGAGCTACCTTAAGAGTTTTAATGGTAGTTCCTAAATCTTCTAAAACCTTTACCGCTTCAGAAATATAGATGTCTTTTTTGAGTTGTTCTTGCCAACGTTCTCTTTTTTCAACGATGTCCTCAGTAGGTATTTGTTGCCCTGCTTCGGGCAGCCATTGAAATTCGTATTCGGACTCAAATTCATCTAATTTATCAAAGCGTTTGACATAGGCTTGATCATGATCTCTTTCCGCTTTGTATTTGTCGTAGCTCAATGGGTATTCCAAATCGTTTTGCTGAGATTTGATCCATTGCGCTTGTTCATCAATTAATTTCAAATAACCGTTTTGTGCCAAACGCTCTCTACTGTTGGCGATGGCATAATCGTAATTCAACATTTGACCCCATGGACGGTAGGCTGCGGGAGTAATTCGATCCCAAGAGAGCGGATTATCCTGATCTTTTTCACCCATATCAACATAGGCATAACGATCGATAACCAAAATATCACTCTTCACCCCTTCCAACTGGGTGGAACGTCCGTTGACTCGGTAAAACTTGTCGGTGGTGATCTTTAAAGCTCCCAAGTCTCCGTAGGTATTGCTGGACATGATACGATTTAAATCTACTAGATTTTGCACCGTTCCTTTGCCATAGGTTTGTTTGCTTCCCACAATAATTGCTCGTTTGTAATCTTGAAGTGCCGCCGCTAAAATCTCAGAGGAGGAAGCGGAAAACTCATTAACCAAAATGACCAAAGGACCCTCCCAAACGATTTCAGGATCGGTATCACTAAGTACTTCTTTTTTACCTCCGGTGCTTTTCACTTGAACTACTGGGCCTTCATCGATAAAATAGCCCGTCATGTCCACCGCGGTTTTCAGCGAACCCCCTCCATTATTGCGAAGGTCTAAAATAATTCCGTCAACGTTTTTGGATTTAAGCTGTTCAATTTCATTTTTTACATCAGTAGCAGAATTGCGATCGGTAAAGTCTTCAAAATTGACATAAAATTTAGGCAAATTGATTAACCCATAATTTTTATCGCCACTTTTAATTAAAGAGGATTTTGCAAAAGTTTCTTCAATTTCAATAATATCCCTTGTCACTATGACTTCCTCAATGGTACCATCCACTCTTTTGACAGATAGAAATACCTGAGTCCCTTTGGGTCCTTTGATGAGTTTTACTGCATCATCCAAACGCATTCCAGAAATATCCACTGGAGCTTCATCTTTTTGCGAAACCGTCAGAATGATATCTCCCACTTCCAAAAGTTTGTCACGCCAAACGGGGCCTCCGGAAATGACCTCTACAATCCGCACTTCTTGATTGCGCTTTTGAAGGCGTGCTCCAATTCCTTCAAATTGTCCGGAAATATTCATATCGAAACGATCCTTGTCATTCGGTGCAAAATAAACGGTGTGTGGATCGTATAATTCTGTGATGGTATTTACATAAAGAGAAAACCAATCTTTCCGCTCCAAGTCGTCATTGCTTTCAAAAAATGAGTTGTTGTTCTCCAATAAAAGCTCGCGTGTTTCGGCTTCAATTTCAACATCTGTTTGTATTACATAGCTGCTGTCCTTTTCCAACTTTTTTAACTCCTCTTCTTTTTTGTCTGTAAATCGACTTAAGGCTGCAAGCTTGAAGCGTTTTCTCCATCTCTTTTTCATTTCCGCCATTGATGCAGGATAGGGTAAATCATCATAATCTAAACTAATGGTTTCCTCTACATTGAAATCAAAAGGAGTTTCCAATAATTCCTTGTAGAAACCTCTGACATCCTGCAAACGCTCCATAAAGCGTTCATAGACCAAGTTGAAAAATTGCACTTCAGAATTTTTAATTTGATCGTCTATTTTATTTTTATAATACTCAAAACTTTTAATGTCAGCGGCTAAAAAAAATCGATGCTCGCCATCCAAATTGTCTAGAAAGTCCTTGTAGACCTTTTCTGAAAAGGAGTCATCCATGTTTTTGGGATCGTAATGCCCTTTTTCTAGCACATAGGTTATGATCTCAATAAGTAATTTGTCCTTGTCAGGGTTTGGGCTTTTAGACGTTATTCCAAAAACTAATCCGCTGATTAACAGACATCCAACTATCCAAGCTATAGAACGTAACATGATTTTCATTTTTCGATTTTTCATAACAGGTAAATATACTGATTATATAAAAAAAGCATTGTTAATTTTGTTATAAAGAAAGCATTCCCAACCAACTGCACTAGGGTATGATTGGTTTTTGAAAAAAATTATAATGCAGTTAATGATTAAAAAATGAGGCATTCAATAAATTTCTAATTACAATATACTAAAAAGATTAAAAAACGCATCAAACATTGTACATCCATCGTTTTTTATTAAACGCCATTGGGGCTAAAGATTTCTTACCTTAGCACGTTGATTTCCATAAAATGAAAGAAAAACCCTTAATATTAATTACCAATGATGATGGGATTACAGCCCCGGGCATTCGTAGTTTGATTAAAATAATGAATACCATCGGGGAGGTGGTGGTGGTTGCTCCCGACAGCCCACAATCGGGAATGGGACATGCCATAACTATCAATTCTACGCTGTATTGTCACAAAATCAAGAATGTGGAGGGGCCTCAAATGGAATACAGTTGTTCCGGAACTCCAGCGGATTGTGTCAAATTGGCCGTCAATGAATTGTTGGATCGTAAACCCGATTTATGTGTTTCAGGCATCAACCATGGATCCAACTCGTCCATCAATGTTATTTATTCCGGAACCATGAGTGCTGCCGTAGAGGCCGGTATAGAGGGGATTCCCGCCATTGGCTTTTCGCTCTTGGATTTTCAATGGGATGCTGATTTTAATGCCATAGAAACGTTTGTTAAAAAAATTACACTCGAAGCCTTGGAGCAAGGAATTCCCAAAAACGTGGTTTTAAACGTGAATTTCCCCAAGCTCGCTCAACAAGACATTAAGGGCATCAAAATTTGCCGTCAAGCAAAAGCCAATTGGGTAGAAGAGTTTGACAAAAGAACCAATCCTTTGGGTAGGGAATATTATTGGTTAACGGGAACTTTTATCAATCAAGACAAAGGAGAAGACACCGATGAATGGGCCTTGGAAAATGGTTATGTTTCTGTCGTTCCCGTCCAGTTTGATCTAACAGCGCATCATAGCATACAACAATTGAACACATGGAACTTATAAGAAATAAATCATTCTTCATTGGAATGCTTTCCGGACTTTTATGGGCGGGAGCAACTTTGATTTTGATGACCTTTTTCCTTTCGGATTACAGCATAGAGGAAAGCTTGTATGAGTTTTATCTTCAAAACCGATTGAGTGGGCTCATCTCCATTGCGGCATTGGTGAATCTTCCCATCTTTTTCTTGGCGCTGCGTAAAAACAAATATGCTTTTGCCAGTGGAATCGTTGGAATTTCCTTAGTTCTGGTTCTCGTCATCGCATTTTTAAAAATAAACGCTTAAGCTACAGCATTGAAATATTACCTCATTTCCGGGGAGGCTTCAGGAGATATGCATGGCGCCTTGCTCATCAAAGCCCTTCAAAAACAAGATGCCAAAGCGGAATTTCGCTGCTGGGGAGGCGATTTGATGCAAGCCGAAAACGCAACTTTAGTCAAACACTATAAAACCCTGGCTTTTATGGGGTTTTGGGAGGTTATTCGTCATTTGCCTACTATTTTTAAAAATATCGCATTTTGTAAAAAAGACCTCTTGTCCTACCAACCCGATGTTATTATCTATATCGACTATCCTGGCTTTAATTTGCGTATTGCAAAATGGGCAAAACAACAAGGGTTTAAAAATCATTACTACATCAGTCCGCAAGTGTGGGCATGGAAAGAAAAAAGGGTGATTGGAATGAAAAAATATTTGGATGCCCTGTACACCATCCTTCCTTTTGAAAAACCTTTTTTTGAAGAAAAACATCAATTTCCGGTACATTATGTGGGGCATCCATTAATTGAACGGATTCCTGATCACCCCCACAACCCAACTTTTTTACAGAAGCACCAACTCAAGGCTCGGCAAGAAGTTATTGCCATACTACCGGGCAGTAGAAAACAAGAAATTCAATCCATGCTTCCGGTTTTTTTGGAGGTTGCAAAAGCATTTCCCAAGCTGCAATTTGTGGTGGCCGGTGCTCCGGGCAGCGACTTTGATTGGTACCGCCCCTTTTTGGAGAATAGTCCCCTGAAGTGGGTGAACAACCAAACCTATGATTTGTTGCAACATGCCCATGCTGCATTGGTCACCAGTGGAACAGCTACTTTGGAAACGGCCTTGTTCAAAGTCCCTCAAATAGTGTGCTATAAAAGCAGTGCCATCAGCTATTGGATTGGGAAACGTATAATCACATTAAAATTCATTTCATTGGTGAACTTAATCTTGGATCGGGAATGTGTAAAAGAACTGATTCAACACGAATGCACTGCGGAATCCATCCAAAAACAACTTCCACTTTTACTAGATCTGAAACATCGGGCAGAACAATTGGAAGCCTATAAACATTTGCAAGCACTGCTTTCTGAAAAAAATGCCAGCGCAACCACTGCTGCGCTGATTTATCACGCGATTCAGCAAAAAGGATAAGAGCCTTTTTTTGAAATTTTATTTAAAAAAATTATTTTTAAGGGGATGAAACTCCCCAAAACACCCCTTTATCCCATTACTTTTTGCTTTACGCTCGGAACCCTCATGGCTCCCTCGCTCCCCCATTCAGCTAGCAGCTGGATGGGGTGTTTTGGAGGCTTAATGCTCTTGAGTTTTTTGGTGATTTCAATCCTAAAGCTTCATTTTAAAAACTATAAAACAATATTCCTCTATGGGTTGTTTATTCCTTTAGGTGTCGTGGTTTACAAAAACTACTACGAATGGTCTCCTGAGCATTTTCAAAATAGAGCCGCTAGTTTTAAGGAAGGTTTTAAAGTGTTAGAAATTCTAGAAGACGTCAATGAGAATGATTTTTCTAATACCTATTTTGGAAAAATGATACAACTGGACAGTACTCCAGCCATAGGAAAGGTTTTGGTTCATCAAGCCAAGGACTCCCTGACTACAAGACTCCTCCCCGGAAACCTGATATATACCCAACAACTGCTAGAAGACCTCCAGCCTCCAAAAAATCCGGGGAGTTTTAATTATAAGAGGTATTTGGAAAATCTAGGAATCAGTGCTCAAATCGATTTAAAATCAAATTATTATCGAGTGGTGCAAACGCAGCAAAAAACACTGGCACAAAAAATTAAAACGCATCATGGCAAAGTAAAGCATCAACTCTTGCAAAGTCCGTTGTCTGCTGCTTCAAAGGCATTAGTGATTGCGCTCGTACTGGGGAATCGAGATGCGCTTTCGGAGGCCTTGTTGGTTTCCTATCAAAAGGCGGGGATGATGCATCTGCTGGCTGTTTCCGGTTTGCACATAGGAATTCTTACCGGATTTTTATTACTTCTTTTTCAGCCTTTATTCCCAAAACGATGGAAGGGTGTTCGCAATATGGTCGTTGCACTATGTCTTTGGTTGTATGCGTTTTGGGTAGGGATGCACCCTTCAGTGGTTCGGGCTGTGACGATGTTTACTGCCCTCCTACTCGGACAACTTCGAGGAAATAGTAGATCGTCAAGCCTTCATGTCTTAGTACTTTCCTTTTTAGTATTGCTGATTTGCCATCCCCCTTATTTACGTCAACTTGGTTTTCAAATGAGCTATTTAGCTGTTTTTGGGATTCTATTGCTTCATCCCCAATTACAAGGTTTTTGGAAACCTAAAAATATTATCCTTAAGCGTTTTTGGGAAATCACTACCATTTCTTTGGCCGCCCAAGCCCTAGTGGCTCCTTTAAGCATTTATTATTTTCATCAATTTCCCGGGCTGTTTCTGATCAGCAATTGGATTATACTCCCTTTTTTTAGCCTTTTTTTGGGGGCTTGTTTTCTAATCACTCTTTGGATTCAAGGATTTGATTTGCCCGAGGAGTGGGCTTCTGGCTTTGACCAAATCGTTGCTTTGATCAACAAGACCGTGGGGTGGATCGCTCAGCAAGAAGGTTTCATTTGGAAACAACTTCATTTGTCACTCCCCCTGTTGTTGTTGCTTTACGTACTTCTGGTGGTTGTTATTTTGGGAGTACACTATCGGAATCGCCAAAGTTTACTTGCACTCTGTTGTTCTGTACTGTTGCTTTTAGGGTATTATGGCTATGAAAAGGAAGTCTGGCTTGGAAAAGAAGATTTTTGGATTTTACATCAATCCCGAAGTAGCCTGCTGGTATTCAAAGAAGGAGATCGATTGCATTATTGGAGTTCCGAAAAGCGTCCCGATTCCCTTGCTGGATTTCAAGATTTCATCAACAATTCCTTTCCCTTGAAACAGATCCCACATGATTTGAATAATTTTATTGGGATAAAAAATATCAGATTGCTTATTATAGATTCCGATTCCTTTTTTGAAATTACCGACTTTCAGCCCACACATATTTTGATTCGGAATCAGGCACGTATCAATATGGATCGACTGCTCACTTACTACCGACCCCAAATGATTATCGCAGATGGAAGTAATCCTCCATGGGAAGTAGCTCGCTGGAAAACTGACTGCGAAAAGCATAAGCTCAGATTTCACAGCACCCAAAGTTTAGGTGCACTTCAAATTACCCCCTAAACTTGGGGATGAAATGTTTTCGATAGTTTTCAAAGTCCTCGGGTTTGGAAAAAACCTGATAGTCTCCTTGCTTGATCATTTTTAAATACAACTCCAATTGTTGCGGCTTCTGATATCCCACAAGCGGCATGATGGGATCGCCATTTTCACTAAAAAACACCATGGTAGGATATCCTTTCACACCTAAAAATTGAGTGAACTGATGCGTAGCATTGCGCCCTTTGCGGTTGGCATCGAAATTGGGATTGGTGAAGGTTTGATCAAAAAAGTTAATCTCCTCCTGCCCTTCGGCATTGAATTTTACGGCATAATAATGCTCACTAATATAACGAGATACATCGGGATTTTGAAAGGTGTTTTTGTCCAGCAACTTACAAGGGCCACACCAATCGGTATAGACATCCATAAATATTTTTTTAGGGGTTGTCTTTTGCGCCTCAACAGCCTCGGCCAAGGTCATCCATTGAATTTCTTGGGCACTGATAGAAGCGACCATAAAAAGGGATACTAAAACAAATTTTATTTTCATCGTCAAAGATTTTAATGAATATTACCCATCAGTTTTTTAAGTAGGGGTGCTGTTAATAAAACGATAATTCCTGCTCCAATGGCGTATTTGGAAATTAAATCAAAACCGCCAATATATGTACTCAAAGTGTCCAAACCACCAACGTTGATGTCGGTACTTTCGATAGCCAATTTTTTTCCAATAAATCCAACCAATTGAAAAGCATAAGCAGAGGATAAAAACCAAACTCCCATCATAAATGCAACAATGCGTTGGGGGGATAAATCCGTAATTTTTGAAAGACCTACAGGCGACATAAATAACTCTCCAATTGAAATTAAAAAATACATTAATAACAAATAACTAAAAGGAACCATTCCTTCCTCATTAGCCGCATTGCCACTAATGGATAGTACAAAAAAACTGATTCCAGCAATAAGTAAGCCAAAACCAAATTTATAAGGCGTTCGAGGGTTGATTTTTCGTTTGTTTAAAAATGTCCACATCCAAGAAATAGGGAGCGCAAGGATGATGATAAACATCGAATTCAGTGAATTGGTTTGGGCAGCGTCTAAAAATGTCAGCGTAACATTCCGAGAAGCAAAAAGGGTGATGACACTGCCCGAAAGCTCATGAAATCCCCAAAACAAGGTCATGAAAAAAGTAATGGCAATGGCCACAAAAAGTTTTTTGCGTTCTTCTAAACTCACTTTCAACAAAATGTAAGCAAGATAGCCGAGGATGAAAACACCCACTACTTTAAAAATTATATTGACAATATTTTGGCTTCCCAAAAATCCATCACTACTCCCCACTGCTTTGTAACTCGCTAAAAGAACCGCTATCAACGGAGCCGAAAGAAACGCCAATAGGGATATCATGTTGACGCGTTTTAATCCAAAGATTTTTTCAGAAAGACGTTCCTCCGATGGCGCCAAACCTTCGTTGCCAAAAACTTTTGCCTTAATTCCGCTCCAGAAAAACAACAAGCCCGTTAACATTCCAAAACCTGCTAATCCAAAGCCATAGTGCCAACCATAAGCACTTCCAAGCCAACCGCAAAGCAAAGGAGCCACCCAACCTCCGATATTAATTCCCATATAAAAAATGGTGAAACCCGAATCTTTTCGCGGGTCTTTATCCGCGTACAAAGAACCCACAAAGGTGGAAATATTTGGTTTAAAAAATCCATTTCCGACCACTATGAATCCAAGGGCTAGAAAAAAAGTGTAGTCATTTTCTATCGCTAAAACAAAATGTCCTAAAGCCATCAAAAAACCGCCTAAAAAAATGGATTTTCTGAATCCGAGTATGGAATCGGATATCCTCCCTCCAATTACCGTTGAGGCGTAGACCAAGGAGCCATAAGAAGCATAGACAGCAGCGGCTGCAAAGTCCCGTTCAACCAATTCTTGAAAAATGACGTTAACCATGTAAAGGGTCAACAAGGCTCTCATTCCATAAAAACTAAAGCGTTCCCACAGCTCAGCAAAGAAAAGATAAAACAAGCCTTTGGGATGCCCAAAAAGAGTTTCGTTATGGGGTTGATCAACAGTTTCTAGAGCAGCCATATTCTATAAATTTTCAAAGATAAAGTTAGTCATTTTAGAATAGAGGTGATTTCGCGTATTGCCACCGTAGATGCCGTGATTTTTATCTGGATAAATCATCCATTCAAATTGTTTGTCGGCTTGAATCAAGGCCTCCACCATTCGAAGGGTGTTTTGAACATGGACATTGTCATCTCCAGATCCGTGAATGATTAAAAATTTTCCTTTGAGTTGATCGGCATAATTGATGGGAGAGTTCAGATCATAACCGTCGGGGTTTTCCTGCGGAGTTCGCATAAAGCGTTCGGTATAAATAGTGTCGTAAAAACGCCAATTGGTGACCGGAGCAACGGCTATGGCCATGGAAAAAACATCGTTTCCAGTCAGCAAACAATGTGACGCCATATGCCCTCCAAAACTCCATCCCCAAATGCCTATTCGGCTTTCATCTACATAGGACAAAGCGCCCAGTTTTTTGGCCGCTTCAATTTGATCTTGAGCTTCGTATTTCACCAAATTCAAGTAGGTGACTTTCTTAAAGGCTGCGCCTTTTAATCCGGTGCCTCTTCCATCGACACAGGCTATGATATAGCCCCTGTCGGCTATCGATTTATGCCACCAATCCTGACCAGACCCCCAGCGATTGGCCACTTGTTGAGAGCCGGGTCCGGAGTATTGAAACATCAGCAAAGGATATTTTTTGGCAGGATCAAAATCCGTTGGTTTTATCATCCACATGTTTAATTGTTCCCCATTGACTTCAAGCGTGGAAAATTCTTTGTTAGAAAAGCCAAAGGAATCCGTTTTTTCAATGAGTGCATCATTATTTAAAAGCGCTCTTACGCGTTTGTTGTTTTTGGATAAATACAAACTGTATTTTGGAGGAGTGGTTTCATCCGAATAGGAATGAATATAATACATCCCTCCCTTGCTAAAAGTGGCTCCGTTAAATCCACGAGTAGGGTGAAGTGTCCGTTTCCCCTTACCATTTAATTGAATTGCATAAAGTCCTCGATCGGTACTACTGCCCTCTACGGATTGATAAAAAATTTCTTTGGTTTTGGGATTATAGGTATGTAATGCCGTCACTTCCCACGGTCCTTGGGTGACTTGGCTCAACAATTTTCCTTGGCCATCATAATGATAAATATGATTGTAGCCGTCGCGTTCACTCGTCCAAAGAAAAGTTCCATCGTCCAGAAAATTCATATCGTCGTGAATGCTGACATAGGCTGCGTCATTTTCTTCAAACATAACATTCAAGGCATTGGAGGCGGTGTTCCATCGCCAAACTTTTAAATTATTTTGATGTCGATTTAAGGTCTGAATAATCAGGCTATGGGCTCCCCCAGCGAATTTAATTCGCGGAATATAATACGGTGTTTCTGCACCAAAATCCAAGCGTTTTTTTCCTTTAGAAGGAAGGTCGTATAACCATAGCTCTACTTTTGAATTGGGTTCCCCCGCCTTGGGATAACGAAACATATAAGGATAGGGATAAAGTTCCTTGCCGAAAATGTCCATCGAAAAAATGGGAACTTCTGATTCGTCAAAGCGCATATAGACGATTTGTTTGCTGTCTGGACTCCAATCGAAGGCGCGCACAAAACCAAATTCTTCCTCATACACCCAATCGGTGATTCCGTTGAGGGTTTGAAAATCACCATCTTCAGTAAGTTGTGATAGATTCCCCGTGTTGAGGTCTTTTAAAAACAAATTTCTTCGATAAACAAATGCCACTTGAGTGGCATCTGGCGATAATAAAGGTTCTTGAATCTTTTGGTCAAACAGTTGCGTGGCTTTTCCTGTGGTGCGATCAAAAACCCAATAAATGGCTTCTTCGGAACGTCGATAAATGGGGTCTACCTCTGTAGCCAAAAGGATTTTTTCTTCATTTTTAGAGAACGCATAGCTCTCGAAAAAAGGAATTTGTTGCTTATTGTCTGTTGCAACGATGACTTCTTCATTTTCTGGTTTTAAAAAATCGTGCAAAACAATTTTTGAAGATCTCGTTTTAAAGTCTTTTTCCAAAACGGTATACTGCTTACCGTTATTCATAGAATGAATGGATTCTAAGCGTTTGGGTGCGTAGGCATTCTTCCACAGTGAGTCTAAAGAAAATTGGGTATTTTGCGCTGAAACAGAAGCAAAGCACAAAAATAAAAGGGCAAATTTTTTCATTTGTTATCTTGAAATTTGCTCAATTTAGGAAAATCTTGCGAAACCAAAAATTTTAGAAAGGGTGCAAAAAATGTATCTTTATAAAAAAAATAAATGCCAAAAAGGATTGAAGGGTTTTCAAAGCTTACCCAAGAAGAAAAAATCGATTGGATTTCGCAAACCCATTTTAAAAATCCGACTCTTGCAGCTGCATTATTGCATTCCTATTGGAATCCGGATGCAATGCTTCAACAGCGTCATGAGGAATTTACTGAAAATACGGTTAGTAATTTTTATTTACCCTTGGGCGTGGCTCCCAACTTTTTGATTAATGAGCAGTGGTATACCCTACCCATGGTGATTGAAGAAAGCTCCGTAGTAGCAGCCGCTTGCAAAGCCGCAAAGTTTTGGATGCATCGCGGGGGGTTTCAGACAAGGGTGGTGGCTACTGAAAAGGTGGGGCAAATCCATTTTTTGTATCAAGGAGATGAGAAAAAACTCAAGGACTTTATCCAATTGCATCAGACCCAATTGATCGATTCCACCCGTCATTTGACCAAAAACATGCGAGCTCGTGGAGGAGGGATTACAGCGCTTGAGTTAAACGATCAACGCAGCCTTATGCCCCATTATTTTCAATTGCATTTGACTTTTGAAACCGGGGATGCGATGGGTGCCAACTTTATCAATTCTTGTTTAGAGGAAATCGCTGTCCATCTCAAAAATTTGGCTTCGCAATACGCTGTTTTTTCAACTCTCGAAAAACAGTTAGAAATCGTCATGTGTATTTTGTCTAATTATGTGCCCAATTGTTTGGTTACGGCAAAAGTGAGTTGTCCTATTGAGGCACTGGGTGCGCAAAAGCCATGGAATGCACATGAATTTGCAGAAAAATTAGTTCAAGCGGTTACTATTGCTCAAGAAGAACCTTTTCGTGCAGTGACCCACAACAAAGGGATCATGAATGGCGTAGATGCCTTAGTCATTGCAACAGGAAATGATTTTAGAGCCATAGAGGCTGGAGTGCATGCCTATGCAGCACGTTCAGGCAAGTACAAAAGTTTAAGCTCGGCTTGGATCGAAGAAGAACAATTTTCTATGGAGCTCCAAATTCCTCTTGCTTTGGGAACCGTAGGAGGGCTTACCGGCTTACACCCCATGGTGGGTTGGTGTCATGAATTACTCGGAAATCCAGATGCCAAAACACTGATGCAAATTACCGCTGTAGCAGGTCTTGCCCAAAATTTTGCCGCCTTACAATCCTTGGTGACCTCCGGAATTCAAAAGGGGCATATGAAAATGCATTTGGTCAACATTCTCAATCAGGCACAAGCAACCAAAATGCAAAAAGAAAAGGCTTTGTCCCACTTTAAAAATCGTCCGGTCAGCGTTCAAGCGGTTACAGCCTTTTTAGACGAACATAAAAATAAATGAGTGCCTCGTACTACAGCCATGGAAAACTATTGATTACCGGAGAGTATATGGTGCTTCGTGGAGCAAAAGCCCTTGCCGTGCCCACCCGCCTGGGACAAACGTTTGAATTTGAAGCCCATGAAATAAAAGAACTGCATTGGATCGCTTTGGATCGTTCCCAAAAACCTTGGTTTACCGCAATTTTTTCTACAGCAGATCTTAACGTGATTTCGTCTTCAAATAGTGACATTGCCCGCCGTTTGCAACAGTTGCTTCAAAGTGTAATTGCCTTAAATCCGATCTTTAAAATTCAAATGAGTGGAACGGTAACGATGCAATTGGAATTTGATCGGGAATGGGGATTGGGATCTTCTTCTTGTTTGATTTCTAGTGTGGCGCGCTGGTCATCCATCAATCCTTATGCACTTCTAGAAAAAAGTTTTGGCGGCAGTGGATATGATCTTGCGTGTGCTACAGCCACTTCGGCGGTTTGCTTCCAACGATCTGGAGTTAATCCTAAGATTGAAGGCATAGATTTTAATCCGCCTTTTGTGCATCAATTGTATTTGGTGTATTTGAACCAAAAACAAAATAGTCAAAAGGAAGTAAATGCTTTTAAAAATATTGCTACTTCCTCAAAAACGATCGAGCAGATGAATGCGCTTACTGCAGCCGCAATTCGAGCTGAAAATCTAGAAACTTGGAATGCCCTGGTGACGGAACACGAAGATTTTATGGGTGCCTTATTACAAAAAAAGCCGGTACAGCAAGTTCTATTTAGCGATTTTAATGGAAGCGTAAAAAGTCTAGGAGCCTGGGGTGGAGATTTTGTTTTGGCATCCGGCGAGGGGGACGTTGCAACTTATTTTAGACAGCAAGGTTTTACGACGATTTTCAAATATGAAACCCTAGTGTTGGTTTAAAAAAGAAAGTATTTTTTGTTGGACAATCTTTTAAAATCATAAATTTCTCCATCAATTACAGCATGTAATACTTTTTTGCAATACAATGCTTTAAAACGATCTTCTCCATTTTTAAAATAAATGGAATTTTCATTGACTCTAAACGTTGCTGAAAAAACATGGGTTAGTTCCTCCTGATTCTTGTATTGGACATAACCTTTCACTTGATCGGAAGTTTCAAACACCAATTGGTAATATACCGCCTCCTTATCAATATTGGAGGTACAACGCCAAGTAGTGTTCGTTAATCGAATGGTTTTGAATAAACGCGATTGGGTTGAAAAAAGGTTCATAGCAGTCGTTTTTATTGACTTTCCCTTTAATTAACTAAAATCGTGCCAAAAAAAACTCCTTAATAAATAAGGAGTTTTTGATAAACTATATATGGAGTACCCAATTAGTAATACAAAGAACGATTGTCCTCAATTTGAGCCACTTCACGTAGGGCATCTGCTATGTTTTGTCCAATTTCTGCATTTGTAGGAGGCGTAATACTCGCTGCATAATCGGCATAACTACCTCCTGGGACCGTCGCCGTATTTTTCTTCAATAATTTTACTTTATAAACGCCTTTGGTTGCCTGAATTAGATCAGAGGTAACTCCCTCATTAAGTCCAAAAGCGACACCCACAACAAAAGGCTCATAACCCGCACCCGGTAAAGTAGGATTTTTCTGATTCAACGCCGAAGCTGTCTCAACAGTCCATTCATTGGCTTCTGCTAAAGCGTCTATGTCAGCAATAGATCCGAATTGTTTTTTGATTAGGGCTGCTTTTTGATTTGCGATTAGGATTTTACGTACAGCTGCTCCTTCCTCATCGGAGGCGGTTGCAACACCTTCTTTTATTTTAGCCGTCAATTGTACCACTACATATCCACCGCTGCTCAAGCTAAATCTACGAACGCTGCCGATGGCAGTTTCTTCGTCAAAAGCCCAAGTCACAATATTCCGTTGACGTGCCAATCCGGGAAGGTTTTCTTCCAAAGCCGTTACTTGTTTGACCGGACGCACTTCTAAATTGTTTTGTTCTGCTGTAGCTAAAAAGTCTTTATTTTCTAGCGCATCTATTTCAAATTGAGTGGCTGCTCTAAAGATTTCGTTGGCTGTTTTGTCCGAAGGAACTGCAGGTGCAGTTACGTCTGCGATCAATGCAAGGTCGTCTTTATCGGTTACCTTAATCACATGAAAGCCAAACTCGGTTTCCACCAATCCAATTTGATCCACTCTAGCTTGGTCACAAAAATTGAAAAACTCAGTGGCCATTTCACCTTCTTGAAAGAACCCTAAATCTCCCCCATTTCCTGCTGTGGGACCGTCAGAATTTTGACGGGCTAGGCTGGCAAAGTCAGCATTTTTTTGACGGGCAGCACGTAACACACGATTGGCTTCCGCTTGGGCTTCCTCCTTGGTTCTGGTGATTTGTTCTGCAGCTCTTGTGGCTCCGGCATAGGAAATTAAAATATGACTCGCTCGGATAGAAGCGTCTTCTTTCTTATCAATAAAACGTGATATTTTAAAGCTTTTACCATCTCTGTAGGGTCCAAAAACATCTCCCGGAGTTAATTCAAAAAGAATATCGGCATAGGAGTTATTGAACGCTCCTTTGGGTTTGTAGATGGAATCAAAACCTATTTCGGAATATTCATCCACAAAATCGGCAATGCTTTTGGTGTTTTTAAATCCAATAATCGTGTCTGTAAGTTTAGACACATCATTATATGCTATTTGATCCTCTTTTAAGGACTCTAGGCGATATCTTATTGCTGCGATATCGTCTTCTGTGGGGTCTTCTTCAAAAATTACATATTGGAGATTCCTAGACGCCTCTTTTTTATATTGCGTTTTGCGGTCTTTGATGTAAGCATTGATGTTTGCATCAGTAACATTGACCAAACTATCGTCAATGACATCAAAGGGAATTTGAATATATTGAATGTTAATATTATCGTTTTCCAAATGGAATTTTCTTTTGGCTTCGGCTTCGGTAAGTCCTTCAGAGGCTTTGATTAAATCAAAATAAATATTTTGTTTTGCCATGCCGATCAGGCTTTGCTCTTGCATTTTCCAGTTTTCATAGGCGACTGGATTTCCATCTTTCAACTGAGCGATATAATCTGTAAATAAACCGAAGTCAAAAAATCCGGCTTCGTTTTGAAAATTGGGGTTATTGACAAGTGCATCATCGGAGGACAAGATTTGCTCTATTTGCTCTTTTCCTGCATCAATTCCCAATTGATCAAATTGTTGCGTAAACACGGTGTTTTGAACCAACTGATTCCACACCAAATTTACAGATTGAAGGGTGGAGTAGTTATATGAACGTTCGGTTTGCTCTACCAATTGACGAAAGGTATTGACATTGATTTCGTCGTCATTAATAACACCGATGGGGTCTGAGGGTCCTCCATTGGAAGAATTGCTGCCAAAAACACCGGAAATAACAAATGCAAACAAAGCCATCCCAATGACCAATATCAAGAAGATGGATTTTTGTCTAATTTTTCCTAAAACTGCCATAATGCTGTATCTTTTTTAGATAGGCTGCGAAATTAAGATATTCCTTTGAATAAATAAAGGACTATAGCTGAAAACGTTGGGATTAAATTTTGATAAAAGTTAATCCTCATTAACAATTCGAAGGAGTATCCTGTCGATTTTGGTAGAAGAAACTTTTTTGATGATCAATTCGTAATTGGGAAGTCTTACAATTTCTTCTTTTTCGGGGATTTCTCCGGTATGATAGGCAACCAATCCGCCCAAGGTTTCATAAAATTCACTTTCGGGTAAATGCAGATTATAGGTCTTGTTGAGATAATCCACTTCCAGGCGGGCAGAAAACTCAAATTCAGTGGCACTTATTTTATTTTCAAAATGTTCAATTGTGTCGTGCTCATCTTCAATTTCACCAAAAAGCTCCTCCACGATGTCCTCCACGGTAACAATACCGGAGGTTCCACCGTATTCATCGATGACAACAGCGATACTTTTGCGTTGACGCGTAAGCATTTTTAATACTTCACTAATAGGCATGGTCTCAGGCACAAAAGCTACAGGCAGTACTATTTTTTCAATGGATTGGGGGTTTTTAAACATTTCAAAAGTATGAATATACCCCATAACATCGTCTATGGTTTCGTTATAAACCGGAAGCTTGGAAAGACCCGTCTCCATAAACAATGCTTTGACTTTTTCCACCGAAGTGTTTTTTTCTACAGCGATTAGCTCAGCACGAGGCACCATGGCCTCGCGGGTTTTCACCTCGGAAAATTCAAGGGCATTTTGGAAAATTTGAATTTCCGCATCCATATTTTCTTTGTTCTGAGAAGACTCCAATTGTTCTTCTATATAATTTCCCAATTCAATTTTTGAAAAGGTAAGTTGCACTTCATCCGCCGGGGTTTTAAAATATCGGATTAAAACAAAATCGGTAAGTTTTAAAATAAAATAGGTCAGTGGATATAACAAATAATAAAAAAAGGCTACCGGCAGTGCGAAAATAGTAATGAAGGTGTTGGCGTAGAGTTGGAAAAAAACTTTGGGAAGGAACTCCGCGGTCATCAAAATAATACCCGTAGAAATAAGGGTTTGAACAAAAACTACCAATAAGTCGGGATCACCGTGCAGCAAGGTTTCGGGGAAAAAAAGCTGTAGAATACGATCTCCCATAAAAATCCCATAAATGACCAAAGTAATATTGTTGCCCAAAAGCATGGTCGCAATAAAACGCGAAGGATTTTTGGTGACATTCTGCAATACACGGGATGAAATACCGTCCTGCAATTTTTCAATTTCCAAAAAAATTCGGTTGGAAGAAACAAAGGCAATTTCCATCCCCGAGAAAAATGCGGAAAGGATTAAGCCCAAGATAATGACCAAGTCCGTTGTTATCATTGAGAATCTTTGGATCGATTACTAAATTTTTTGCGATAATGTCTTCTGAAAAAGAACATAAAAACGGAAAGCACTGCAAAACCCACAAACATTTGTGCTTTACTGGGGTTGATATTCCAAAGCGAAAAGGCCTCATAGGAGGCGATAAGAGCGATTAGCGCGTAGGCGATTTCTGAGATACGATATGCTTTCATGGTGTTTCTAATGAGTCTATTGGTTCTGAAACGGCAACGGTGCCAATTAAGTTTCCTGTTTGAAATTTAGTAAAATCACGATTGGAATCCAACCGAACTGCGTTAAAATTATACTCCTTATCTTCAAAGGTAAACGGCTGTTCGGTGAACAACCATTCGCTTTTGGAGTCCCAATAGAGTTGTTGCGTAGTCAATTTAGCTCCTTCGTGAGAAAGCAATTGCACATGCCCTTTCAGATCGATGAGCTTACTGTCGTTGTAGAGTATGCCGTAATCGGCAATGACTTGATTTTCATTTCCTTGATCGTCAAAAAAGAGCACTTTTAATCCCTCAGGAAATTCAGAGTATTGAAAACTTAAATTGGTATAATCCACATGCTTGGGTGCCGTTAATATGGCTTTGACTGCTGCCGAATCGGTATAGACCATTCGAATGTTATAGGCCGTTCCCAAGGGGTCTTGTAAATCCGCAGTCAAATCTTTCAGTGCTTGGGTATTGTCTTCACAAGAAAAAAATGGAATCATTGCAACTGCAATGATTCCATTAAAAAATAATTTAAAAAGAAGTTTCATTTATAAAGAAGGCACCTTGACACTGCTGTTGATCCAACAATCAAATTTGATGGTGGCTCCCTCATTTCCTTCGGTAAAAATGTCGGTTTTACTAGGAGCTCTACCATTGTAGCTCTCTGCAGATTTCTGCGCAAAACTTCTTAAAGAAGCATCGACATTTCCGGCTTTCAAAGCGGTGTTGGCAGCAAGCCAATAAACTGCTCTTTTGTTGAATTGAGTGTCTCCACATTCGTTGGCACTATCGGCATACAATCCAGAGATTAGCAAATAGGCTCTTCCCAAAGAAGGTTGAAAACTCAATGCCTTGTTGGCATAGCTACGTGCAGAAGAACGTCTTCCGGCAGCCTTAAATTTATTGGCAATTTTCATAAGAATTTTTGCCTTTTTATAATTATCTGTTTCTAAAGCAATGGATTCTTCATAGTATTTTAAAGCTTCATTGCTGTCTCCGCGTTTGTCATTCAACAGCCCTAAATAGTAGGCCGAATCCGCAGAGGGATCGATGTTGTGTAAGGCTTCTACCAAAGTAACAAACAACGGATCATCAGAACAGTCTTTGCTATCCATTCTACTGGCGGCGCGTTTGAGCCATACCACATCGGTTTTGTTGGCCTCAAAGTTGCGTTGATAGAGAGGAATTAAATTTTCACATGTAGCTTCTTTTGCAATGATGGCGTCCAAATTGGAAAGAAAGGTTCCAATTGCATTGGAATTGACTTCATAGACTCGCTTACTTCTGGTTTCTCTACTTGTTAATGCAGTGCCTGATTCTTCTTTATTCAAAATTACATCTAACTTTTTGGCAAGTTCTGTAGATTCCAATTCAAACTTTTCAGAAACCTCTTCGTATTTGTTGAACAAGGATTCCATAGTTACACTGGCATCGTTGGCTTTATATAAATCGTAAAAAGTTTTAAAGTAGTTGTAGAGATGCTTTGGGTTGGTAAAAGAGGCGGCGTCCTTTTTATAGGCATCATCAAAAGTGTTGTATACGGTTTTCAAATCCGCGGTATTGAAATCCAACATGGCTTGTGCCTTGGAACTCAATATATCCCCTACGGCTGAGACATTCTTTTTTGTAGGAAAATTCTGCGCCCATTCATCATACAGGCTGATTAAATCTTTTTTTGCTGCATCTTGATCAGCCCCCGTCAATTTTTCGACTCGATCTTCCAAAATTCGCTCTCCATAGGTATAGATTGCAGTATTTAGTGAGGGGCATTCCTTTCTGACGGCCATCCAGGGTTCGTAGGCGGCATCGTAGTTTTTAACTTTTGCAAATTCCGCAAAAATGGATAAATTTTGAATGCACTCTTGATTGTCTTGTGCAACTATGTTTGTCGTAAAAAAGAACAAAAATAAAACGACACTTATTGCTTTTACATTTTTCATTTTGGTATTCATATTAATTAAACTTTCTTTTTATAAACCATTTATCATTTAAAGAGAGTCCTATTCTCAGTGAAAAATACGATTCTTTAAATTGTTGGGAACTTTTTTCACCTCTTTGGCCAATTTCTATTCCGACATTGGCATTGGAAAGCCCCCTCATGGGTAAACCCATCCCAAAAGATATGCCATTTTCTGTTAAAGGAATGTTATTTATGACTAAAGAAGATTTTTCCGACCGGAGTCCAAAGCGATAAACCACCCGTTTCCAATAACTAGAAAAAGAGTTATACTGTGGAATATAAAACCCTCCAACAGAGATTTGACGTGCATCTTGGTAACTAATATTTTTTTGCTGAAAAAATTCATTCTTGAAGTTACTGGAGTTTATATAATTCAATTGCGCGCCAAGAAACCACTTGCTACTTTGACCAAAACCTATTCCAATACGGTTGGTTTTTGTTAGATTGATGGAAGTGATGTCATCCCCTGTAGCCGCCAAATTGATTTCTTCAAAATCAACCAAGCTTCCCCCGTCAATGGATTGGGTAAAGAACGTTTGTAAGTTTCTCGAGGTTAATCCTGCTTCCGGCTGTAGGGCATACATTCCCTTAAAATAATATTTTTTGAAAAGGGGAATATTCACATTGGCAGATAGGTTGTAGCTCAAGCCCGAAATACTGGATTGATTACTGAGGTAGGAACCATTGGTTATTCCTTCAATAATTTGAGCGGTTTGATTTAACACATTCCCAAAGCCATAATTGATCGTAGCACCCACATTGAAATATTTCAGAAAGGGTATTCCTACAGAAAAGAACGCTTGATTCAAGCCTCCCTCACCTTCAAAACGATTGATGGAATTTACTCCCGCATCGGTCAGTGCTCTTGTTTCGACACGATAACCCACCGAAGAATAGGGAACAACTCCAAAGCCAAAACCAAAAATTCCTGCGGGAACCCCAATAGCCAAATAATCCAAATTTGCCGTAGCGCGAGCATTGGAAACATCGGTAGCTGCAAAATTGTTAAGTTTATAATTAACACCTAGGGAATAGGTGGTGAATTTTAAATCGCCATAACTACCGGGATTGAGCAAATTCAAATGAATCGAATCCGTAAAAACCTCTACCCCACCCATGGTGCGGTTGGCATGGGTTCCTCTAAAATTGACCTCCCCCAATCCCGAAAAGGAATAAGGCGACACCGATCCTGATTGTGCGGAAACAATCAACGATGTCAATAAAAAGAAACTTACTACATATTTTTTTACCATCCGGGTGTATTCAAATCTAAGATATAATTCAAACCTGTTGCTAAAAAATTTGAATGGGCAAATATGCTATTTTTTAATGGTTTTGGCAACCTTTCAGCATCTCCACCTGTTAAAATAAGCGTTAAATCCTTAAAATCTTGCTGATAACGAGCAATTTGACCTTCAACTTCGTTTATAATGCCATAGTATACACCGCTATAAATGGCTTCAGCGGTACTGTTGCCGATTGGATTTTTTGGAGCTTGAAAATCCAGCAAAGGAAGCTTGCCGGAAAACTGATGAAGGCTTTTGTAGCGCATTCCAAACCCAGGACTGATAGTTCCTCCCCAATGGTCGTTATTTTTATCTATAAAATCGGAGGTGATGCAGCTTCCTAGGTCGATCACTAGCCGGTGCTGATTTGGAAAATGAACACAGGCAGCAGCGGCCAAAGCGATGCGATCGGCACCCAACTGTTGGGGGCTCTGATAGCGCGTTTGAAAGGGTAAATCCAAATGCATGCCGCAAATTTGCATCGGAAGAGGCGAAAGTGCCTCCAAAAGTGCCTCGGTGTGAACCCCTTGTACGTCGGACAATATACCCCCTTCTAAATCGGGATGTTTCGTCCGAAAGGCAACTAAGGTTTTTTGCCAATCTTCTGATTTGGTGCTGGTTGCGTCTACTATTTTACTTCGGTCGAAAACATAATATTTAACCAAGGTATTCCCAAAATCTATGACTAACCGCATCCGTTTTTGATTAAACGTCAAAATTACAAAAGAAATTTCGAGAAATGATTTGTGCTATCCAAAAAGGCAATTATATTTGCAACTGCTTAAAAGCGGGGTACCTTAGCTCAGTTGGTAGAGCAAAGGACTGAAAATCCTTGTGTCCCTGGTTCGATTCCTGGAGGTACCACTTTTAAATTTACAAACCCTTGATTAATACTAATTTAATCGAGGGTTTTTTCTTTTACATTGGAAAATACATCGGAAAATATTTCTTCCACTATTTATAATCCTTTGTTATCTAATCACCCAATTATACTGACTCTACGGGCTTATTGAATTAGAATAACTCCCAACAAAGTTGGTTTTAATTTAGGCAGACAATTATTTTGGAGTTATTTCCAGTTCAACAAGCAATTATAAAATCAGCAAATTTTAATTTCACATAAAAATGAGCCGATTAAATTTGCTTTATCGCTCAAAACATGATTAAATTTGAGCGATATTTATTTAAAATACAGCCCAAATGACACATATTCTCTGGAATTGGTTACTGAAAAAATGGCCTCAATTCACGTATGATAAAGAAAGTCTGATCGAATTAGAGCAGTTATTTATTGAAAATAGCGGCACAATGGTTGGTGCATTAAAGCATATTACCAATGATTCTAAAGATAATTTGTTAGTAGAAATATTGAGTAATGAAGCTATTAAGACTTCTGAAATTGAAGGCGAATTTTTAAATAGAGATAGTGTTCAATCCTCCATCAAAAGAAATTTAGGGTTAACTGTTGATAAACGAAAAGTACCCCCTGCAGAATTTGGCATTGCTGAAATGATGGTTGATTTATATTTGAATTTCAGCAAACCATTATCACACGACCAACTTTTTGATTGGCACAAAATGATCACCAACGGCAGACGTGACTTAACAGACATCGGGGCTTATAGAACGCATATAGAACCTATGCAAGTGGTTTCTGGAAGATTAGACCGACCAACAGTACATTTTGTAGCACCACCTTCAAAGGAAATCCCGCGAGAAATGGAACAATTTATTACGTGGTTTAATAATGTACATACGACAAAAAATGAGTTAGATCGGTTTCCACTCATTAAATCGGGAATTGCTCATCTATATTTCGTGAGTATTCACCCTTTTGAAGATGGTAATGGAAGAATTGGACGTGCCATTGCTGAAAAATCTATTGCGTTAAGCATTAAGAAACCAACGCTGATTTCATTGTCTCACACCATAGAGGCTAGTAAAAAAAATTACTATGATTTTCTAGAAAACAACAACAAGACTTTAGAAATAACGGGGTGGCTTTCTTATTTTGGAAAAACCATTGTAGATGCTCAGCAAAATACATTAAGACACATCGATTTTCTTATAGAAAAAACCAAGTTTTTTGACCGTTATAAAGCACAGTTAAATGACCGACAGCTTACAGTAGTTAAACGAGTTTTTGAAGAAGGCTATACAGGTTTCAAAGGTGGATTAAGTGCAAAAAACTATGTAAAAATTGCTAAAACATCTGAATCAACCGCTACCAGAGATTTAGCAGATTTAGTTCAAAAAGAAATTTTGAATAAAACAGGAAATTTTAAAAGTGCTAGGTATTGGTTGAATATCAATCAAAATAATAAGTGAAAATTATAAAACAGAGGCTTTTTAATTTCAAAAAATTCGAGTTTTGATTTTATGAGTTTTTTAGCCAAAAGATCGCATTCATTTTACCGGAAACTTTCGTTTCTCGCTAAAATTACACTTGCCAAAGGAGTGCCTTTGGAAACCCTGAATGCGGCATTATTGAAATAGAATAACTCCCAACAAGGTTGGTTTTATTTTAGGGAGACAATTTTTTCGGAATTATTTCCAGTTCAACAAGCTAAAATTAAACGAAAAAATCATTTGAATTTGATTTTTTCTATCTTTAAGTATAAACTGCAACCAATGACGACCATTACAATAGATAACGAATTAAATTTATCCAAGACACATTTCAAAAGTATTGAGGAGTTTCAGATCGAAATTTTAATGATGAATGAGCGTTGGGAGCTTTCAAAGGAACATATTGGAATATTGAAAGCAAGCGAAGAAGAAGCGGATAATGCTAGCGATGATAGATTTTCTTGGGAAGAAGTAAAATCTAGTCTGCACCGAAAAAATATATAAATCATGAACGGACCAAACCTTGGGGCATGGGTCATGCGATGTTACTATGCAAAAATGCCATAAATGATAATTTTGCCATAATTAATGCTGATGATTTTTATAGGAGACAAGCTTTTCAATCCATGGCTTCATTTTTAAAACAAACGGATTCAACTACCTATAATTTTGGTATGATTGCCTATTTATTGGAAAATACGGTATCCGACTATGGCTTTGTTTCAAGAGGAAAATGTGTCCTGGACTCAAAAAACTACCTTGCAAGCGTAAATGAAATAACCCAAATTGAGAAATCAAAAGAGAAACTCATTTATAAAGATGGACAAAACAATTTCAAAACTATAGAAGGAAATACGATGGTTTCCATGAACTTTTGGGGGCTTACTCCAAAATGTTTTGAGTTTGGACAAGAATTGTTTGAACAGTTTTTGGAAGAAAATAAATCAAATAGTAAAGCAGAGTATTATTTGCCTTCAATTGTCAATGAACTATTAAAATCAGGAAAAGCAACAGTAAAAACGTTGAAATCCAATGCGAAATGGTTCGGGGTAACCTACAGTGAGGATAAACCGAAAGTTCAGCTGGAAATCAATCACTTATGAGCTTCCGGTGTTTACCCAAATAACCTTTGGAAAATTTTCACTAAATAAAATCACATAAAAATAAGACCCTTGTCAAGAAAGAAACGGCTGTTTATAATACCGTTTTCCGGTGGCTTTGTGTAATGCATTGGCTAAAGCCGCAAAGGTGGGAGGATAGGTGGGCTCGCCCAAACCGGTGGGAGCGATTTGATTTTCGACAAAATAGACGTCAATTTCTTTGGGTGCTTCTTTCATACGAATCATTCGATAATTGTGGAAATTATCTTTATTAGGAACTCCGTTTTCAAAGCTCAATTCGCCGTATAAGGCGGTACCAATCGAGTCAACTACGCCGCCTTCGGCCATATTTTTGGCGCTGTCGGGATTGACTACAATTCCACAATCGATGCCACAAATCACTTTATGAACCACTGGAACACCTGCTTCCACGGTCAACTCTAAAACTTGTGCCACATAGGTGTTGTGACAAAAATAGGAAGAGACTCCACGGTGTTTTTGATCGGTTGACGTTCCCCAATTGGATTTTACTTTAACCAATTCCAATACCCCGGCATAGCGTTTGGGGTCGTAATCATTATTAGTTCCAACGGGATTTGTTTGTGCGTTTAGAAGTAACTCCAAACGAAAATCAATTGGGTCTTTCCCGGCGGCAGCAGCCACCTCATCCAAAAAAGACTGTTCGGCACTAGCCATAAAATTGGAGCGAGGGGCCCGAAAAGAACCTACGGTTATATTGGTGTCTATCGTCCAATCTTCTGCCAAATAGTTGGGAACGGCTCCGGCGGGAAATCGATTTTCCGACAAAGGACTCTCTGGGATCCCCCCTGCATTAACATGAAATGCAATCAAGTTGCCTTGGGCATCCAAACCGGCTTTGTATTTGATTTGATAGGAAGGGCGATATATCCCATCGGTCATATCATCCTCTCGGGTATAGACCAATTTGACAGGGGCTTCCATTTTCTGAGAAATCAAAGCGGCTTCCACCAACCAATGAGCATAGGATCTACGTCCGTAACCTCCACCCAAACGAGACATTTTAATATCGATATTTTCTAAAGGAATCCCCAATCGGGCAGCCAAGGTTTGTTCAGTAAATTCCGGTTTTTGAAGTGGTCCGATCAATTCCGCTTTGCCTCCTTTCACATCGGCAAAAAAGTTCATAGGCTCCATACAATTATGCGCCAAAAAAGGAGCCGTATAGGTGCTTTCTATCACTTTTGCTGCTCTTTTAAAGGCCGCTTCTGGATTCCCGTCTTTTCTTCTTACTTGTGCGGGCTGTTGCGCTCTCGCTTCCATTTGACGATAGTGATCGTCCGTGTTTTCCAATCCGGCTGGTGTATGCTGTTCCCACTTCACCCCAAATCGACTTCGGGTCTCGGTGGAACTTTTAATGGGTGCACACTCGATTTGCAATTCCTTTTTGGCCTGCAGCACTTCCCAAGTGGAATCCCCAACAATTACTGCAACCTCATTAAACGTTCTGGTATCAAAAAATTGTTTTTCAAAGTCATCATTAAAAACCTTGATAATAAACACATCTTTGATCCCCGGCATCGATTTCACTCGATCCGTTGTGATGGCTTTGAGCTGTAGCCCAAAAGCCGGAGGATGAACAATCATCGCGGTGAGCATCCCTGCACGTTGGGTATCTATTCCAAATAGGGGTTTGCCGGTTATAATATTTTTGGTTTCTACATTTTTTTGAGAATTCCCAATGATCGTAAAATCTGCTATTGCTTTTAAATTTACTTTTTCAGGCACAGCTCTTTTGGCTGCCAAAGAAGCGAGTTCGCCATAGCCCATGGATTTTCCTTGGTTTTGGTGATATACCCTGCCTTTTTGGGTACTCAGCTCGTCTAGACCGACGTTCCAAAGTTCCGCCGCAGCTTCCATCAACATGGTTTTAGCACTGGCACCTGCCATCCTCAAGCCCGACCAACCTCTCCGCAAGGCCTGACTTCCTCCGATAAATTGAAAACTAAAAGCCGCTGTGTCTAATGGAGCTTGCTCCACAAGCACAGCACTCCAATCGACATCCAACTCATCCGCCACAATCATGGGCATGGAGGTTTTTACGTTTTGCCCACCCTCGGGATTGGGAGATAAAATGGTGACTAATCCGTTCTCCCCTATTTTTAAATAACTGTTGATTTCAAACCATTCCTCCGGCAACTCTTTTTCCATAGCTCCGTCGGAGAGGGATTGACAGGAGTTTAAAAAACTAAAGCCCAAAACAAGTCCCCCACTTGCTAAACTCGTGTTTTGAATAAATGCACGTCTCCCTAATGTGGTTTTGATTGTTGTCATTGCTTAAAAATTTAATTCATTTAATAAAGAAAAAAAATGCCTCGCTATCAAAGATAACAATCATCACAAGGATTTTTAAAACCACCGTATAAAAATTATCTTTTTCAATAAAACAAAAAGCCCAAGTTTGTAGATTCAGACGCAATTCCCGTATTAATCTTTATTCCCTGTTAATTTTTATCTTTGGCTAAAATTTTTCATGAGTTTATTGGATCTTACTACCCTGCTAATTTCCCTTGCAGCCGTTTTTTCAATCATCAATCTAAGGCTTCTCAAACTGCCTCAAACCATCGGTTTGATGACATTGGCGATCGCTTTGTCCATGGCCGTTTTGGTGGGAGGATTGATTTCTCCAAAATTTTTAGCCTTTGTGACCACCCTTACGCAGCAATTCGATTTTAGTGATCTTTTGGTCAACATCATGCTGCCGTTCTTGCTTTTTGCGGGAGCCATCAGTGTGGACGTTCACAAATTATTGAAAGATAAACTCACCATTTTACTCTTGGCGGGTGTGGGTATCCTTTTTTCAACTTTCGCCGTGGGTTCCGGACTCTATTGGTTGATTGAACAACCCCTGCTCGGGGTCAACGACTTGGGAATTGACTATGTGGACTGCCTGTTGTTTGGAGCACTTATTGCCCCCACCGATCCTATTGCCGTTTTGGCCATGGTTAAAAAAATGAATTTATCCTCCGAAACCGAAACACGAATCGCCGGGGAGTCGCTGTTTAATGACGGGATTGGGGTGGTTGTTTTTTTGACCTTGTTGAGTGTGAAAACAGAAGGGATTGATCAAGTGAGTGCCCAAAGTGTAATCAGCTTGTTTGCTTCAGAAGTCTTGGGCGGTGTTTTTTTAGGGGCTATTATGGGTTTTTTAGGATTAAAAATCGTCAAGTATATAGAAAACGAGCATACCGAATTGGAGGTGTTGATCACCCTTTCATTGGTGTTGTTGCTTCCTGTCATCTCCAGACAATTTCACTTTTCTGCCGTTCTAGGGGTAGTGGTCATGGGCTTGTTCCTCAACCAAAATATTGATACCGATAAAAAAACAGACGGGGTGCAAAAAGCCATGGGCGAATACGTCTATAAATTTTGGCATCTTTTGGATGAAACCCTAAATGCTATACTGTTCATCTTGATCGGTTTTGAAATCATCCCCATATTGCAAAACTTCGATTTCAACTACATTTTCATTGTCCTCATCGTCATTGTTTTGGTGGTGGTGTCAAGAGCAATTGGAGTTTATATTCCCATCAAAATTCTATCTTTCAAAAAAACATTTGAAAAAAATACGGCACTCATCCTAACATGGGGTGGGCTTCGGGGAGGATTGAGCATCGCCTTGGCACTGAACCTACCCGACGGTGATGGTTCCGGCAAAGATTTGATCCTTATCCTTACCTATGGCGTAGTACTTTTCACCATATTAGGACAAGGGTTGACCCTCAAAAAAATCGTGCAGTAAACACCGCTCCCAAAGCACACTCTCAAGCGAAGATTTTCTTTTATTGAAAAAATGTAATATATTTCTATGAATCATAAATATATTTATCATGAAGAGCGTTGCGTTAAAATCCTTTTTCTATTTTATTTCCATCGTAGCTTCGTTTCAAATTGACGGTTATCGGGATCATCTGGCAGAATTGGATGAATTAGACAAAGCGGTGATTACTTTGGGCGAAGAAATTTATTCCAATATTGATTATGCCAAGGAGCATCTACAGCAAGTCAAAAACCTTCGGTATATGAACGAGTTTGTGGTAGCAAATTTTTACACCTTTACCATCAAAGAGTTGGAGAATATCCATGACAACAATCCATTTCTGCACGTATATGACCTCAACAATCAAATCAATTATATAAAAAAATACAGCCCCTCCACCACAGAACAATTATTGGGCGGTTGGTTGGCCTTCGAACCCGATAATATCTTTTTTCAATCCATGCTCAACTCGGGCGATTTGTTGAGCATCAAAAATCCGGCTTTGGCAAAAGAGATTCAGTCGCTTTACACCAAACAATCTGAGCGCGTTAAGGGCATGGCATTATTTACCGGAGAGGTGGGAAACAACGTCTTGGATTGGTTTGTCAGCGAACAAAACAAATACAATACGGATATCAGTTTTAACGAAGTTTTGATCAAAAATCGCAATCAAAAATTAAAAAATGTCTTGGTTTTCAAATTGGCGGTTCTCAACGATCGGATTACCGACATCGAAAATTACATTCACTCATTGCAAAATTGTGTGAAAATAATCAGCGAAGAATACAAAGCCATTTAACTCAAGGACTTAGTCCTCCGTATCCAAAAGCTTGGGAGGCTCGATAATGGCAGGGGTTTCCAATTGTTCCACCCCTTTCAGTTTCGATTGCATCATCCGGGTGCGGGTTCCCACCAGTTGTTCGATTTCGTTATTGGCTTCGTTGATTTTCTTCTGCGCTTTTTCCAATACTCCTCCAAAGGTGTTAAACTCTTTTTTCACCGCTGCCAAAACGTTCCACACCTCACTGCTGCGTTTTTGAATGGCAAGGGTTTTAAAGCCCATTTGCAAACTGTTGAGCATCGCCGCCATGGTCGTTGGTCCTGTTACTACAATTTTGTATTCCCGTTGCAATAAAGCAATCATATCCGGCTGTCGAACCACTTCGGCAAAAAGACCTTCCATGGGCAGAAACATCATGGCAAAATCCGTAGTGTTGGGCGGGTCGATGTATTTGGTGGAAATGTCCTTGGCAAACTTTTTGACGGATTGCAACAGGGCTTTGATGGAAGCATCAATCACCAGTGGATCTCCCACATCGTAGGCATTTTGAAGGCGCAGGTAATCTTCTTGGGGAAATTTGGCGTCGATGGGAAGATAAACCGGTTTGCCATGGGGCGTATTTCCGGGCAATTTGATAGCAAATTCAACCATGGCATCGGAGCCCTGTTTGGTTTTTACATTGGTTTCGTATTGATCGGGAGCCAAGACCTGCTCCAAAATATTTCCCAATTGAATTTCGCCCAACACCCCTCGTGTTTTTACATTGCTCAACACTTTTTTCAGGTCGCCTACACCAGAGGCTAAATTTTGCATTTCGCCAAGCCCCTCTTGCACTTTCAACAGTTGTTTGGTTACCATTTCAAAGGATTTCCCCAATCGATCTTCCAAAGTTTTATGAAGCTTTTCGTCCACCGTTTCTCGCATCCGCTCCAAACGCAATTCTGTGGTTTTAATCATCTCTTCTTGTTTCACTTTCATGGCGTCAAATTTTTCTCTTTGAAGCACATTAAAGGCATTGACATTTTTGGTGAAGGTTTCCTCAAAATCCTTTAGGGTGGTTCGAAGTTCCTCCCGATCCTCTTTGGCTTTTTGGGCAAGGGTTTCATTCAGTCGTTGAATACTTTGGGTCAATTCATCCCTATTTTCTTTTAAATTTTTGGAAAGCTCCTCCCGATTTAACAAAAACTCCTTTTGTAATTGGGTTCTTATGGAGGCTTCTAAGTCTGAATTCGAGCCGGAACTGGAAAGCTTAAAAATAAGATAGAGTAAGAGTATTGCTGAAAGTATCGAAAAAACAAGAACTACCGTTTCCATGAGGAGTGATTTTAGACTTTAAAAGTAAGGAAAGCAAAACAATTAGCCCCAAAATAGAACAAGGCGCTTTTGATTTCTTTTTAAAAAAAATTGAAAAAAAAATTAGTTTTCTAGTGTGGAGGTCAGGCTGTATTTTAATTTTTTCTCAATGGCCATAATCATTTCGTTGGCAATATCTATTCCTGTAGCGTTTTCAATGCCCTCTAGTCCAGGAGAAGAATTTACTTCCAATAACAAAGGACCCTTGTTGGATCGAATAATATCGACTCCGGCCACGGCGAGGTTCAATATTTTGGCTGCCTTAATCGCCAGTTTTCGTTCCTGCGCAGTGATTTTTACTTTTTTGGCCGTTCCACCCATGTGGATATTGGATCGGAATTCTCCTTTGGGAGCCGTGCGTTCTATGGAAGCAACCACTTTGCCGTTGACCACAAAACACCGTAAATCTTTTCCGGCAGCTTCTTTGATGAATTCTTGAACCAAAATATTGGCTTGCAAACTCTTAAATGCATTGATTACACTTTCTGCGGCTTTGTTGGTTTCGGCAGAAACCACACCTTTTCCCTGAGCGCTTTGCAAAAGTTTAATCACCAAAGGAGCACCGCCCACCATAGAAATCAAATCTTTGGTGTCCAAGGGAGACTTGGCAAAACCGGTGATTGGAATATCAATATTATTGGCAGAAAAAAGTTGACTGGAAAACAATTTATCCCGAGACTGAGTAATCGCGGTGTCCGTATTTAGGCAATAGGTTCCTATGGATTTAAACTGTCGCAAAAGAGCACAACCATAAAAAGTCATACTGGGTCGAATGCGGGGTATGATCGCGTCCAAATCTTCCAAAATTGTTCCTCCTCGATAGCGCACTTCGGGCGTATTGGTGTCCAAGCGCATATAGCATTGCTGAATGTTGTAAAAATGCATTTCATGTCCACGCGCTTCTCCGGCTTCAATGATGCGTTTGTTGCTGTATAAGTTTTTGTCGGTGGCCAACAAGCCAATTTTTAAACCTGATTTTTTGTGCATCAAGTAGCTGTACATTGAAAACAGCTTTTCATCAGAAATGGCTCCTTTTAGATAGCGTTTCGAAGGATCGACCAAAAAACGATTGCGCATGGCTTCGCGCCCGAGCAGCATCCGGAAATCCATTCCATCGCGGTTGGCAAGAGTCAATTCGATATCAAACGTTTCTGTTCCCAAGGTGATTGCCGCTTTGACGGCATAGCGCTTTTCTGCAATCCCCGAGGAGCTTTTCACCACCCGTGTTCCGGTAAGGGGGGCTTGGCATTCAATGGTAATACTCAAATTGTCTTGAACCGGATTGATTTCAAAGGAGACCCACGAATTCTTTCCTTTATTAAATTTTTTGATGTGTGTCGCTTGGATGGAGGAGGTTTTTGCCCCGGAATCGATGCGTGCTTTTATGGCGGGAATTTTCAATCCCTCAAAACTACACCACTCCTCGCTACCTATGATACTCAGTTGGGAATCACTCATTAAAATTAAAGTTATTTTTCAGCTAGATTACAAAAACTATTTTAAAAATAAACATTTACATCTTTACTAATATTCAAAAGTTCTTTTTGCTTGTATCTTTACACATTAAACCCTTGCACTAAATGGCGAAAATTTTCAGAACGCTCTTTCCTTTATTTTTTTGGCTTTGCCCATTAGTGCTGTTTGCTCAAGAGGTTTTTGCCCCCCAAAAAACCGTCCAAACCATCAATATTGACGGTGTTTTAGACGAAAAAGAATGGGAAAATACCTTACCTGTTGTGCTCGATTTTGAAGTTTCCCCTGGAAATAACGTGGTTCCAAAGGTGGAGACTACCGGATACATTACCTATACCAATACGCACCTTTACGTTGGTTTTTATGCAAAAGACAAGACCGAAAACATTCGTGCTTCGGTTCGTCAACGGGACAGTTTTGGAGTTTGGAGCGACGATTTGGTGATGTTGCGTTTGGACACCTATGCCGATGGAAGAAACAATTATCTGCTCATGGTGAATCCCTTGGGCAGCCAGCTCGATATTCGACAAATAAACGCCATCAAGGAAGAAGAACAATTCGATTCTAGTTTTAATGTAGACTTTGAATCTGCGGGAACTATCGTTGGCGATGGCTATCAAGTAGAATTTAAAATTCCTTTTGCCTCCTTGCCTTTTCCCAACGGAGAAGACCAAGAATGGCACTTTACCCTTTTTCGAAAAAACTATCAACAGGGAAATGAAGTCTTTTTGCGCAGCCAACCTCTGGATCGAGACAATGCTTGCGAAATTTGTCAAACCACGGATCGATTGATTTTAAAGGGGATAGAAATCGACAAACGTTTTGAATTGCTCCCCTATGTGGCGGGGAATATTTCCGGACAACGACCAAGCACAGACCAGCCCATTAACTACAATTCCATCAATCCCAATGCGGGTTTAGGAATGAATTTAGACCTCAATAAAAACAGCTCTTTGGAACTTACCTTTAATCCCGATTTTTCGCAAGTGGAAGCAGATGTAACTCAAATAGATGTAAACTCTTCCTTTGCCCTCGAATATCCAGAACGCCGTCCGTTTTTCAATCGCGGTACCGATATCGTCAAATTTTCGGATGGTGCATTTTATTCCCGCTCCATCAACAATCCGCTGGTTTCCTCTAAATTGTTGAGTCAAGGAAAAAAAGGAAGACTCTATTTTTTAACTGCTTGGGATCAAAATACTCCCTATCAAATTGCCGGCGAGGATCGCTCGTTTTTTGGACAAGGGGGAAATTCTTTTGTCAATGTATTTCGCTATCAGCACTTACTCAGTAAAAACAGCAGAATGGGATTGGTCACCACCAGTCGCTTTCATCAAGACGGAGGTTATGGCAATCTCGTGGGAACAGACGGTTGGTTTTTACTTTCCAAAAAATGGCGTTTGAGTTATGAAGTGTTTGTGAATTTCAATAAAGAACCCATCGCCGACTGGATCGAAACCGATGAAACTGCGGGGGCTAAAACAGCTGCCTTGGACGGTGAAAAATTCAGCGGTGATGCCCTCTATGTCGAGGCGTTTCGGAGTACAGAACATTGGAAATCCTTTTTTGCTTTTCGCAATATTGCCCCCGATTATCAAGCCGATGTTGGCTTTGTTGTAAAAAACAATCGCCGGTGGACCACCTTATATCATGAATATCAAAGTTTTTTTGAGCGTAAAGCCTTACAATTTTTTAGTCTTGCCTCCAAAGCAGACTTGCTCTACACCTTTGACAATAATTTTAAGTCTGCAAGTATCGATGGAATTTTTAAAATCCGAACCTATTTTAATACGGACATCAGCTATACCTATGATTTTGATGTTTTTAAAAATTTTAAAGGACGGGATTATAAAAATTTGGGCGTCAGTCAACTCGACATCCGTTCTACACCCTCGGAATCCTTTTCGTTGTTTATGAATATGACTTTTGGTAAGGATATTGCCTACAATGAGGACATTCCAGATGTGGGCAAAGACCTCAGCCTATTTATAAGACCCTCTTTTCAGTTGAGCAATAAATTTAGTTTATCCCCCTCGTTGCGCTATGCCCGACTAAGAAAATTGGACAGCAAGGACTATTATTTCAACGGTTACATTGGCCGTTTTACGATTCGCTATCAGTTCAATAACGACTTGAGTATTCGCTTGGTATCGGAATATAACGACTTTACGGAGCGTTTTTTTCTACAACCTTTGATGCAATGGAATCCCAATCCTTCCACAGTATTTTACATCGGAGGAAATCAAAATTCTTTGGAAGATTTTAATTCCGAATTTTATTCTCCGTTTCGGGTGGATGAGACGCAGTTTTATGTCAAATTTCAATACTTAATCGGACTCTAAAAGCAACTTGAGTGCTATGAGTTTTGCTTTTTCACCGCCTCTTTTTTCGGTCGTTATCCAAAAATTTTGAGCGTCGACTACTTTTACAGCCTCTATTTGAGCTTTGTCAATGGGGATCGTATATTTTTTTAAATCGGGTTGATTCCAAGGGTTCTTCATAAAGTCGCTCACCGTATAAAAAAATTGTGCTCCTTCAAAGCCGTAGCCTGTCAATGCCAATAGATCCAAATCGGCATGGTAGTCGGCAGCGGTAATGAGCGAACCAACCTCCCACTGCGCCCGAGGAGCCAATGTGTAACTTCCTCCCTTTTTGGGAATGCTGTACAATTGGGTGGATAAGTCCTCTCGATTTTTTGAGAATAAGAGTAAGCTGTCACAAACTACAGCAAGTGCTTCTGCGTCAAACGCATGGTGGTTTTGAAGATGAAAGTCTGTTTGCGCAGCATAACTTATAAAAATACTGTCAACGGGAGTGAAATGAGAATCCACCACATAAATGGTTAAATCCTTTCTATTTCCAAAATTATTCCCAGTATCTGCAATATAAAAATAGTTTTCGTCGCGTGTAATATCCTCCCAGTCAATTGCGTTGATGGTATACAAGTGCGTGGACTTTAGAAGCGTACCCTCCTTTGAAAATTCATACAGTTTGGGTTCATCCCCAGAATCATTGTGGGTGATGAAGTGGGTTCCGAGGTATTCCAGTCCTGAAGTTTCCTCTAATTTTTTAGGTAATTCAACAGCCGTAAGCTCCAATTGTGCTTGAAGGGGCAAAATAGTTCCCAATAAAATAAAAAAATCGAAGATTTTCATAGCTAGCAATTAGATGAACAAACAAATAGACGAACGCATTGATTTTATTTCAAAAAAATAAAGTTGAATAAAGATAAATCAAAGATTTTAATGCAGCGCGTTTGAGGATACTTTATGAACCTTTCCTCTAAAATGTTCCATTTTGATACAAAATCTTGACTTAATTGCTTAATTTTAACCATCAACTATATTATTCTTGCAAGATGGCACATATTTTACAAGCGAAAGATTCTAAAAAGAAAAAGGCGAGTCCTGCTCCTCAAAAAGATACGGGCGCAAGTGCCGATTCAGCACCATTGGAGAGTCTTCAACTCAAAGCAGATCAGTCTGGAAGTGGAAGTTCCTTAGAGCAGCACAATGCATCCCCTTTGGCTGGAGATCGTGTTGTACAAATGGCAGCCACTCAGGAATTGGAAGAATTACGAAAAAAGAAAAAAGTCACCAATAATCCTTTCTTGCTTGAAGATCGCAAAAAAAATGCTCCGGCAGCCGCCCCGGAAGTCGCCCCTGCAGAAATCGCTCCCGCAGAAGTAGCTGCCCCTGAGGTAGTAACTCCTGAAGTAGTAGCTCCAGAGATGGAAGCAAGCCCTGATGCAGAACCTGCGAAAAAAGGCTGGGGGGATTGGCTAAAAGACAAGGCAAGTGCGGGCTATTCCACAGTAAAAGACAAGGCAAGTGCAGGCTATTCCGCAGCAAAAGACAAATTCAACGAAAAAATTGAATATGCCAAAGAAAATAAAGCCGAAGTGGGAATTAAAGCAGCTGGATTTACTGCTAAACGGATTGCCTCTTTGGCAGACGCCGCACCCGGTGTTGGGGATGTGATCACTGGAACAAAAAATTTGGCCACCGGTGGGCTACATGCCTATCAAAGTATGGACACTTTGAGCAAAATAAAGAATGTTCAAAATGGGGAAGAAAAGCTGAGTGAAGAAGATCAGATTGCCCTTGGTATAGAAAAAAGACTTCAAAAAGACAAACTCGCCAAATCTGCGGGTGAAGGTTTGTCTGGAGGATTAAAAGTGGCTGCAGGTGCAGCTACACTTTCTGGGGTGGGAGCCCCGGTGGGTGCCGCACTCGGAGGCGCTGCTATGGCGGTAAGTGGGGTGAGTTCCCTCACGGGGAAGGCAGTTCAATCTTCAAGAGACAAAGAGGCTCGAAGGTTAAGAAGTAGAGATAAAATAGTTGACGATAAAATTAAAAAAAATAAAGCGCGCGATGAAACCATCACCGGTGGAGCGTGGTATAATCCCATGAATTGGGGAGCCAAACTCTCACGGGCTTCTGGTTTTGAATCTGAAGATCAAAAATTGGGATTGGATGGGCATGAAGATCAAGCAAGCCGTGACAGATACCTCGCATCCAAAGAACAAAAGTATGGTAATGAAGGATGGGATAGAGATGAAATTGATCAAGGGAAAGCCGCAAAAACTTCAACCAATTGGTTTGAATCTATGAAGGCTGGAGCATGGAAAACACAAACTAAAGACTATGGCAAGGTGGATATTGGGATTGCCCAAGGGCTTTCTACCGAGGGATTGAAAGAAGAAAAGGAAACGAAATCCCGACAAGCTGCCATGGAAAGACTCGGTGTGAAAGAGAAGAAAAAAGAAAAAAAGGGATGGTTTTGGTAAAAACACCCTCCTATTTAAAACAACCCATATAAATCAAACGAATGAATCCATTGGAATCCATTAAAAGCCTACTTGAAAAAGAATATTATGACGTAGCCCTCGAAAAGTTCAGTTATGAGGAAAACGCATTGGAACAACTGCGCGTATCACTTGTTTTTCAAGACCATCCACACATCCCGGATTTAATGCTTTTTTTGATGTTTATTCCCAATATCGAAAAAGAACTCGACGGCGTTTCGGTATTGCAGTACTACATCGGTTTTGATCAAATTTCGGAACGTACAGAGGAACAACTTGTTCATTTAAAAGACGTTATCGTCAAAATCAATCAATCCCTTCCCTTGGGTCATTTTGGAATTATTGAAAGTGAGCAAATTCTCTATTTAAAATACTGTCAAACCTATTTGGGAGCACTCAATGATACGAGTAGTAAACAGATTGTTGAAGCGATCAATGCGTTGAGTTTTGAATTGAGTTCGAATTACGACAACTTTTTTTAGAAATTACGAACCCTATCATCAGCGAGGTTGAACGTATTACTTCATTTTCTTTCATCTTAATATTGCATTGATATTGCACCCGTCCGCTTCTGCCATCACATTTTTAAAAAACGGGTGTATGCTTGGATGGAATAAAATAAACTTGGATGTTCCTATATCCAGCTAAGTCAAAAGCTTTTATGGCAAGCCCGCCTTGATGAAGCTTTGATTTTAAAATAATTATTTGAAAAACTTAAGTCCTTGTTGATTGCTCCAACAAAAAAAGCCCTCCGTTTCACTGGAAAGCTTCTCATTAGCTGCTAAAATTGACAACTGTCAAACTAACAACACACAACATCTTTAATTAAGCGGTCTGGACGGGACTCGAACCCGCGACCCCATGCGTGACAGGCATGTATTCTAACCAACTGAACTACCAGACCTAATTAGCGTGTGCAAATATACGCTGCATTTTGAATTTGCCAAATAATTACTTAGTATAATTTAGTTCAAGCAGTGTTTTAATAAAAGGGGGCATTTAACACTAGGAATGATGGTCCAAGAAAGTAATCCAAAAGACTAAAGACGGTATAGAAGGCAGGACTTTATACTTCCAGAGAGGGAGCAACTGCCCTAAAAAGAAAAACCCACTAAAAAAGTGGGTTGTACTTAAATATTTTGTGCGTCCTAAAGAATCGCATCCAATTGTTCCGCATAGGTGGATTTGGGAGCCACACCCACTTGTCTGCCTACCAATTCTCCTTTGTGGAAAACCAACACTGTGGGGATGTTACGCACCCCGTATTTGGCAGCAAATTCTTGATTGGCATCAACATCAACTTTCCCCACAACGGCTTTTCCTTCATAGTCGCTACTGAGTTCTTCAATGATGGGACCCACCATGCGACAAGGACCGCACCAAGCTGCCCAAAAATCAACCAATACGGGTTGGTCTGAATCTAATACTACTTCTTTAAAAGTAGCGTCTGTAATTTCTAATGCCATGAATATTTTTTTATAGGTTAAAAATTTGACGTTTACGCCAATTGATGTTAAATGTTTGACAAAAGTACAGTTATAATCGAAATGGAAAAATCCAAGGTCTAAAAATATATTATAATAATATCAGTTTTAACTATCCCAGCCCCTTTGGATACCCCATATCAGTCCTATTTATAGAAAAACCAATTCTATAGCATAATAACCCCCATTAATGGAGAGTATTGACCTCAAATAGCCTGCCTTACAAAAGACCGGAAAGCCCCAATAATTTTCTTTTTTTTTAAGAGCAAAAATGCAGCTGTCAAGTCCTTGGAAATAGGGATGGTTTTCGTTGAATATATTTAATTCGATACAGTATCGGTTAATCTTTATTACCTGTGCTAATACATACATTTGAGGATGCTCTATATGCTACTATTATTTATCACGCAGTTATCACTACTTACGGATCCAACGATTGAGTTTAGTACAAATTTCTCTGTTTTTTCCGATCAAAACAAATTTTATATTTTAACTCCCGAAAGCCTATATATAAAAGAAAATGGAAGCCAATGGAGACGAAAAAAAATAGAAAAATATAGAAGATGCCCGGTTTACGAGTGTCGTTCTCAATGATACACTTTATTTGGTGAGTGAAGGTATTGGTAGAGTTTATCAACTGACAAATGATGTTTTAATAAGACGCGACAAAAGTTTCGATTGGAAATCCAGATACACTGCGAATAATTTTATTAAGGAGGGCACCATACATGCCTACGGGGGTAACGGATTATTTGCCACGAAAAATAATTTGATTTATTTCGACAATACCTTGAATAATTGGTTTAAAATAAAAACCAACAATGCCAATAAAATAAACCACTTCAACACCATAGCCCAATATGATTCGATTAACGAACTGTTTTATGTGGCACTCGGCAAAAGCGATGACCTTATAGATCAAGAGGCTTTAAATCCAAAAATCATGTCGTATAACTTTGACTCCAAGTTATGGGAGTATGAAGGGGAAATTAATTACACGCCCAATCACGATTATAAACAAATTGCAAATTATCAGTTACCAGCGATTTTTGACACCAAAGAATTAGTGGTTTATGATTTTATTCGAAAGGAGCTCACCAAATTCGAGGGGAATTTCCCTTTGATGGAAAATATTCTTAAAATTCATTACCAAAAAGCATCGAAAAGTTTCATTATCGCAATGGCACAAGGAGCTACGCAAATTAGTTTCAAAATTGTAAATGAGAATGAAATATTAAAAAATAAAATGGTAGTTCTTCCCCTCTACAAAAAAGAAGTAGATTTCTTCAAGCCGCTCTTTGCCAGTGGTCTTGTCTTAGTGTTAAGCATGGTTTTTTTGCGTTATAGAAAAAAATCAAAAGGATCGACTAAAGAAAAACTGAAAAGCGACAAAGATCTATTGATTGATTTAACTGAGGATGAAGTCAAACTCGTTGAGCTTTTATTGAACAGTTATCCCAGCTTTGTCACTTATCCGGAGTTGATGCACCTTTTAAATTACGACTTGTCCTATGAGGCTCAAATCAAACGCCTGAATCAAGCCATCAAAGTGCTCGAAATAAAATTGCAACAAAAACTGAAGGACAAAAGTGCCCTATTTGAAATCCGAAGAAACATGAACGACAAGCGGATTAAAGAATTACGATTAAAAAATTAACACCGCCTTAGTTCAATTTGTAATGCCACTGTTGTTCGTCCAATACGTTCAATAATTCTTGGGTGATGGCAATCTTTTGCTTTTTGCTGTTGAGTGTAAGTTTTATTTTTTTATCGGTATCGTATACATTAAACAGCAAGGGCTTTTGGCCTTTAAATCCACGCAGGGTCTGATACAAGGCCTCCAACGGTTCTTCCTCCATTTGATGAATATCCATTTGAAGCGTGAGCTTTTTTGCATTATTCTCGATTGTATTTTGCAACATTTCAAATTGCAAATACTGCATTCGGGCAGCCCCGACCTTACCGGTCTCTCGATTGGCCCAGCCCTCGCGAATCATCAAACGGATTCGAATGAATTGATTGACCACCAAAAAATGCCGATACTTTAAGTATTCCTCCCCAAAAATCCTAAACTCGTATTGATCTGTAAAATCTTCCACCATAAAACGCGCCCAACCCTTTCCGTTGCGGCTTTCCAAATGCTGGACGTCATTGACAATTCCCCCCACATTCAATTCGCGATTGATATAGGGTTGTAAATCGGCAAGGCGATTGAGCGGGAGGTTGATGAAATGTTCCATTTCGTGTTTAAAATCACTTAACGGGTGGGAAGAAATATAAATCCCAACAACTTCTTTTTCTTTTTTCAAGCGCACCAAAGTAGACCAAGATTCACAAGGTGGAATGGTCAAATCTTGATAGGTTTCGTTGGTGGCATCGCTGAATAAACTCGTTTGGGCTGAATTCAGATTTTCTTGGTATTTGGCACCAAAACGCAAGGCTTTTTCCAAAAACGTGATGCCATCGCCATCGGGATTAAAATATTGCGAACGATACACCCCAGTAAAGGAGTCAAAGCCTCCCGCCAAAACAAGATTTTCAAACGCTTTTTTATTGGCCGCACGTAAATCTATTTTTTTAACCAAATCAAAAATGGATTGGTACTTCCCGTCCTTGCGGTTTTCAATAATGGTTTCTACGGCAGCTCGACCCACCCCTTTGATGGCACCCATACCAAATCGTATGGCGTGATCATCATTGACCGTAAATTTATAAAAGGACTCGTTTACATCAGGGCCCAACACTTTTAGTCCCATTCGCCGACATTCCTCCATAAAGAAGGTCACTTGCTTGATATCGTTCATGTTGTTGGACAAAACCGCTGCCATATATTCCGCGGGATAGTGCGCTTTTAGGTAGGCGGTTTGATAGCCAATCCAAGCATAACAGGTCGAGTGGGATTTGTTGAACGCATAGGCCGCAAAGGCTTCCCAATCTTTCCAAATTTTTTCCAAAACTGCTTCGGGATGACCATTCTTAATCCCTCCATCAATAAATTGGGGTTTTAATTTTTGTAGGAGGGCAAAGATTTTTTTTCCCATGGCTTTGCGCAGCATATCGGCATCCCCCTTGGAAAATCCTGCTAATTTTTGAGACAGCAGCATGACTTGCTCCTGATAGACCGTAATCCCATAAGTTTCCTTTAAAAAGCCTTCCATTTCCGGAAGGTCATAGGAGATGGGTTCCTCTCCATTTTTTCGAGCGACAAAACTCGGAATATATTCCAAAGGACCGGGACGGTAGAGCGCATTCATGGCGATAAGATCCGCAAAAACGGTGGGTTTCAAGTCTTTCAAATACTTTTGCATTCCAGCAGATTCGTACTGAAAAACTCCCACGGTTTCCCCCAATTGAAATAATTGATAGGTCTTTTCGTCATCCAACGGAAAATGATCGGGATCAAGGTCGATGTTGTGTTTGTATTTTACCAAGGACACCGTGTCCTTAATCAAGGTCAGTGTTTTCAGTCCTAAAAAGTCCATTTTCAACAATCCGGCATCTTCCACCACGGAATTGTCAAATTGGGTCACATACAAATCCGCATCTTTGGCAGTGGCCACAGGAACAAATTGAGTGATGTCGTCCGGAGTGATGATGACCCCACAGGCGTGAATTCCTGTATTGCGCAATGAGCCCTCCAAAACTTTGGCTTGTTGCAGCGTTTGTCCCGCCAAATCATCGCCTTCGGAAAGGTTCAACAACTCCATAACTTTCATAAAATCATCGGCACGCAGTTGCTCCTTGAGTTTTTTCTCCTCCAATTGGAAAATTTTTGCCAATGAAATATTGGGTACTAATTTGGAAATCCGATCCGCTTCACCCAAGGGCAAATCCAACACCCGGGCAGTATCGCGGATGGAAGATTTTGCTGCCATAGTGCCATAGGTAATGATTTGCGCTACTTGATTGGAACCGTATTTTTCAATGACATAATCCATGACTTTACTACGTCCTTCGTCGTCAAAATCGATATCGATATCGGGCATACTCACCCGATCGGGATTGAGAAAACGCTCAAAAAGTAAATCGTATTGGATGGGATCAATATTGGTGATTTTAAGACAATAGGCCACCACGGAACCCGCTGCCGATCCCCTTCCAGGCCCCACGGCAACGCCCATTTCTCGGGCGGCGGAAATAAAATCTTGAACAATCAGAAAATAGCCAGGATAGCCGGTATTGGCAATAACCTCCAACTCAAAATCAATACGCTCTTGGATACTGTCGCTCAGAGCTCCATAGCGTTGCTTGGCACCCAAATAGGTCAAATGGCGGAGGTAGTTGTTTTCACACATTTTGCCGTCCTTGTCCGGCTCGTCGGCTCCGGGTTGAAAAGCTTCGGGTATGTCAAACTTGGGAAGGAGTACTTCACGAGAAAGTTCATAGGACTCAATCTTTTCGACGATTTCGGCGATGTTGAGAATGGCCTCGGGAACATCCGAAAAGAGCGCCTTCATCGCCTCGGGCGATTTGAAATAGTATTCGTGATTGGGAAAACCAAAGCGAAAACCTCGCCCTCTTCCAATGGGAGTGGCTTGTTTTTCACCTTCCTTGACACACAATAAAATATCGTGGGCATTGGCTTCTTCCTTTTCTATATAATAGGTGTTGTTGGTCGCAATCAGTTTTAGTTGATGCTTTTTTGCCAGTTCGATTAAGACCGCATTGGCACGACTTTCATCTTCTTGCTGATGGCGCATGATTTCGATATAAAAATCCTGCTGAAATTGTTCCTTCCACCACAACAAAGCTTCCTCTGCCTGACGGTCGCCCAAATTGAGAATTTTGGAAGGAAGTTCTCCATATAAATTCCCACTCAATACGATGAGGTCACTTTTGTATTGCTCCACCACAGCACGATCGATGCGGGGGACATAATAAAAACCCTCTACATAGGCAATAGAAGTCATTTTGGCCAAATTGTGATAGCCTTTTTTATTTTTGGCTAAAAAGACAATTTGATAGCCGTCGTCCCGATGGGATTTGTCCAAACGATCTTCACACACATAAAATTCACATCCAATTATGGGTTTCACCTGAAAATTGTCGATGGCTTCGCCTTCCGGCTGTTCCAACTTTATCGCATTGCTGGCTTTAACGGCTTTGATAAAATGGAAGGCTCCCATCAGATTGGCGTGATCGGTGATGGCGACCGCCGGATTTTGATTTTTGACAGCCGCCGCCACCAATTGTTGTACCCGCGAAGTCGCTTGGAGTACAGAAAACTGCGAATGATTGTGCAAATGCGCAAAAGGAGCTTGCTCCAAAACGGATTCTACAGCAGTAGAAATCGGTTTTTGAGGGATTTTTTCTTCTTCTTGTTGGAGTGCTTCCGAAGCTTTTTTAAGATTCAGGTGTTTCAGCCCAATCAACCTAAAAGGCGCATGCGTTTTGATATCCTCGGTTTGAACCTCTTGGTTTTCAAAGGCTTGAGGATGGAGTTGCCCGGTTCGAAGCAGTTCTAAAAAAACCCGTGTGGTGGCTTCCACATCGGCCGTGGCATTGTGTGCTTCTTCAAAACTCTCGTCGAATAAAAAACGATACAATTCCGAAAGGGTGGGCAGCTTGAACTTTCCGCCTCTACCTCCGGGCAGTTGACACAATTGGGCGGTTTCTTCCGTACAGGTGTCGATGATGGCTTTTTCTTCCAACACGTCTTTGCGCCCCCTACGAAGCAGCTCGGCACCCATAATGTTGCGGTCGAAAGAGATGTTGTGCCCCACCACAAAGTCCACCCTTTCCAGAGCCGTTTCAAATTCCTCCAAAACAGTTTGCAAGGGATGTCCGCGTTGTTCGGCCAATGCCGTGGAGATGCCGTGGATTTTTTCGGCATCATAAGGAATGGTAAAACTCTCGGGTTGAATCAAATAATCTTGATGTGAAACCAAGGTGCCTTTTGCATCGTGAATCTGCCAGGCAATTTGAATACAACGGGGCCAGTTTTCGCTGTCCGACAGAGGTGCATTCCACCGTTTGGGCAAGCCCGTCGTTTCCGTATCAAAAATTAAATACATAGAGACGAAAATACCCATTTTCAATCAAGCATAAAAAAGGTTTTATCCCGAGTTATTAACCACAAAAAAGAATTTCAGTGATAAAACAATTGAAAAAATCCTCATAAATTCAAAGTCAAAACAAAAGCTCCGAAAAGCAGAAAAATAAAACGGGAAATGTATCTTTGAAAAAAAAATACGATCAACCCATTATTGACGGTTTTTGATTCCTTGGATTCTCAAAAAAAGCTAGAAGCAGCATTTTTTGAGGAGCGTTGTGTCCAATTGAAAGGGATTGTAGGTTCGGGGCTAAATTTTCGTTTGGCGGCGGCCTTCCAAAAACACAGCCAGCACCTGCTGCTGATCCTCGATAATGCGGAACAAGCAGCCTACTACCTCAATGATTTGGAAGCCCTGCTCAGCCCCTCCGAAGTCTTGTTTTTTCCCGCCAGTTATCGGCAGCCCTATGCACCGGAAACGACCGATAATGCCAACATCCTATTGCGGTCTGAAGTGTTGAAAAAACTAACGCAATCCAAAAAAGCTCGGATGGTGGTCAGCTATCCCCGTGCTGTTTTTGAAAAAATCATTTCCCAACACACCCTAAAAAAAAATACGTTCCCTATTGAAATCAATACGGAAATTCCCTTGCAACAAATCAATGAACGCTTGTTTGAAATGGGTTTTGAACGAGTGGATTTTGTGACGGGTCCCGGCGAATTTGCTGTTCGGGGGGGCATCATCGATGTGTTTTCTTTTGCCTATCAACATCCTTATAGAATCGAGTTTTTTGACGATACAGTAGAACGTCTTTGCAGTTTTGATGTCACTACGCAACGCTCCATCAAGGCCTACGAACGCATCGAATTGTTGCCCAATACTTCGCATATCCATTTTACGGACAAACGGAAAAGTATCCTCGAATTCTTTCCGAAAAACAGCAGTTTTATGTTCCAAAACTTGGATTTGACGTTGGAGGTTTTGGAGAAAATGTATCAAAAAGCGGAAGCTGCCTATCAAAAATTATACGACACTTCACAGTATCCCCCAGATACGCTGTTTGTCAATGCGCAAGAGTGGCAGCAGGAGGTACAAAACAAGTCGGTACTGCTGCTGCAACGCAGTGAACACTTGAAAGCCACCGACCAAATTTTGATTCCGCAGAGTCCCCAACCCGCCTTTAATAAAAAATTTGATTTGCTGATCCAGCACCTCAATACCAACCAAAAAGACGGCTATACCAACACGCTTTTTTGTGTCAATGCGCAACAAGCCAAACGTTTTCACGATATTTTTGATGAAAGTGAAACCCCTGTCCATTATCAAACTCGGGTACAGTCCATTTTTGAGGGATTTGAAGATTTAGAAGCCCGTTGGGCTTGTTTTTCGGATCATCAAATTTTTGAACGGTATCACAAATACCACCTGCGTTCGGAAAGTACCCGAAAAGCATCGCTGAACCTTAAACAACTCACCCAAATGGAGGTGGGCGATTATGTGACCCATATCGATCACGGCATTGGCACCTTTGGCGGACTGCAACGTATTGAAGTGGAGGGCAAATGGCAGGAAGCCATTAAATTGATTTACGGCGAACGGGACATCCTTTATTTGAGTATCCATTCGCTGCACAAAATCAGCAAATACAACGGAAAGGATGGCGCCGTGCCCAAAATCTATAAATTGGGTTCCAAAGCCTGGAAAAATCTTAAGCAAAAAACAAAAAGTAAGGTCAAAGAAATTGCTTTTAACCTCATCCAAACCTATGCCAAAAGGAGAACCAAAATTGGCTTTGCTTTTGATCCGGACAGTTATTTACAAGCCGAATTAGAAGCTTCTTTTATTTACGAAGACACTCCCGACCAAGAAAAAGCCACCGCAGCCGTAAAAGCGGATATGGAATCAGAGCAACCCATGGATCGACTTATCTGTGGAGATGTCGGTTTTGGCAAGACCGAAGTGGCCATCCGAGCGGCTTTTAAGGCTGCTGACAACAGTAAGCAAGTGGCGGTGTTGGTGCCCACCACCATTTTGGCCTTTCAGCATTTTAAAACATTCAGCAAACGTTTGGAAGATCTGCCGGTTCGGGTAGATTATATCAACCGTTTTCGAAAAGCCAAAGACAAAACCCAAATTTTAAGCGATCTGAAAGCCGGAAAAATCGACATCCTTATCGGAACGCATCAAATGGTGAGCAAAAATGTTGTTTTTAAAGATTTGGGCTTATTAATCGTTGACGAAGAACAGAAATTTGGTGTTTCTGTAAAAGAAAAACTCCGCGCCATGAAGACCAATGTAGATGTTCTTACCCTGACGGCGACCCCCATCCCTAGAACCCTTCAATTCAGCCTGATGGCTGCCCGAGACATGTCTGTGATTGCGACTCCTCCCCCCAATCGCTATCCCATTGCAAGTGAAGTAGTTCGGTTCAGTGAAACCTTAATCCGAGATGGAATTATGTATGAAATGCAGCGGGGCGGACAGGTGTTTTTTATTCACAATCGCGTGGAAAATATAACCGAAGTAGCCGGTATGTTGCAGCGCTTGGTGCCCGATGCCAGAATTGCCATCGGACACGGACAAATGGAAGGCGATCGTTTGGAAAAAACCTTACTCGGGTTTATGGAAGGACAGTACGACATCCTTTTGGCCACCACCATCATTGAAAATGGATTGGACGTTCCCAATGCCAATACGCTGTTTATCAACAATGCTCAAAATTTTGGTTTGAGCGATTTACACCAAATGCGCGGACGGGTGGGACGTAGCAATAAAAAAGCGTTTTGTTATTTTATCACCCCTCCCCTGACTGCTATCAGCAGCGACGCCCAAAAACGCATACAAGCCATTGAGCAATTTTCCGTGTTGGGTTCTGGAATTCAAATTGCCATGAAGGACTTGGAAATTAGAGGAGCCGGAGATTTGTTGGGCGGGGAGCAGAGTGGGTTTATCAACGAAATGGGCTTTGAAACCTATCAAAAAATACTGCAAGAGGCCATCGAGGAATTAAAAGAAACCGAATTCAAGGAATTGTATCAAGGAAGTGAAAACGACCGTCTTCAAACTGCTGTTAAAGAGGTACAAATCGACACCGATTTGGAGTTGTACATCCCCGAAGAATATGTCAATATTGTGAGTGAACGCCTGAGTCTTTATCAAGAATTAAGCAGTGTAAAAACACCCGAAGCTTTGGAAGCTTTCCGACTACAACTCCAAGATCGCTTTGGGGTCCTTCCTCAAGTAACGCTGGGATTGCTGGAAAGTGTACAACTCAAGTGGCTCGCCATTCGATTGGGACTGGAACGTTTGATTATCAAAAAAGGAAAGTGTTTGGGGTATTTTATTGCCGATCAGGAACACCCGTTCTATCAATCGGAAAACTTCACCCATTTGTTACAGCAAGTTCAAACTTCTGGGGGCGACCTGGTACTGAAAGAAAAACAAACGCAAAGTGGTTTGCGCTTGTTGTTGGTGATCGAACATATTCAATCGATACAAGCACTGATTCAAGCCCTAAAACCGTTGGAACGTCCTACAACTTCTTTAAATTCTTAATCACTTCAAAAGCCGTATTGACCTGACTTTCAGCCATCAATATGGTGAATTCGTTAGAAGTCGAAATCACCTCGTTGAGGTTGACCCCTTCCCAAGAAAGCCGCTGAAAAATAAAATAATAAATCCCTGGAATGGTAACGTTTTCGGTGGGTAATTTTACGGTTATGGAAGAAAGATCTTCTTCTTTATAATGACAAATTTCTTTAGAAAACAAACTGTCCACCAAAGGGGCAATGTTTTGACTCACAATAATATTGGATTCTGCTACCCCTCGGGAGGAAGTATAAAAAACATCTTTTTTGTTTTCAATTTCCGCCAATAATTTGGCTTGTGCCACCAACAGACTTTCGGAAACCTTAAAATTGTAATCCACCAAGGAAGAACGAACTGTGATATCTCCCAAGTTCTTTAAAACATTAACGATCTTTTTGGTAAAGGTAAATTCCATGGTATCGGAAATCCGCTTTAAAGCCATCACGATTGCCCCGCGATTTGCTTTTTTGTGGAGGGTGGCTTCAATTTTAGGTTGGATCAAACGCGCCAAAGAAGTCAAATTGATGATGCCTTGGGCTAAGGAAGAGGCTAAAAAAGGTTTGTCTTTGATATAGGCGGTTACTTCCGAAGCGATGGTTTTCATAATGTTGATTTATCATACAAAAGTAGTAATTTAAAACAAATTGTTTTAAATACAACATTAACCAAAAGGATAAAAGGCATTTTCAATGTGCTCGTGTACCCATTTTTGCCCCGTTTTTTTAAAGGCAATAATATCAAAACGGACTTCGATGTCCCAATCTCGCTCTTGAAGATAGGCATCCACCGCCTGAACGAGCAGTTTAATTTTTTTGGGCGTAACAAAACTTTCGGGGGCGCCAAAATAGTCTGAGGTTCGGGCTTTCACCTCGACCACAACGAGCACCTCCTCCTTCAAGGCAATGATATCAACTTCGGCTTTGCCATGACGGTAATTGCGTTCCAGTAGAGTGTAGTCCTTTTCTTTCAAAAGTCGGACGGCCATGGTTTCCGCTGCTTTTCCCAATGCATTATGTGTCGCCATAGGTAAGGATTTAATAGCATATGTTTTTCCAGTTTCAATAAAATGAGTATTTAAAGTTAGACCCTTGCTTCAGCATTCGGAAGGAATTTCGCTATTTTTGACAAAAATTTAGCATGTCGTCACATCCAAAACGCTATACTGTTACCGCCGCTTTACCCTACACCAATGGACCCATTCATATCGGTCATTTGGCGGGGGTCTATATTCCCGCCGACATCTATACCCGATATCTCAGAGCCAAAGGACGTAGCGTGGCCTTTATTTGCGGAAGTGACGAACACGGGGTAGCCATTTCGTTAAAAGCCAAAAAGGAAGGAAAAACACCTCAGGAAATTATCGATCATTTTGATGGCGTCATTCGTGCATCGTTTGAAGAATTTGGAATTGCTTTTGACAATTACTCCCGCACCTCTCGAGCGGTTCATTACGAAACCGCACAAGAGATTTTTAAAATTTTGGACAGCAAAGGCGTCTTTGAATTGAATGCATCGGAACAACTCTATGATGAAGCAGCCCAACAGTTTCTAGCCGATCGTTTTGTGACGGGTACTTGCCCCATTTGTCAGCATCCCGAAGCCTATGGCGATCAATGTGAAAGTTGTGGAAGCAGTCTGAATGCCACCGAATTGATTGCTCCCAAGTCGACCATTAGTGGAGGAAAACCCAGTCTGAAAACGACCAAACACTGGTATTTGCCTTTGGATCGCTACCAAGATTTTATCCAAAAATGGATCCTCGAAGGACACAAAAACGATTGGAAACCCAATGTCTATGGGCAAGTAAAATCATGGGTGGACAATGGCCTTCAAGCGCGTGCGGTGACCCGCGATTTGGATTGGGGCATCCCCGTTCCAGTGGAAGGGGGCGAAAACAAAGTCCTCTATGTCTGGTTTGATGCGCCCATCGGATATATTTCATCCACCAAAGAATGGGCGGCCGCCCAAGGGATTGACTGGGAGCCTTTTTGGAAATCCGACGACACTCAATTGGTACATTTTATTGGAAAAGACAATATCGTTTTTCACTGCATCATTTTTCCCGTCATTTTGCATGCTACAGGGGACTATATTCTTCCGGAAAACGTCCCCGCCAATGAATTTTTAAACTTAGAAGGACAAAAGATTTCAACCTCCAAAAATTGGGCGGTTTGGTTGCATGAATACTTGGATGACTTTCCCGATCAACAAGATGTGTTGCGCTATGTTTTAACCGCCAATGCTCCCGAAACCAAAGACAACGATTTTACGTGGAGTGAGTTTCAAGCGCGAAATAACAGTGAGTTGGTAGCCATTTATGGGAATTTTGTCAATCGGGTCATGGTGTTGACTCAAAAATATTACAAAGGTAGTGTTCCACCAGCCCAGAATTTGAGTGATGAAGATCAAGCCGTCTTGAGTGCCATCAAAAGCTTTCCTGGAAAATTGGAAAAGTCTCTTGAAAGTTATCGTTTTCGAGAGGCCAGTCAGGAATTGATGCAATTGGCGCGTTTGGGAAATAAATATTTGGCCGATGCCGAACCTTGGAAACGGATCAAAAACCAACCCGAGCAAGTAGAAGGTATACTGTATTCGGCCTTGCAAATCTGTGCTGCATTGGCAGTGTTGAGTGAACCCTTTTTGCCTTTTACCGCTAAAAAATTAAAATCGCTTTTACAATTAAATCCTAACTTAAACTGGGATGATCTTGCCGTTTCAGCGGTTTTGATTCCTTCGGGACATCAGATCGCTGCACCAGAATTACTCTTTAAAAAGATAGAAGACGAACAAATTGAAGCCCAGCGTTTAAAACTACAACCCCAAGAAAAACCAGAAAATATTGCCCATGAAACGCCTTTGGCAGCAAAAAAACCGGATATTTCTTTCGAGCAATTTGAAAAAATGGACTTTCGAGTGGGAACTATTTTGAGTGCAGAAAAAGTGCGAAAGACCAATAAACTCATGCAATTTAGTATTGCTTTGGGCGAAGAAACCAGAACCATTATTTCCGGAGTTGCCGAGCATTACAGTCCAGAAGCCTTGGTGGGTAAAAAAGTGACTGTTTTGACCAATTTGGCGGCACGTAAAATCAAAGGGATAGAAAGTCAAGGCATGCTATTGTTGGGAGAAAACAAAGACGGGAAACTGATTTTTGTTGGCCCAGAAGATGCCCATGCTTCCAGTGGTAGCAGCATTGCTTAGATGGAGTCCGGCAGTAAACTCCCCATTGCCTATGCACCCCTTTACCGGCTCCCCCTTCCTGAAAACCATCGTTTTCCGATGGAAAAATATGAACTACTTCCACTGCAATTACTCCATGAAGGGTGTTGTCAAGAAAGTGATTTCTTTATCCCAAAAGCAGTAGATCGAGCCATCGTTGAAGCCGTACATCAGAAAAACTATGTGCAACGTTTATTAGATTTAAACCTCAATAAGGCGGAAATTCGCAAAATTGGTTTTCCCCTTAGCGCAGCTT
>Ga0181597_10000117_pt1 | contig 79695 bp, 83 predicted proteins | sample 041ome_5_FD_148647 | JGI IMG/M metagenome (GOLD analysis project Ga0181597, IMG submission 148647) | Coastal salt marsh microbial communities from the Groves Creek Marsh, Skidaway Island, Georgia - 041403US metaG (spades assembly) | ecosystem: Environmental > Aquatic > Marine > Intertidal zone... | reverse complement strand
GTTTATCTCACATATCTTATACAAAAGAATTAAAAATATTGGATGAAAAAGCGAATTATAATGGACGTGTTCAAATAATGGAACCACCCGCTGAAACATTATTCAATATGCAGGAACGTATAAACGTAAAAAATAAAGAAACAAATTATCGTGCACCAATACACGAAGAATCGAGTTTATTAAAAACAACGTTTTTTTCCGCTGAAAATATTCAAATATTACAAAATGGCATTAAAGCGGGTGTATATAAAAAGTCAAACGAAGAAATATTAGTACCAAACCAAAATATTGATACATTGAAAATAATAATGTATTCTATTTATGGAGACCATGCAGAAAATAAGCGGGACAATATTAAAGGTCAAATACAGGACCTAAATAAATTGGTTCTCGATTATGCTATAAACAATGTCTATAATGAAGCAATTGCTTATAAGCATTATTTACGTGATCAGAGCACATTAGCGATGCCTTTTGAACGTTCTTTACAAAATGATAGAGATTATAAACATTTAGAACATAAAGATTTTATGTAAATTAATATTAATAATCATTAATATTAATGAGATTACCAAATGAAATACTTGATCATATTTATTCTTATTATTGGAGTCATTTATTTTATGAAAACGTGATTTTAGAATTAAAGGAAAATGTTAAGAATGCATTAAAAGCAAGAATATTTATACAACGACACATATTATATAATGTGGCTAATATTGGAAAATATTATTTACAAAAGTATAATAATATATTAAAAAATATTTCAGAAAATAAAGGATTACGTATGTTTCTAACTAAAGAAGCCGATTATATTTTCAAACATATGCAAAATATAGAAGTATTTAAAAAATATAAATATCCATATTTATGTTGTTATTGCTGCATTGTTTCTGGTAGAATGCGATATGTTGTTATCAGTGATTTTAGCAAAATCATTTAACGAATGTACTTTCCACACTTTGTAAAAGAGTCCACAACATAAATAACAAAAATGCCTAAGAAGCCATATAATATAAATTCTTCTGTGATATTTTCGGTTTTCTCGTGTTGTTGCTCTTCCAAAAGACGTATCATATAGTTAATTTTTTCAAGAAATTTATCATTGTTTTGGACAACAGGTTTAACATATTGTTTATTTGTAAATTCGGGGGCATTATATGCATTTGTGTAATTACTAAATACTTTGCGATGTTGATTGGGATTATATTTAAGATTATTTTCTTCCAATGAAGGAGAATCTTTTTTTACGTGTACGGTTGGATTTGCCAACGGTTCGAAATTTACTAAATCTTCATTATCTTCATCATTTTCAGTAGTCATTTTATTTATTAAATTTATAACACGTTCATTTCTTTCCATTCCTTCTTTATTAGCGTTTTTAAATGTTTCAGATATATTTGAAAAGGGTTCTTCTATATGTTCTCTGTCATCTTCCTTAGATAATGATGGTTTTTTCATAGAAGATTGTCTTTTCTTTTTGTCTGTTCCATTTTTCCATAATGATGCGGTACTTAATAAAGACATTACTTAAAAAATATTTAGATATTAATATAATAAATTATGCTATTTTATTTTTTATTACTACGACAAATATCTAAAAAATATGTATATTAATAATGAGAGTTATTATTGAATTTATTCCAATTGTATTATTATTACTATTGTTAACATATTCAAAGACATTTATCAATGTATCTAAAACACATTTAGGAAAACTATTTGCAGTTATCATCATAATATTCTATGCACGTTTTGATAAATATATTGGATTACTTGTATGCACATTAATCATTTTATATTATCAAAAAATAGATACACTTAAAGAGAATATGGATATGAATGAAGACCTAGATGAAATAGAAAGTGATGCGGCAGAATTAGAAGCGATTCAGGAAAATAAAAATATAGAGTTGGAAAAAGAAAAAATGGAAAGTAAACAAAAATCAGAAGAACAGCAAATACAATTAGAAAAAGATAAGCTTGAAAACGAAAAACAAAAACAGGAAATGGATGCTGAGCGCTTAAGCAGAGCAGAAAAATGCGATCGTGCCGAAACAATGAGTCGTAATACAAATCTTTCAAAAGAAATGCGCGAAAAAATAGACAATGTATTATTGAAATGTTTGGATGTTGAAACGTTTACAGTTAAAAAAATGAATGCCAAACTAAGTACTGAACAATTATTAATTCCCACAAATACAAGAAATATATAATCATAATTTATAATGAAGTATTTAGATAAAAAAGTGAAAAATACATGGTTAACATTAATAAATGACAAAGTACAAATGTTAAATAACAGTAAGATATTTGCGGGTATTATGATTATTATATTAAACATATCTTCCCGATTTGTGAATTTAAAATTAAGTAAAACAATGGAATCTTATTTAAAGCATTCTTTCAGTAAGCAAATATTAGTATTTGCGATTACTTGGATGGGTTCTCGTGATATTTATATTGCATTATGCATTACCATTATTTTTATTGTACTGAGTGAATTCATATTAAATGAGGAAAGTAATTATTGTTGTTTATCTGAATCGTTTCAAAAATATCATTTGAGTTTAGATAAAGATGGAGATGGTGTTATAAGTAAAGAAGAAATAGAACACGCCCAAAAGATACTTGAAAAAGTAGCAAAACAGCAAAAATAAAATAGAAATAAGATATAATTAATATATATATTATTTCACAAATGTCTTTTTTCACTGTATATGAATTAGTTATAAATTTAGACCACAATATTCCAAGTTCAGAAGGCGAAAGTGTATTGAAATTTACAAAAGATAATTTACATCATCCTGAGATGGAAAATGTGAAGAAAAAATTACATACATATCCTTATTACACATCAGATCTGAAATATCCATCTATATTGAGAAATTTAGATTATGCGACGCGTGTTGAAATTTTCTTTAATAAAACAGAATTTGTAAAATATTTAACAAATTATACGTCCGAATCTAAAATAGATTTAACTCCGGAACAACGTGTTGCAAATAACAATCATAATGTATTATTTATGATTGAATTGTTATTTCCTACAAAATTCCCAACATATAATGATATTTCTGATTCTTATAATCGTTTTATTAAAAATAATACGGGGATTTCCAATATTCAGTTAGGACTTATTACGAATTTTTTCAATACCAAATATTATTCATACATTAATTATCAGGGTTCGATATATACATTCAGACGTTCAATATGGTTAAATGATTTTTTGAATCATCCTGGATATTATGATTTACGTAATAATTATGAAAAATTTATAATTTGGCAAAATCAATCTCTTGCAAATATTCAAATTGCAAAAAATAAGGAATTGGAGAACGAATTTAATGAAATATTTATTTGGTTTAAAGAAATTAATAGGCAAATTATGACAGAGAAAGTAAAAAGGAGTTTATCTCCTAATACACATGCTGCAACAAATAAATTTATTGATTATTATATACTAATATTACACACTTTTTTTAAATATAGAGAATCAAATACTGGTAAACACGGTAAATGGAGTACTAACTATGATCCAAATGACCAACGTAACTTAATAAAACCCTTTTTGGAAAATAAAGTATTAAAATATTTAATTGATATGAAGAATGAAAATAAAAAACATAAAAAAAATCCATTATGGATACATAATAATCCATATTATATTTATAAGAAAGAAAACGGAGCTTACAAATATGGAATTGATATGAAGAAGATAACAAACCGAGACAGATACGATACATCCAATATTATCAACGAGATTATTAAAAAATATGATGTTGCAAAACGATTATCTAATTTTTTAAAGAAAATGATTGATAACCCAAAAATATTTGAAGATACAGAACCATTAATAAAAAAATTAAACTCATCCGCTGAAAACAAAAGTGAGAAGAAAGAAGTAATTTATAAAGGTCTATTAAAAAGAACGTTTATCACAAATAGTTACTTAATAAATAGAGTATTAAAAGATTCTGTACCTGAGGAATACAGTAACCTTTATTATACTATTGCTGGTTCGGGAGGTTCTGGATATAATCGTCTTTCATCATATAAAGGTAAAAGTAGAGTTAAAGCGGGAAATTCACAGCTTCAGGAACGTATTAATTCAATACAAATCGATGATATGGTATCTAAAAACAGTAGCGGTGAAATATATGATAATAATAAAGGTATATATAATACTTCAGTAGAAGAATTGTTCCAATTTTTAGATTATGTTTACACAAGCAAAATCAAAGGACAATCCTCTTTTGCAACAAATCAAGAATTACCCCGTGATGTATATGAAGAATTTTTAAACATTGGCATTACTACAAATGAAAATAATAATCCAAAACAATATGAAATATATTTAATGGTTGATTTTTTCAAAGGAGAGATTAATGATACAAATAAAGATAAGTTATTGTGTGACTATACAAGTAATCGATTAGGACAACTATTTGAAGATATTACTGTTGGAAAATCTTCTGGTAAGATTGAACCTTGGAATGCAAAAACACATCGGTTGGAATTAATGGACTTAAATGACATTGAAAAAGCGATGCAAAAAGAAGAGGAAGAAGAGAAAAATACTACATCAAACAACACTATGGGGGATAATAATACAGATAATTATTATACAAGTAATAACACTCAAAGTGAAACTAAAATTAGTCGTATTCTGAGTGAAATTATAAATCAGTTAAATATTGCATATAATTTAAAGAATGCGCAAATAGACGTAAAAGAAGAAGAAATACAAGAGGAAATATTAAATATTGTGGACAGTGATATTATAAACAATGTAATGGATAAATCGCGTGTACAGGATAAGAAAATCTTATTGGAAATCAATAAAATTATTAATAATTTTAATAGTAAATTATCAGAATTGGAAATCGAAATTAAAAACGAAAAAGATTACAATGTTAAGGAAGATCTAAAAAAGCAAAATGTATTTTATAACGAATTGCTTAAAATACCTAAATTTTTACTTGAAAACGAAGGAGGCAAACCACAATCAGGTGGTAAAAAATCTAAATCAAGAAAAAGTAAGGAACATAGAAATAAACGCATTACACGCAAAAATAAGAAAAATTGATTTATTTATTACATAATATAATGATTACAAATACATTATATTATGGAGCATATTGAACGACATTTAATTGTCATGGATAATTTGGGTACAAACGAAGTCAGTAAATACGTGAAAGATAAACACATACAAGAAAAATTATCAAATGAAATATTAAGCAAAAAATTTACATATAGAAGTGAAGAACCACTCTTTATTATGTTAATCGATAGTTTAAATGATAAAAAAAATGAATTACATAACATAATTGTACATTTATTATTTTATTGCGATCATGAAAAAGACGAAGAAAAAATGTTAAAATATAGTTCGTATTTCGATTCCGAAATGACGGAGTATAATAATATGATTTTATTATATGACGATTATGTAAAATTATTTGAAACAACCCAATTAATTAACACTTTAAAACAATACTAACTTTCCATTTTCAAATTTACCGACTTGCTCTCCAATATCTTCGTCGTCTATTACTTCCCAAACACCCCCACTTTTTTCATCGTTTGTGTAATAAACAGTTCCGTCAATATTGATTTCGAAAACTTCCTCTTCCTCCTCTTCCTCCTCTTCCTCCTCTTCCTCTTCTTCCTCTTCTTCCTCGACTTCCTCTTCTTCCTCCTCTTCCTCTTCTTCCTCGACTTCTTCCTCCTCTTCTTCCTCTTCTTCTTCCTCCTCTTCTTCCTCTTCTTCTTCCTCAACAGGCCATTCTTCACAATTACATTTATTATTATTTTCTTCCTCCTCCTCTTCCTGTTGACCAAACTCTTTTTCATGTATATTTTCAAAATATTCTTCTTTTACAACTATATTTTTTTGAATTAATTCATTATCTAAATGATTAAAATCACTATCATCACCAGCAATTGCAATATCTGTGTCAGTTTCGCTTTTAATAATATGTAATCCATTTGTAAAATCAATAATACTTGCTTTTAAATCAATAGAATCTTCATCGTCGGTTAAATCAATAACGTTATGTTGTCTAGTTATAATATTGGGATAATCGTGTAATATATTCATAATAGCATTGTACTTGTGTTTCCACGAATTTTTCTTTTTTTTAAGGCGTTTATTCTCATTTTGCAATTCTTTTACATAAGAATTGTTTTCGAGCAATTGTTTGAATAGAGGATCAATATTTTCCATAGTAGTAATAATGATAATGTTATTACTATATTAATAGAATCAATTTTTATATACTATTAAACATATATTTTTAACCAATCGCGAGGAAACATTGTTGACACATCTTTGTCACTGAGTTTCGGACCAAACCATTTAGATGGATAACATACCATTTTATTACTATTTTGATTAAAATATGCACCCCACCAACTAAACGAACTATTTGCAATAATATTATGATTACATAAACTCATTAATAACATTTGTTCCCAATCAGGTATTTCATCATCTACCTTTACAAAATCAATGTGTTGATACAACGTTTGCAATTCTATTATCATTGGATATACTATATGATTATCTTGTTTTTCACAAAAATATAGAATCTTACAAATTTTGCGATTTTCATCGACCTCTTTAATAGCATTCTTATAATAATCTATATCCATCAATGGATGGCAATCCTGAATATTTTTATAATCTCCAATTCTAAAATGCATCGAACAAATTTCATTATTTACATTCGAATAATAACTAATATATTTTTCGTAAATTATTGTTTTTTGTTTTTTTAAACGTATAAGGTTACATATAGTATCAAAATGTATGTCAAAATATAAGTAACTTTGGAAATATCCGTATAATAATAAATCATCTGTAATAAAATGAGGTATTTGTTTAAATTCGTGACAAGGTTCTCTATATATTTGTTTAAAAGCCATTAATTGTTCATTTGTCATATTATGAGTTTTATTTTTTGTTGTAAATATAATAAGTGGTTGCAACAAATTATTCCAAAATGTATATCTTACTACGCTCCCTGGACTTGTATCTGTATAGGGTAAAACAATCTTTTTTTTATGTTCTAATCCATATGACAATGTGGTAAATATTTGAAACAGTTGGTTTCCCAAACCACCCATTAAATAACTTGTTACAATCATATAATATATAATTGATTCACATTATATTTATATTTTATATTAATATAGTATTAATGAATTTACCAACAGAAATTATTGATTACATTTTAGAACTAAAGGAAAGTAATCAGCATTATGAACGTATGAGAAAAATAATACAGGAATTACCAATAAGGGCTGCTGTTTTGTATTTAACTAATAAATTATCAAATATTGAGGACCTTACCACAAAAGATGAGCGCATATTTTATGCAAAAATATTTGAAAAATGTAAATGCTGTGAACGTCATCAGTTTCGCCGCCCAACGGCAACAGATTACATAAATGGTTATTTACCTTCATATCCAACAACTTCTACTAGAACTTCGTGTCGCTGCATTTGTCGGACAAGCATAAGAAATTTTTGTTTAATAGATAATGATGAAATAAGCGAGGATAATTATCATCCAGTATTAGATAATCATGAACCTATCTTTTGGGCCCACGTGTTTTAATTGTTTTGTATAACCAGCAACTAATTGTATATTTAATAATGATGCAAAATTCAGCCATAAAAAATATGGAACATATAAATACTTAATATTTCCTATTTTTTCACACGAAAATAACATTCTTATTATTTCAGAACTTTGAAAAAGTAGTACTATTATTGCAAGTAAACTAGAAAAATATTGTTCTTTCGAACGCCCTCTTATTTGTTTTTTATATCTAAAATAATATAACCACACACTTTGACAAAATGATTCGATTATTACATTTTTTGCATATAATGCTTTATAACTAAGAGTTAATAATGGATTACTTAATATTTTATAATTCATTATATATAACATACTATATAAACAAGGCCATACAATACCAAATACTTTATTTGGTGGTTGCCAAAATGCTTTTTCTTCAGTATGTTCAAATTTAGTTAATCCCAATAATGAAAATGGAATTGCAACTAATACTTGCGAACCCGATATTAATAAACGATTTGCAACAGACAATTGCATATAAATATAACTATAAACGTATATTTATATTTTAACTCTTTAATTTAAAATGCTCTTCTATTAATGATTTTTTTGACGGACCTGATTTTTTTTCACTTTCACGTTTTACTTTATACTTTCCAGTATTTTGACTCTTATTTTCATTTTTATTAGATACATATAAATCATTTACAAAACAATCATTATCTTCGTGTAGTTCTGGTAATGTGCGTGTCATTGGTTTGTCTATTACCAATAATAGATGTTGTGAACCCAACATTTTTCTATATTCTTGAATAGTCATTGTACCGTAAAATTTATCTAGCAAATAATATGGATCAGGAGCGGGTTTAATATTTTTTGAATAATTGTATACTTTACTGTATATACTATTTAATAGTTGATAGCGTTCAAATTTCATTGCATCATCTATATTTTCTTTGAACAAAAAACTGACAGCACATTCAGGTCTACAAAATGAACCGTAACCCACTATTTCGTCATTTGTAATTTCTTTGGGAATAACACATAGAGGGGTATCATAACTGCACGTGCACCAAAAACAAGAACTTTTAACATTTGGAAGTAAATTATTGTACAGTTTGATTTTCAAAGATTTTAATTTATCATCGATATCTTTAATATTTATATTATTATCATTATTGTTGTGCGTAGTTTGATTATTTTTACACATTGAGCATATAGTTTCAGACGTGTACGCAATATCACTTACCCCTTCATTTGGTACAATATAACTATAATTTTGATCATTTTCCAATGTTTTGATTTGAGGTGGCGCAACGGGTTGGTATTTTAATTCCGTTACACTATTATCTTTAATATCACTCAATGAGCATTTTAAATGTAAAATGACATTATTTGTTAATATATGATTCGTTGTTGGTTCTTCTATTTTACTTATTATTTTCCCTCCTTTTGGTTTTCGACCACGTTTTTTTGGTGCGGCAGGTTGCTCCTGCACATCTGATACTTTTTGTTCCTTCTTTTTACGCCCGCGTTTTTTTGGTCCTTCGGTTGGTTCCATTTATATAGAAATAATATAAATGACTTTTAAGTGATTTAAAAATATATTTTAAAATTAAGGTATAATGAAACTCATTGATTTAAAAAAAATGAATTACAATAACATAAATACTATTTTTTCATATGCAAATAAATATGTAACAGAAAAAGATAATGATATTTTTAAAGGCATTATACTGGCAAACTGTTTGTTCGTTCCAACTACTCGCACTGCATTATCATTTGATTACGCAATGAAGAAAATGGGAGGAGAAGTAATTAATTTAAATAAAACATCATCAAGTACTATAAAAGGTGAAAGTGATGAAGATATTTTAAAAAAAATGGAACAATGTGCAAATATATTAATATTATATCATCCGTGCAACGATTTTTTACATAAATATGCTCCTTATTGTAAAACGGTGCTAATTAATGGAGGAAATAGTGGGGATGAAGACCATACACAAGCACTAGTGGATTTATATACAATAAGAAAATACTTTAATTACGAAACAACAGAAATAAATATATTATTTGTTGGTGACATTAAACATTGCCAGACGATTCATATGCTTGTTGATTTACTAAAAAAATATGACAATATAAGTATAGATTATTATCCATATTTTGGATGTGAATATTCTCCGGAAAATAATGTTACTGGTTATGAAGACATACATAAATACGACGTGGTATATATGACACGAATAGAAAAAGAACAATTTGAAAATAATAATATATCTATTGAACCCTATATATTAAACGCATCCATTGTAAGTAAAATGAAAAAAACAAGTATTATTCTTCATCCATTACCTTGCAATGAAGAATTGCATGTATCAGTTGATAAATGTGTACAATCAAAATATTTTGAACAAATAAATAATGGGTTGTATATAAGAATGGCACTTCTATATTGTTTATATTTTAAGAAGTTAGATAACAGTTTCTACACACTGGAATATAATTATCGTGACCAATTACAATCTGAGATTCACTCATGGTAATGCGTTTTGAAAATAACGCCTTTGTTCCATCTTTACATTTCATACATAATGATTGTATTTTCGTTATATTATCACAATAAGGAATTAAATCCATCATATTTCCAAATTTTTCTCGTTTAAAATCACTGTCTAATCCACAAACATATACTATTTTATTGTGTTTTTCAACCATATTTAATACAACTTCATATACATCTTTGAAAAATTGTCCTTCGTTTATTAATATAATATTACAACTGTGAATATTATGTTGAGGATTGTTCCATAATTCCGATAATTCATAACATTGAATACAATCTATTTTTGACCCATCATGTGTGCATAATTCTGTTTCACTATAACGTGTATCTTCTTTATAGTTAATGACACATATTTGATGATCAAGTAATTTGTGTTGCTTATATTTGCTAATGAGTGTAGTTGTTTTCCCCGAAAACATCGGTCCGAAAATTAGTTCTAAATAGCCGATATTCATGTTATGAATATTTTTATTCATAAATATACATAAACAGTTATTTTTAATCTAATATAAAATGGAAAATACTATACCCTGGGTAGAAAAGTATCGTCCAAACAGTTTTGATAATATTGTATTAGGCCCGATTAATCAATCAATTTTCGGCAACATATTGAAGACCAATTACTTTCCAAATATGTTATTTTATGGTCCACCTGGAACGGGTAAAACAACCACAATCATTAATCTTATTGACAGTTATTATAAAAACAATAATATAACAAATTACAAATCATCTATTATTCATTTGAATGCTTCCGATGAACGAGGCATTGATACAATACGTAATCAGATTATACAATTTGTAAAATCAAATGGAATGTACATTAATAATTTAAAATTTGTTGTATTGGATGAAGTTGATTATATGACAAAAAATGCACAGCAAGCGTTGAAATATTTATTGCAATATAATCACAAAAACATCCGATTTTGTTTAATATGTAATTATATAAGTAAAATAGAAGAATCATTAAAAAATGAATTTATTTGTGTGCGTTTTAATCAATTACCAGAAGATAAAATAGTCCATTTTTTGAAGAATATAATTGAAAAAGAAAACATACAGCTTGGTGACAAAGACATTTATAAAATATTATCAAAATTCAGTTCAGATATTCGTTCAATGATTAATTATTTACAATTAAATCAAACAAACAATATTAAAGATGTTAATATTTTACAGAAAACAATTTATGAAGATTTAAATACCTTTTTTATAAATAGTAAAGATTACAATGCCAATGTTGAACATTTGCATAATATCAGTATTAAGTATAATACAAACAAAATAGAAATTATAAAAGATTATTTGAACTATATTATTGAATATCATCCTAATTATATTTGTTGCGAAATGTTGAATAATATCGAAAATATGATACATAATAATTCTTCAATTGAACATATGTTGATGTACTTTAATTTTAATATACTAAAATTCATAATTTAGATAAATATAAAATTGATTAATATAAAGAAAACTAATATTCTTTATATTAAATGAATACTGTTGATGATGAATGGTTGGAATTTTTACAAAATCCAGAAATGGAATTTGAAAACGATGATATACCAAATGATAATGATGAATGGATACCAGAATGTACTGAGTTGAATATTTCAACAAATACAAAGGTTCTATATTTAAATCAAAAAATTCCAATATATGATGTATATTGGAAATTAAAGGTGATTCCATATTTAAGTCGGGAAGAAGGTATTATAAAAAAACAAATTAAAATTGTAAATAATACACCTGAAGAACACGCTGCATATAAAAAACATTTAATAGATATACCTTATTATACAGAAGTTATTATCAAACAAATAGATAATCCAAATGCTAGAAAGATTAAATATAAAGATGAACGCAAACTCACTATTGGGCTTTCGAAAAAGGATATTTTAACATCAAATATTAAAATAACAAATGCATTTTATAATTGTTTTGCGTTAACCATAAGAATTATGAAAGACCAATATAAAGAAATGCACGTGAAAGTATTTAACACTGGAAAAATAGAATTACCTGGCATTTTAAACGATGAATTGCTCGAAGATGTAAAAAAACGCATTGTCTTATTTATACAACCATATTTATCTGAAAAAATCCATTTTGTTAAGAATGCAGATAAGGACGATAACGTATTAATCAACTCCAATTTCAACTGCAACTTTTACATTAAACGTGATGAACTACACGAGTTATTGAAATCAAAAAAATATAATATTGAAACGTCATATGACCCGTGTAGTTATCCTGGTGTAAAATGTAAATATTATTATAATAATTCATTACCAGAAGAAGAACAAACCGGAGTGGTTTCAAGTAAAGACGGGAAAATGACCATTACTGAATTAAACACAAACAAAACTTATTTTGAAATTTCTTTTATGATTTTCAGAACCGGTAGTTGTTTAATTGTAGGAAACTGTAATGAAACAATGTTGAGATGTGCATATCGATTTATAAAAAATATGTTAATAACGGAATATAAACATATTTGTAGTGAAAATGTTCCATTAACCGAAAAAGTATCAAAGAAAATATCAAAAAAAAAGAAATATACAGTTAATTATAATTATTATAATAATACTATTCGAAATATTTAATCCTGTATTAATATTTCTATCATTTTTTCTATATTATTATTTTTATACCTTTTTGACAGTTCTTCTCTACAACTATAATAATTTAATATAGAAGAATTATCCACCTTCTTTTTTTTATAATGAACATTTCCTATAGAATTAAGCAATTCTATATATTCATTGTATGAAAAATTAAAATTGGTTTTTAATAGTTTTAAGTATTCTATAATCTCTTCCAAATGATCATAATTTTTTAATATATTAAAAATACAATATTTACATATGTATATCATATTATCCAGAGTAAAATCACCGTTATGATTTTCTAATATTACTTGTATGCTGTGCGATAAACACTTAAAATATTTGCTATTATTAGGACACAATTTATTTTCGTCATTTGATATAATCTTTCCTAACAATGTTTTGTCTAAATCATTATCATACAACTCAAATATTGTTTTTTTATACACAAACAAAACTGCATCATTCTGGTCTAACGCATATGATAAATTCGCACTGTATATTTGGTCAAGATACTCAATATAATAAATAGATGCTTGTTGAGCATAATGATAACTATTTTCAATATTACATAATTTTTGATTTGCATATTCAAATACACGCATTATTAAACTTATTCCTACATATAATATTTTGTATGGATTCTCTATTTTATGGAAGAAATTACAGTTTTTAATATTGTTTAAAAACTCACAATTTAACGTGTTTAATTTATTCAACAATGAATAATAAGTTTTACTCATCTATATAAATATATTAATAAAAAGAGTATTTAAAGGTGAACTTTTTTATTAGTATATAAAGAACTTCAATGAGTAGCTTTACTGGAGATCAAAATGAAAGCGTAGAGTACAAAATACCTGACGTAAATACCTTACAAAATGCTGTAAGATTGTCAATTGTAGAAGACAAGCCCCTATTAATGGATTATTGGCTTGAATCAATTGAAAAGGATGTTTTAATTGGTGTCCGTGAAGGTGGTGAGAAACTACTTGTCAAAAATAAAGAAGAGTACACCAGCCCTATTGGTAAAATATACAAAGTAGGAGGTGAATATATTGTTATTACCGAGAACTCTATTTACATTGTAGATGTTGGAATTCCTACAAAGCGCATTTCTTCTTAAATATTATAATAAATATGAATCATGTTATTATAATATCGATTTCAATGTTTCAACTTGATTTTCTGTTATTTTATCCGGAAAATTTACTTGATAATTAATTATTAAATTCCCTGTTTTTTCTCCACGTTTCATTCCTAAACCTGGTATAATCTTCTTGAAATTTGGTGTTATAATATCACCTCCCTTTAATGGATCGTTTTTCAATGTGAAATTATTACCTGACACATGATCAAAACTAAACTCGAACCCACATAATGCTTCCGTTAAATTAATCGTTTTATTTAATTGTAAATCATCGTCGCTCCGCACCATTTCAGTATCATTCTGTATTTGAACGGTTAAGCATACATCGCCAATAACTTCGTCGCTTAACACATTTCCTTGCTCTTTTAATGTAAACGTTTCACCATTATAAATTCCAGGAGGAATGGTTATGTTTTGCTTTACATCTTCTTTTATTTTTTTATCATTTATAATCGTCCATTTTTCATAACAAATCTCTACTGTTTTTCCATGATAACAATCATATATTGATACATTTATTATCATTTGGATAGGTTCGGGTTTTTGCATTTGCATAAACGGATGAAACCCATTTCCATTTTGAAAAATATGCAGATTTCCCGCCATATTTCTAATATCGGGTGCCCCACCACCACCAAATAAATTTTGTGTAAATATATGTAATACATCATTTATGTCTTGTTCTTGAAACATATGATGAAATGGTGGCATTGGTCCTCCTGTACCTGCCATATGCATAAACGGATTTTGTTGCATATTATCATATTCCTGTCTTTTTGTTTCGTCGCGTAATACTTCATAGGCATCATTCAATTCCGCCATTTTTTTGTTTGCATTTGGGTCGCTACAATGATCGGGGTGATAACGCAGCGACAATTTCCTGAATGATTTTTTTATTTCACTCGAAGATGCCGATTTATCTATTTCTAACACTTTGTAATAATCTTTATCCATTTATAATATATTGTATACATTACTTTTAAATTATAAGAAATATAAAAACTATTTACTATGAATTTTAATGGAAACATTTATACACAAATATCGACCCAAATATTTTAAAGATTTTTATTTGAATGATGATTTAAATGACCTTATACAACTCTTGTTTGCTGTAAATAATATTAATATTTTACTTATTGGTGATTCAAGTTCGGGAAAAACCTGCCTTTTGAATATTATTCTTCGGGAATATTATGAACTAGGACCAAATGAACGTTTTTCAAATGAAAATATATTGTTTGTTAATAACCTTAAAGAACAAGGTATACAATATTTTCGCACTGAAATGAAAACATTTTGTCAATCACAATCCACTATAAAAGGTAAAAAGAAATTTGTAGTGATTGATGATATTGATAACATTAATGACCAATGCCAACAAGTATTTCGCAATTATATTGACAAATATGGTAACAATATTCATTTTATAAGTTCCTGCACAAATGCACAAAAAGTGATTGAAAGTTTGCAATCTCGTTTACATTTGTTGAAATTGTCGTCTATTAATAATGAAAATCTGAAAAAAATTATGCATAATATTAAAGAAAACGAAAAACTCCAAATTGATGATGAAAGTATTGACTATTTAATTTCAATTACAAATAATTCTATTCACCAAATTGTAAATTATTTCGAAAAAATTTATATTTTAAATCAACCGGTAAATATTGAATTATGTAAAAAGATTTGTTCAAACATTTATATGAAAGATTTTGAAGATTATATAATTTTTATTAAATCCAAAAATTTGAAAAATGGTATTGAATGTTTGCAGAAAATATACAATTATGGATACTCTGTTATTGATATACTCGATTACTTCTTCTTTTTTGTTAAGAGAACAGAATCACTGACAGAAGATGAGAAATATATTATTATTCCCTTTTTATGTAAATATATTACCATTTTTAATAATGTTCACGAAAATAAAATTGAGTTAACTTTGTTAACTAATAATCTAATTAATTTATTATAATTATATATATGAGTATCAATTATTATTCGGCTGTTTATAAAATAAATCATAAAAAACAAACAGTTACACGCGTAACAATGAAAGAATACGACCACGGTATGTTTCAGCGTAATATGGATTTTAAAACACTTGTTCAAATTATTACAAAGATGCAAAAAATATGTTTTCAAGATGCAAACACAAATCGTAAAAATACAATTCGATTAAAAAAATTATTAAGTGAAACATATGAACCCACTGTTTGCATTGTCATTTCTTTAGGATTTCTAGAAAATGAAAAAAACATTATGAATTTTATTGATGGTGGATGTGCTACTTTACAAAAAACAAATTTAGGTTTTTTAAAATATCAACAACCCGTAGTAAATGAGGTTTGTCGTTCAAAATATAGCAAAAATATTGCTTTAGGTAAACCTATCGAGAATGTATTGAATATTATTGACAAATATGCTGTTCTTATGACAAGCACATCAAAAAATATAAATGGGGTTTATTTATATGTTGAAAAACAACCAGAACACGGAAGCAGTTCATTTTTAACAAAATATTATGAGAAATATGGATTTTCTGTAATGTTACACGAAGACGAAGAGTATATTTACATGTATAAAAAATTACAGCATCAAAAATAAATATAAAATTGATATAAATAAATAATTTGTATTTATATCAATAAGGAGGATGAGTTATAAACATTGCGACAGTATTGTTAAATCAGTAATTGAATCGTTTGTAGAACGGTCTGAAGTTGGAAAGAAAAAGTACAATACTGACCTTGACCGCACAGATTTAAGTATTAATGACTGGCTGCAACACGCACAAGAAGAGCATATGGATGCCATTTTATATTTAGAAAAAATTAAAAATGTTGTAAATGACGATGAAAAACTTCTTGGTTTAGCCCAACCACATCGTCATAAGTACACATTTTATGATGTTATGTATTATAATTATAGTTATGCAAGATTACAATTATCAAATATAACTGACAATATTATACAACACTCTCACAAAATTGTTTTAGCGATTTGTGACAAATATTATAATGATTAAATTACGAAACCATATAAAATTATAGTATTATGATATATTACCTACCTTTAAATGCAAATTTTTAAAAAACCAGTACCAAATTTAGATTTTTTCATATTTTTGGACACCATATGTTTACGAACGGACAAATATTTTTTGTTTGATCAGAATGCTTTTAAGAAACTCGTTTTTCAGGATAGTTACGACGAATTTAAAGCGTATTTGACGGAATATTATTATCCATCAAAACTATTTTACATTGAACGAGATTTAACATATAATTCATTTACAAATATATTGCGCCAAATCTGTAAAAACAATGATATTATGTTTACATCTGAGGTAAAGTACATCAATTCAAAATACAATATTATTTATTATATTTATTTTGACTAAAAAATGTATATTACTATATATTATAGTAATATGTTTGATAAAAATATTGTAAAAAATTATTTGCTTCCAATGACTTTGATTTTAATAGCAAGTTCTTTCTCAAATGAAATTAAGCAATATTTCAAGACATCAGAAGATGTATCTGATTATGAACTTGTGCGAAAATATTTATTAAATGATTTTCCATTATATGGAAAAAAACGCCCAATAATATGGATTCATTCTGAATATGAAGTAAATGCGCGCAAATGGAACTCGTTTCAAAGTAGAAATACAAAGGAATTAAATCAACCTTATTTAATTGAATGTGTGCAGTCCGTAATTAACATGTGTGGCAATGATTTCAATATTTGCCTAATTGATGATGAGAGTTTTGACAAACTAATTCCTAATTGGAACGTTGATATGAATTCATTTAGCGATCCAATTAAAAAACAGTATCGATTACTTGGATTAATGAAACTTATTTATATTTATGGCGGCATTCACATTCCCAATAGCTTTTTATGTACTTCAAATTTGAATGACCTATTTAATACTCATTTGGACAGTGAAAAAGTGTTTGCTTGTGAAAATGTTAACAAAACAGTTAATATGATGCAATTTAAGAATCAACCACGATTTATACCCACCACTGATATTATTGGTTCCGTAAAAGAAAACCCGGTTATGCTAATGTTTATCAAAGAAATAGAATCCGTTTTTGAAAACGGCCATTATACAAGCGAACACGATTTTAAAGGTTGCGCTTCAAATTTTTTATATAATCATATGCTTAGTGATTCTATTTCTGTTATTGATGGACGTTTTATTGGTGTAAAAGATGACCAAAACAAACCCATTACTATTGATGATTTAATGCAAGAAGATTATTTAAATATTTCTGATGCCTATGGTATATACATACCAAAACAAGAACTTTTAAAACGTACAAAATATCAATGGTTTGCTGTAGCAACTCAAGAACAATTATATGAAACCACAAACATTCTTACCAAATTTTTTGTTGTTTCATCTTACAATAATGCAAATAATAAACAAAAAATAACTCCTCTTGTCACATCCATATAAAATGATTTATATATATATTATAAATCATTATGTACTCGTTATTCGATATATCCTTTCATCATTTTAATCAAGATAACCCATATGGTTATTTTTATTCTCTGTATGTTCATTGCATAGAACAAACATTGTTTTATTTATCTTGTTATAATTATGATATTTTGAAACAGCAAAAATTTTTACATTTTAAATGGATTGATTTGGAAAATAAACGCATTGAAATGATAGAAAATGACAAAATACCCGATTATTTAGCAAATCTAACTATAAGCAAAGAATACTGCACTCATTATAAAAAAATCGACCAATTAAGCGATTGGAAAAAATATTCCAGTCATCTTAAATTTAATTTGAAAACATTTACATATTACGTTAATTTTTATTTTAAAAAATGCACAGTTGTGGAAGAATTGATAAAAAAAGGTTTACCTGATGAAATTGTAACAAATATATTGTCATATAGTGATTTAGTTGAACCCATAAAACATAAAACTATCGAAGAAATTCATCATATTAATCACAATGAAATGGATTTTAACTTTGAAGAATTGGTTAATTATCATATTAGTAATCATGGCATTTATGATCCACAAATTACACTTAATTTAAGTGAATGTCCTTGTAAACGAGAAATTGAAGATATATTTATTAATGTTCTTAATACTCCAGATGAAGATAATTATCATTTAAATATACTACCAACCTTTCACGAAAAAATAGGATTGGTTTATCCTGTTTTTCCAAAAAATGGTGAAAATATACCCATATTAATCGAATATTAAAAAAAGAGATTACTTTTAACATTTTAATATTTTAAACAACAATAATAACTACTACTCTATCCTGCTCTTACTTACTTTTATTTGCAATTCTTGTAGAACGACGAACTGTTTTATTTTCAACAACTGGTGTTGTCTTATTTTTACATCTTCGCCCCTTATTAAGAAGCTTGTACTCCTCCTTCTTCTTCAAAAGCAAGAGTGTCTCGGCTGCCTCGTGCATTGCGTGGTACTCTTCCAACTCCTTGCGAGCACATTGCAATTCTTCAATCTGACTACGATATTTACGTTCAATCGTCATCTTCATTTCCCGCCAAGTATCCATATTGTGAGGAAAATATGTCTGCTTTACTTGGTAGGAACTGTGCTGCTTCAGTTCCTTTTGCATTGTGCGCCACAAATTACATTCTTCGTACGTTTTCAACTCAAGTTTCACCATAACTGCTAATAACTATATACAGTACATCTATATTTCAATGTGAATCAATTTTTGTAATCTTTATTATATATTTTAATAAATTTATTCCATATTTTTTTAATTACATCACCCATCGTATTTGTTCCATAATTCATATTAGAATATTTATGATGGTTCCAATGAAACATACTTGCATTTATTATATTATAACCACTATGATCAATGACTACACTAGTCGTAGCAATATTAAACCATATTTTTGTTATATACCAATTTGACCCCGTTATAATTGGAGGAATTAAAAAAGATGGCAAACTTATACATAAATATTCTATTGGATGTGCATAAGCCGCCGCCACAGCACACGTATTTTTCCATTCATGATGTACTTTGTGTATTTTTGAATAAAATGTAAAATGAGACCAGTAATGCAAATAATAAAATATTGATTCACCCAACAATCCATTACAGATTAATTTAAATATATCATTATATTCTATTTCTTCATAACTCATTGTTATATTTCTCCATTTCCAAATAGGAATTAATGCATACATAATAGGTATGCTATAAACAAACTGCAAATATAACACAACATACACTGATTTTTTATATAACGCCCAATCTATGTTTGCTTCTATTCTATACTTTTCATTATTTAAATATTTATCTGCCAAAAAAAATACAAAACATAGACACCAATATATCAAAAAAGATTGTGTAAATGGTTCTACGACATATAAAAAGGTATCATTCATTGTTATATATAAATAAACTGTTCTTTTTATATATATAATAATATTGTATAAGGTCATATAATATTATTTACTTTTTCATTTCGGCTTTGCGTTTGGCTGTCTTATTTTTGCGACGTCCACCTTTAAGCTTCTTGGTTCCGAATTTACCTTTCTTTGCCAATGCATAACCGCTTTTATTAAGACGGTTGTATTTCTTCTCGAATTCACTCTTGGCCTTGGAAACGATTTTTCCAGATGACTTGCTGTACATTAAATCATCCTTGGTAAGACCACTCTTGGTCTTGTATGCGTGTCCGCGCATAACAGCAAGGCGAGCATTCATTGGATTGCCCTTTTCATCAGATGATGGGGCAATAAGATTTTCGAACTTATGTCCGTTTACATGGTACATACCATCAGGTCCTTTCATTAATTTTTTGGGGTTTTGCTTAGTCATTATATATATAAAATATATAAAAAAACTTTTCACGAAGTTTTGCTAAATTGATGTTTTGAACGTATATATTCCGAATAACGCATTTTTTTGCTGATTTGAGGATTATTTCCCGCTGTATTTAACTTTGAATAATCCGCACAATTATGCTCATTAATTTTTTTGCAAAATTCTACAATATTAAACTTTGATGGCATATAAAATTGATTGTGAAAATAATTAAAGACATTATTATATTATACTATAATGGCCGCCACTTCGACCGATCTTGCTAAACAATATCAGCGTAAAACTGATAAACAACACATTTTGGATAATCCCGATACATATATTGGTTCTGTTGAAAACGTAGATGCAAATATATGGGTTTATGACGAAAACTCAGTCAAATATAAAACAATTGAATACATTCCAGGTCTATATAAATTATTTGATGAAGGTATTGTTAATTGCCGAGACCACGTTATTCGTATGATTAATAGTCCAATTCTTGATAAAAAATTCGTTTCGCAAATTAATGTAAATGTAGAAAAAGATATGATTACTTTTTATAATGACGGTAATGGCATTGACATTGCCAAACATCCCGAATATGATATTTGGATTCCGGAAATGATTTTCGGACATCTACGCACTTCTACAAATTATGATAAAACTGAAAAAAAAATCGTCGGTGGTAAAAATGGATTTGGATTCAAACTTGTATTGATTTGGTCCACCTATGGTAGGGTTGAAACCGTCGACCATATTCGAGGTCTCAAATATGTTCAAGAATTTCATAATAATTTGGACCAGCTCGTCCCTCCTGTAATTACTAAGTGCAAATCTACTAAACCTTATACAAAGGTATCTTTTAAGCCCGATTATAAACGTTTTGGTATTGAAGGAATGTCTTCTGATATGATGGATATGCTTAAACGTCGTACTTTTGATATTGCCGCTGTTTCCGACCAATCAGTAAAAAAAATTAAAGTATTTTGGAATGACGTTCAAGTCCCTGTAAGAAATTTTCAGCATTATGTCGATCTATATATTGGCACAAAGGGCGAACATAAACGGTTTCACGAAGCATACGAAGAACGTTGGGAATATGTTGTTGCATTGTCTCCGACGCAGGAATTTATGCAAGTATCTTTTGTAAATGGTATTTCTACTTCCAAGGGTGGTAAACATGTGGACTATATTATGAATCAAATTACACGAAAACTTAGTGATTATATTGAGAAAAAGAAAAAGATTCGCGTTAACCCCAGCTCTATTCGCGAACAACTCATTTTGTTTTTGCGATGTGATATTGAAAATCCATCATTTGATAGTCAAACAAAAGATTATATGAATACACCCTTTGCTAAATTCGGTTCAGCTTGCTCTGTTTCTGACGGATTTATTGAACGTATTGCTAAAATGGGTGTTATGGATACCGCTTGCAGTTTGTCGGAAATTAAGGAACAGCGCCTTGCAAAGAAAACAGATGGAACAAAAACGAAAACCATTCGCGGTATTGCTAATTTCATCGATGCCAACTTTGCCGGCACTCAACAATCAAAAGATTGTATTTTGATTCTTTGTGAGGGACTTAGTGCTATGTCTGGTATTGTGTCTGGTCTAAGCAGTGATGATCGAAATGTTATTGGTATTTATCCTCTTAAAGGTAAGCTTCTTAATGTGCGTGGTGAACAGCTTAAGCGCATTAGCGAAAACAAAGAAATTAATGATATTAAAAAAATTCTTGCCTTGGAAAGTGGTCGGGATTATGAAAATCTTTCTGAACTACAACAATCACTGCGTTATGGTAAAATTATGATTTTGTGTGATCAGGATACAGATGGTTCCCATATTAAAGGTCTTTGTATTAATATGTTTCATAGCGAATGGGCTAGTTTGATTAAAATGCCCGGATTCCTTTCATTTATGAATACTCCTATTTTGCGTGCAAAGAAAGGCGCAACAACCAAACTCTTTTATAACGAGGGTGAATATAATACTTGGAAAGAAAGTAATGAAAATGGGTCTAAGGGTTGGAATATCAAATATTTCAAGGGATTGGGTACTTCCACTGCAAACGAATTTAAAGAATATTTCGCAAATAAAAAAATAGTGGACTTTGTATATACTGGTCCGGAAAGCGACAATATTATTGACAAAGTGTTTAATAAAAAGCGAGCAGATGACCGAAAAACTTGGCTTAGTGGATATGACAAAGATGCATATTTGGATACAAGTGACCCCAAAGCCCCATATGAAGATTTTGTAAACAAAGAACTCATTCACTTTAGTACTTATGATTGTGGCCGTTCCATTCCAAATGTCATGGATGGTTTGAAAACATCATTGCGCAAAATTCTATATTCTGCATTTAAACGTAATCTCACCAGTGAAGTGAAAGTAGCACAATTTTCCGGTTATGTTTCAGAACATAGTTGTTACCATCACGGTGAAGCAAGCTTAAATGGTGCTATTGTAAATATGGCTCAAACCTATGTGGGTTCAAATAACGTTAATTTACTTATGCCAAACGGACAATTTGGTACTCGCCTTCAAGGTGGTGATGACAGTGCATCAGAAAGATATATCTTTACTCAACTTGCATCCATTGCACGATTTATTTTCCAAGAAGCCGACGACCCTATTTTGAGTTATTTGAATGACGACGGTACAAGTGTTGAACCTGAATATTATGTACCTATTATTCCATTTGTCCTTATGAACGGAATATCGGGTATTGGTACTGGATTCTCTTGTTACATCCCATCGTATAGTATTAAAGATATTATTACTTACTTGAGATTGCGTCTTACTGATAAGCCCGTTGATACATTCGAATTTATTCCATATTATGAAGGGTTTAAAGGAACTGTTTCAAAAATCGACGGCGAATCGAAAAAGTATTTGATCAAAGGTGTTTATGAAAAAATCGATGACAATAAAATTCTTATTAAGGAACTTCCTATTGGAACTTGGACTATGCCGTATATTTCATTCTTAGAAGGACTCGTTGACGGCGTTTCCAAAAATGGAAAAAAACAACCCTCCGAAATTCGCGACTTTGTTTCCCTTTCTACCGAAATAAATGTACAGATTGAAGTTACCTTTCCACGCGGTAAGTTGGCAACACTCGAATCAACTATCGAAGCAAATGGTATTAATGGCGTTGAGAAATTATTGAAACTCACCACTACTACCAGCACTAGTAATATGCATCTATTTGACCCCAACCATAAACTCAAGAAATATAACACTGTATCCGAAATTATCGAAGAGTTCATTATTATGCGTATGAAATTTTATGAAATTAGAAAGGCATTCATTCTCTCCGTGTTGCGAAAGAAATTATTGAAAATGACAAATAAGGCCCGCTATATTAATCAAATACTAAATAACGAAATTGACTTGCGTCGTAAGAGCTCCCAAGATGTACACGATCTTCTCGAAGAACTTGATTATTACAAAATCGAAGATAATTATAAATATCTTACTAAGATGCCTATGGATTCAGTCACTACAGAAAATGTTGAACAAATTATGAAGGAGAAAAAAGAAACACAAGAAGAACTCGAATATTTAACAAAAATGAGCATTCAACGAATGTGGTACAGTGAACTCGGTACACTTGAACATGAATATGATAAATACAAATTGTATAGAATGAAACTTCAAAGTAGTGAATATAATAAGAAAGGCGCGAAAAAACCCGCACCAAAGAAAAAGATTCCCCGTAAGAAAAAAGATTAAACTATATTTAATAAAATAACTTATAAACATTCAACATATTTATACTATTAAATATGTTTAATTTACCGAAAGGTTTTTTTGATACAATGATGAATGGTATTGATTCTAAAATTGCCCTTGTTACTGGTATTACAGGACAGGATGGTTCTTATTTGGCAGAACTTTTATTGGAAAAGGAATATTTTGTTTATGGTATTATACGTAGGTCTTCCAATATTAACACTCAACGCATTGATCATATCTATAATAATCCAAAACTAAAATTAGTATATGGTGACCTTTCGGACTCGAATAATCTTTTTCAAATCATTTTTAATATACGTAAAAATCATCCTATTATGAAAATGTTTGAAGTTTATAATTTAGCAGCACAATCACACGTCAAAGTATCATTTGAAATGCCCGAGTATACTGGTAATGTAGATGGTCTGGGAACACTTCGTTTGTTAGATGCTATTCGGCAAAATGATATGCAACATATGACCCGTTTTTATCAAGCATCGACAAGTGAATTATATGGTCTTGTACAAGAAACTCCACAAAAAGAAACCACTCCATTTTATCCCCGTAGTCCATACGGTGTCGCAAAAATGTATAGTTATTGGATTACAAAGAATTATCGCGAATCGTACAATATGTTTACATGTAATGGCATTTTATTTAATCACGAATCCCCTCGGCGTGGTCACAATTTTGTAACAAAAAAAATTACACAAGCAGTTGCGAAAATTTCGAAAGGACAGCAAGAATGTTTGAAAGTTGGCAACTTAGACGCACAACGTGATTGGGGACACGCTAAGGATTATGTATATGGTATGTGGCTTATGTTGCAACAAGACAAATGCGACGACTATGTACTAGCAACCGGTGAAACACATACCGTAAGAGAATTTATTGAAAAGGCATTTAATCACGTAAATATATTTATTACGTGGGAAGGCACTGGAGAAAACGAGATTGGTATTGATAAAAGTGATGGTCGTGTTTATGTACGTGTCGACCCACAATATTATCGACCCTGCGAAGTTGAATTATTATTGGGAGATTCTACAAAAGCATTTAATGAACTTGGATGGAAACATATTATTGACTTTGATACACTTGTGAAAGATATGGTGACTTATGACATAGAAAACACTTGATTATTTTGAACCGGACTTCGTGGTACTATAACATTGTATAAATATAAACTGCTTTTGTATTTATATGTCGGCTGCTTCCACCGCTGTATACAAATATTATTATGTCCCAAATCATGCATATGCAGTTTTTTTACATTTTCCTTGACAAACAATCCACATAAATAATCAAATCCTACGCAAAAATCACCGGGGTTCTCCAATATACTATAACTACTCACAAATTCTAATATATATCCCTCTGCATTTTCATCATATGTGTGTGTTTTCTTGAACACATATATACCACAAAGGTTCTCTAATATGTAATATAAATAAATAATAATGTCATTATCATAAACCAAATCGTAACATATTTTATAATCCATCTGCATATTTGTAATAAATTCCTGAATATTTTGTAAATGTTGAGAACCTCCTTTTACTATAAAATGACCTTGAGGTAAATCATATTTTTTATCTTTATAATCTAATTGCACACAATATGTATCGTAACATACAAACGGCACCACTCCTTCAAAATCATCAATGTTTTTACGTATTAAAAATCCCTGGTTCTCCGGACATTGTTTCATAATATTATATACATGACTTTGTAATAACGTTCTATTGATTTTTTTATTGTCTTTTTCGTTTTTTTCACAACATTGATGCACTACATATTGTAAATTCATTCCATTAAATAATATGGGCTTGCTTCCTATTACTCCCTGTAAATAATCCATTTTATTAATTTTTAATTTTCCATCTTTATACGTAAATGTTTGGTCATTGTAAACACTTATAAAACAAGGATATTGAGAACCTTGGTATATGTGATCCAACGATTTTTCGTTTATTTCGTATAATAATTCATCACTTTCAATGTAATTGGTTTGCAATAATTCAATCATTTTATATTTATTCTCTAATTCCACATATTTTTCCGTTTTAACTCTAAGACAATCATAATATTTCGATTTATAAGGTTGTTTTAAATGGACATACGGAGAACTATAAAATATATTAAATAAATCATAACTGTGATAAACGGGCTGACTAGACCAATAAGGATACTTTATTTTTATAAAGGCCAAATATAGTATAATTGTAATAATAATTACTGCAATTATAATACTAAACATTAATATATGATTACATTGTATTTTGATGCATTTTTTCGAAAATAATAAAAATTGCAATTACAACTGCTATATCGTACATATGTATATATATATCTTAAATGTATTTAATTATATTATTAAACAATTCTTTTGGTACCTTGTTTTTTTCCATTACTTTTCTTATCATTGTTTTGTGATAATATTTTAACATAATGTTACTATGTACGGTGTATTTTATTGTATGTTCAAAATAGATTTTTTCTGTTGCTACTATTTCTTTTGGTTTTCCCAAAACCCTCCCAATTGTATTATCATTTACATAATCATAAAATATTTTATAATTGTCATTATATTGAGGATCATTGTAACATTCTAATACCAACGTGGCATAATAATTACGTATACTTACAAATTTTTCTCTTAATTCTATATTTTCTTGAATAATGTTTTTCAACAATTCCATTTTATAACTATCCATATCTAATAAATATAGAGAACTTTTTTCATTTCTGGCATACCTTTATCAATTAAATCTTTTGGCATTGGCCCTTGTGATTTAAAAAATCGTTTATAATTTTTTATAATTTGCCCAATACTTTTATTTTTTGCTTTTTTCTCTAATTTTTCGTAAAAATCCCAGGACATTGCAGAAGTTAATACCGCCTTTATTAATGGATCATTATCAAATTCATTGTATTTTTCATATATCTTTTTTTGAGTAAGCGGTAATTTTACAAATTTATGCTTTCCATTTGTATAAATTATTATTACCATTTTACCAGATGATAATTTTTTCCACGCATTTTCTAAACTAACTTTACGTGTCTTGTTTTTTACTTCTTTATTTTTTTTTGTTTTGCTCATTATATATAACATATATAAAATGAGTTAATGAATCTTCTCAAACACATACAAAAACTGATAATTATCTCCATTTACATTCAACATTTTTGCTTTTGCATGATTGTGAAAACCGCATTTTTGAGCAATGCTTATAATTGTATCAATCGGTTCAGTGTAAAGTGTATGCTCCTGTTCTCGTTTTTGTTTGTTCTCGAAATCTTCGAATAATTCATTGACTATTATTTTATTGCGCTTTGGTTTAATATCATAACTACCTACATAAGAATATCCATCAAATTCTATTTTACTCCTTGTAATACGCTCTTTTGAGAACCTTTGAGGATTCATTATTAATTTGGGTTTTGCCGCTGGAATAGTCGTATCAAATTCTTTTACATTTACTAAATGCACTATAAAATAACCATTATGTTTTAACCATCGGTTTACATTATTAAACAATTTATATTTATCTTCGAATTCATAAACCGTCATATTTGTACACATTACGTGACTAAATGTATTCGGCTCAAATGTTAAAGGATCATATGCATTTCCTTGACGTATATTTAAATTATCATACTGTTCATGGGATTTATTTATCATACTTTCCGATAACTCTAATCCGTGTATGTTATATCCTTGTGACTTGAAATGGTTCATTAAACATCCGGTTCCACTTCCTAAATCCAACATATTGGACTTGTTTATACTTGGCTGTGTCATATCCATCATTTCCACCATTTCGTGATAACTGCGTTCTTGATTACAAAATAATTTATCGTATACTTCGGTATAAAATTCATCATAAATGGACTGCCCCTCTTTGAATAAATAAGGACACTTTTGGTCGAATCCTTCTACATATTCATATTCCGGAACCATTAAATATTTGTACACTAAATACACTATTGCTATAAATGAAATAAATACTAAGGGTTGTAATATTTGATTCTTATATGTGCTTATTGTAATAAAATTATATAGATTGGTTAACATATATTTGTGATTTATATAATAAAATCACAAATTAACTTTCTTGATTTCTTAATTGCGTGCGGCTATGATTAAAAAACACGTCGTTTCCAATATTTGGATGAAACTTCTCCTTTGTGTCAAAGCCAAATCGTCTAAATAATAAGGAGTGTGTGCTATCACTTTGGCTTGGTTCTATGGTCGATTTATACAAATCACTGTTACTACTCGGTATGTAAATGTTCGAACCATATTTAGTATTGGGTGTGCCTATATTCTTCAAATGGCTTTCAACACCTACATTACTCATAAATCCGGAAACGTGGGATTTCGTATTTCCTGGATTAAATGTTTGTTGGGGTAAAAACGCTAAATGCTCTTCTAATAACACTTTGCTGTTTTTATCAAATATTTTAGATGGATATACACTTTGCTTTGTACTCATTGGTCTAAAATCAAAATTGGGCTGTAAGTCACTATCGGGTATCAAGCGATTATTAATACGTCTATTTAAATCCTCTGTGCGATCTTGTTGTCCAATCACTAAATGGGGGGTATTTGGATTAATTCTTTGTTCTGATTGCATTATATATTAGTACTATAAAAGTTATTTTCAATTAATCTTTTTATTGAAATTGTGTGTTTTACTTTATCGATATTTATTGTGCGATTATATTTGTCTGGGTAATTACATATGTCTCTTAATAATTCCCAATCTTTTTCTACATCTCCTGTTAAATGTATGGCACTTTCCGGAAAATAATCATCGATATTTACACATCCCATATATATCGGAATACTATTGCATAGTAATGTGTCCATTATTTTTTCACTAAAATAATGACTGCTTATATAGTTCTCTATGCAAATATGATATTTATAATCTTCTAACATTAAACGTTGGTCTTTAAATTCACCTTTTAATCGTTTGTCTGTTGTTTTATAGTAATTGCAACCACGACCATATATGTCTATGGGAAGATTACTTTCCAATATTTTATTTGCCAATAAATGTCTATATTTATGTCCACCCGCTTGAAGTTTATTTGAAATCATAATTGACATTAACTTCTTCTTTTCTTTTTTTACTCTTTTTAATGGTGTCATATGCCACATATATGCAAAATGTTCAACAAAGGGATCGGGCAAATTTCCTTTATTTCCTATGAAATATTTTCCTATATGTTGTTGGGCATAATCAACAAATTGTTGTGTTAATCCTAAAAATTGTATAGGTTCAAATGCTAAACCAATGACGTTTTCTTTAGGTATTTTTAAATCGGGCATTGGTGTGTTTAATAATATTGCGTGCGTATAATCATCATCATTTGTAAAGCAATATACAGTATTATATTCAGGATCATCTTTTAACTCAGATGTTTCTATAAATGGTGTTGAACAATCTGCACCTGGCGATGCAAAACTACAAAATATACGTATTTTTATCATTGTAATATCTATATTTATATTTTTATATAAAATTAACGTTATGTTTATATTCAATGATTACTTTTGTAACATCGTGGTACATTGTAAAGGCAAAATTTAATAAGGAAGTGTATGCAGAATGGATAAATAATTTGTTAGCAAATGTAAATAATTTTAATTTGGTTATATTTACCAATGAAGAAAGTAAATATATGATTGAACCCTATTTGAAAAATAAAAAAATCAAAGCAATTGTTTATGAATGGGATGAATTTTCAACATATAAATACAAGGATAAATGGGTTTCAAATCATGAGATTAACCATTCATTAAATAATATGGTTCATTGGAAATTAAATATGTTATGGAACGAAAAAATAAATATGGTGAAAATTGTGAAAGATAGTTTAATATTTCCAAATAATATTTTTGGATGGTGTGATATTGGCTATTTTCGGTGTAATTCGGCAAGTATTGATTTTGATACTATAAAAGAGTGGCCAAATGAAGATAAAGTAAACAGCATTGATAAACATAAAATTTATTACAATCAAGTATGTAATAGTTATTATTTAAATAATATTGTTCGACATGTATTAACAAAAAGCGACACTGATTTACCCGTTACACCTATACCACATAATCAAATATCCATTGCGGGTGGGTTTTTTTTAACACACGGTGAAAACGTTAATTGGTGGTGGAATACGTTCTATAGTCGGCTTAAATTATATTTTGACAATAATTATCTTGTAAAAGATGACCAAATTATAGTCATTGACTGTATTGCAAATAATTTAAAACATTTCAAATTAATTAAACAAGAAGCGGGATTAGACCCGTGGTTTGGATTTCAAACATATTTGTTGTAAATATTCAAGTATATAAAAATAATTATATATTTTACTATATAATGATTAGCATTTTAATGCCAATTTATAACGGCATTGAGTTTATTGACGAATCTATAAGCACTATTCTGTATCAAACATATAGAGAATGGGAACTGATTGTCGGTATAAATGGTCATTTACCCGATTCTGATGTTTATAAAATAGCAAAAAAATACGAAGAAAAAGATGAACGTATTAAAGTGTATGATTTACATCATATTAAAGGAAAATCCAATGCATTAAATGAAATGATAAATTATTGTAAATATGACTGGGTTAGTTTATTGGACGTGGATGATAAATGGCTTCCAAAAAAATTAGAATCGCAAATACCACATATGGATAATAATGATGTAATTGGTACTCAATGTAAGTATTTTGGTGATAGAAATGACCGACCATCTATTCCTGGAGGTGATTTAACAGGATATATTTTTACAAAAGCTAATCCTATTATTAATAGTAGTTGTTTAATAAGAAAATCATTGGCTATATGGGAAGAAAATGGAATTGAAGATTATCATTTATGGTTAAAACTTTGGAAACAAGGGAAACAGTTTTTTAATGTTGAAACAATACAAGTAATGCATCGAATTCATCAAGATAGTGCCTTTAATGCAAAAGGTAATCATTTAAAGGTATTTGGTTTATTGAACAACCTTTAAATATTAAATATTGTGTTTGTATTAATAAATAATTTTAATGATTCTATTCTTTGTATATATGTATGATTGTCCATTACATATTTCATATTACTTATAACAATATCATTACTATTATAATCATAATTTTTTTCAAAATTAATACTTTTTTCAAATAAATTATTAATATTACTATCAAATAATATTTTTTTGTCAAATAAGTTATATACAAAAGGATTATTTGTGATACCCATTCTACCATAACTAATATTTTTAAAAATTCTACAAGGAATATACTGATGTTTTATTTGTAATTCATCTTGTAATGCTGGGGATATAAATGATTGTTGAATAAATTTTTGATTATCTTCGATTGAAAGTGCTCTAGGGTCTTTATTGTTGAAAGTAGCACCATATTTTACAAATGGTATATTATTACATTGACATAATTGTTTTAATTGATTCCAAGAATTTGTTAATTGTCCAATAAAAAAAATATTATTTGTTCTATTATTTCTAATAGTTGATATATTATTAATATTATCCATAATTTGTCTAGGCAATAGATCCGTTGCCCATAAAATAAAATATGTTAACTGATTATTTATATTTGAATAAAATTCAAAATTTTTATCAGTTATGGGCGTAAATAATAGATTTGGATCATTTTCTTTTTCTCTATTCATATCACGAAAACTACACTTTAAATCAATAAGATTAGAGTCGTTAACACCAGGATATTTGTGTTTTTCTAAAAAATGAACAAAATATAAACAGTCATTTCTTTTTGGTATTTTATTATCAACTTGATGTTCAGTTATAAATAAACTATTAGAAAAATCAAAGGACGGATCAATACTGATATCATCATGAAACCAATATGTATCATATCCAAATTCTTTAAAACCCAAAAAAAATCCGTTATGGATATAACTATGTGTATGTGAATGTAATGGGTGTCCCCAAATAATAATTTTATTAATTTTCATAATATATATATTATTATGAAAAGTATTTAAATAGTATTATTAATAATTATAATTAATGGAAATATTTTCTACACCTATTGCTGAAATAGATGGTTTTGGTGCACAATATCAAAAAATTATAACGAATTTTATTGTTATTGTATGTAAATATGGAATGGATTCTATACATTATAACCCTATAACTCGCATGGAACATAATTACGAGAATTCTAATGATTTTATTGAGAACATTGAGAATTTAATAAATTTAAGAGAAAATATTCATTTAGTCGAACAAAATAAAAAATATACACAAGTTGCGTTTACAACAATATGTAACGAATTTGAACGGAATATTGATTATTATTGTCAGAGTGTTCCGATGAATTTCATAAAAAAATGTTTTTGGGAAAATAAAGATAGAGATGTTTTTAAAAATAGTGCTATTAACGTAGCAGTTCATATAAGACGTCCAAATATACACGATAGAGGATTGGCTGGTGAACGTGTAACAACACATAATGAGTATTATTTAAAAGTAATGAATAGAATAAGACACAAATATAATGATAAGGAATTACAATTTCACATATATTCTCAAGGTAATATCACGAATTTTACTATTTTACAAAAAGATGATGTAATCTTTCATCTGGATGAAGATATTTGTAAAACCTTTATTGAAATGGTCGGTGCTGATATATTAATAACATCACCCAGTAGTTTTAGTTATGTAGCTGCTCTAATAAGTGACGGAGAAATATATTATAAACATTTTTGGCATAAACGTCGCTCAAGTTGGATAATTTAAATCACCTAAAATACAATATAAATATAAATAATTTATATTGTATATTAGGTGATTGATGGTAAATATTTTATTTTATAATTTAAACCATATAGGAGATGTATATTTAAGTAGTGGTTTTATAAATACATTGGTCGAACAAAATAGTAATATAAATTTTTATTATTACTATATACTAGGTGATTGTTTTTTATTAAAAAAAAAAAATCTAAAAAGAATAAATAATTGTGAATCAGTATATTCTACCGATTTACAATCGGGCGACCCCCCTGAACATTTAGTATGTTCAGATTTTTTAAATATTTTATTAGAAAATAAATTTGAAAAAAAACAATTAATTATACAAAATTTTGATAATAAACAATATTTGTTGTTAAATACCTGGGCTGCCGCTCCTGTAATAAAACATAACGATTTTGATTTAATCTCCGCAATGGATGGGTGGAAAAGATTAATAATAGAAACTAGTAAAATAATTAAACACCCATTAAAATTTCATATAACACCACATATTGATTTAACGAATATGATGACCGATTATCCTGTTTATGAATTAAGCGAAGAAGAAAAAAATAAAATGAAGGATTATATTTTTATTTTTAATTATAAACCAAGAAGTGTAGATTTTGATATGAATCGTTTTGAAAACTATATCGATTTCCAAGTAAAAAATAATAAGGTAATGTTAGCTAATTATAGCAAAAAATTTGACAATAATGAAAATATATTATTTTTTGAAAAATATTTTAATATTAAACCGACACCAGATTGTTTAAATTTAAAAAAAATATGGGATATTATTTGTTATTGTAAAAAAATAATAATTTTACCTTGTGGATCAGGATGGACATTTTTCCATAAGTTAAAACAGTTAAGAAGCAATCAAATATATATCTGGCAAGGAAATGAATATACTGAAAAATTAAATAATAATATCAAATTTATTAATAATAAAAATAATGTAAATATAAATAATGCTCATTTATATATAAATGAATAATTATATAATTATATAATTATATAATTATTTAAATCAATGGAATTTATCAAAAGGACTATTGATGAAAGAGAATTATGTAGTAAATATGAAAAGAAAAATAGAACAAATTCAGTATTTAAAGATTATTTAAACAAAATATATGATAAACCCTGGGGAAAAGAATATTTATCTTATCAAAATGAACAAATTGGTATTTGGATTTTACACATTGATAAGGGTAAAGAAACATCAGTTCATTGTCATTTTAAAAAAGATACATTATTAATTTGCTTAAATGGATGCTTTAAAATAAATTTATTTAAAGGGTTTAAGATATTAAATACTTTACAAATGTTATATATTCCAAAAGATACTTTTCATGGTATTTATTCCTATACAGAAAATTCTGTATTAATGGAGATAGAATTGTATTCACACGAAGTAAGTTATTCCGATAAAAATGATTTATTAAGATTAAGGGATGTATATATTCGTGATAAGGATAAATATGAATCTTCTGTAACAGAAATACAAGATATCAATAAAGAAAATATGATATTTAATGAAGAAACAGAATATAAAATGGGCAAAACAGTAATAACTGTAAAGAAAATTAATAGCGAAGACGATATGCATTGCATTAAAAATGATTCTATATCTATTCTACTGTCGGGATGTTTATTTATAAATGGTACTAAAATATCCGATGGGTCGTTATTAAAATATAATAATGATATGTCTATGTTAAGTGAGAGTATAAGTATTTTATCAATTAATAATACAAATTTTGAAAATTTATCAAAAATAATTTATAATACAAATCATTTGAATGATTATTTAAAATTAAATAATTTAAAAAATATAGGTTTGACAAGTGGATGTTATGATATCTTACACGACGGACATATAACTAATTTAAAATTATCAAACCAAATGTGTGATAACTTATTTATTTGCTTAAGTTCTGACGAACAAATTAAGCGTTTAAAGGGAGAAACCAGACCAATTAATAATTTAAATGATAGAATATCAATGTTGTTGAACTATAATTTTATTGATAAAATAATTTTATATGACGAAACTGATGATAAACTAGAAAGCGAATTAGATAAAATAATAAATATGGTAAATCCAGAAATATGGTTTAAAGGTAGTGATTATAAAAAAACAGATATCATTATTAAACATCCTGGTCTAAGAAATATTATACTACACGAAATAATACAGGGAAAAAGTACTACCAAACTAATTGAAAAAATAATGAATAAAAATATATTATAGAATAAATAATTTAAAGTTAAATAAACAAACTATTTATATAATGAGGTATTTACTTACAGGTATAACTGGTTTTTTAGGACCACATTTAGCTAAACAGTTAATAAAGAATGGACATGAAGTATATGGGCTATTAAGAGGAACTAGGGGAAGTGAACAAGAAATTAAAGATTTATTGACTGAAGATGAATTTGAAAAAATTAACTTTTTGTATAGCGATATTGTTCATTTTCGCTCTATGGATAAAATTTTTAAAGAAATAAAATTTGATTGTGTTTGTCATTTAGCAGCTCAAACTCATCCTCCAACAAGTTTTAAAGATCCAATTGGAACATGGGAGGCTAATGTAATGGGTTCTATAAATATAATAACTTGTCTTCAGGATTATCAACCAGAATGTCATTTTATTTTTTGCTCAACTGTTGAAGTTTATGGAAATGAAGGTATTGACGAAAGAAAAATTACAGAAGAAAACACAATTTTACCTGCAAATCCATATGGAGCTTCAAAATGTGCAATTGATTTATACATTCGTGAAAGAATGAAAAATAAACAAATGAATGCTACTGTAATAAGACCTTTTTGTTTTACTGGACCAAGAAGAGGAGCTAGATTTTCTATTGCTTCTGATGCGGTACAAATTGCAACAATGATGTTGGGAAGACAAGAAAAAACTCTTCGTATAGGAAATTTAGATACTGTTAGAGCAGTTACAGATGTTCGTGATATAGCAAACGCTTTTTATTTAGTTTCAACAAATAAAGAAATATCCAATGGTAAAGTTTATAATGTATGTGGTGGAGATCCCTTAAAAATGAGATGTTATACAGAACTATTATTACAACATTCAAAATTGGAAGATGTTAAAATGGAAATAGATGAAAAATTATGGAGACCTATTGATATTCAATTTCAGGATGGAGATGCATCTTTAATTAAAAAAGAATTAGGTTGGGAACCTACTATAGATATTAAAACAACTATTAATGATTTATTAGATTTTTGGTATAATAAGTTAAAATAATTTAAATATTATAATAATTATATTATTATAATGATTTTAATATGTGGTGCTTCTGGATTAGTAGGTAAAGAAATGTGTCAGTTATTAGACCAAAAAAATATAAATTACATTGGTACTTATAACACTAATAAGATAAGTAAAAATAATATGTTTAAATTAGATTTTAATAATGCAACCGAAATAGAAGATTTTATGTTAAAACATAAAATAAAAATATGTATATTTTCTATTGTTCAAAGATTAACTGATATATGTGAAAAAGATTGGCAGGAAACTAAGAATGTAAATATTGATATGGTTTATAATACATCATATATTTGTAATAAATTAAATATAAAATTTATCCATATATCAACTGATTATGTATTTGACGGGATGTCTCAGCCCAATTATCCTGACAGTGTTAAAAATCCACTACAAAATTATGGGATTTCCAAGTTAATATCTGAATATAGAGTAATAAATAATTGTTGTACTAATTATGTAATAATTAGAACACCCGTTTTATATTCAAATTTATCTAAAATACACGAAAACGCTGTAACATTAATAGGCAAAAATTTAATGAATTTAAAAAATAAGACATTTGAGGAAGATAATTATAGTATAAGAAGACCATTATTTATTCCAGATTTATGTAAATTTATATGTGATTCGTTGGAAGATACATATCAAGGGGTTTACCACTTTTATAATCCATATAATAAATTTACCAAATATGAAGTATGTAATAAAATTGCTGATATCATAGGGATATCAAGTTATAAAATTATGGCAAATCATAAACAAAGTAGTGGAATCGCACCACGACCGTATGATACACAATTAAAAGATAACAGAATAAATATAGAAAAATATAATTTTACTAATTTTGATCAAACATTAAATAAGTGTTTCAGTCATTTTAAATTTATTCCAATTAATGGAGATAATGTTAATAATATTTTTTTAATGATAGATTTAGATGGTACATTAATAAACTCATCGTTCGCACATTTTAATAGTTATAAAGTTGTATTTGAAAAATATGGCAAGCAAATGTGTAGTTATAATGAATGGGAAGATATTATAAATAATAAACATTTTTCGGATTATATGAATAATGTCTTCGATAAAAGTATGATAGAAACAATAAAAAAGGAAAAAATAATGGAATTAAATAATCAGCATATAGAATATACAACAAATAGCGACAAATTTTTACAGTATATTATCGAAAATAATATTAATTTTTGTATTGTAACAAATACAAATAGACAAACAGTCGAGATTTTCAAGACAAAATGTCCCATTTTAAGTAAAATCGAAAATTGGGTATGTAAAAATGATTTTGAATATAATAAACCGAATCCTGAATGTTATAAACTTGCAATTCGCAAATTTTATAAAAATGAAAACCACATTATTGGTATAGAAGATAGTAAAGTTGGTTATGATGCATTAAAAGGGGTAACGGATTATATTTATATTTTTAATAATTATGAATTATTTAAAAATAATGATGGATATTTATTTGATGATTACAATAATATATTACACATTTAGACATTTACACCGAATAAAAAGAAAAATGAGTAAAATCAAAGTTCTGATAAATATTTTTCACAGTAATAGAACGCTATCATAATACTCACTAATTTTTTATTTTCATCAATAAAACAACTATTATTTCCTAGCCAAATACTTAATGATAATAATTTCGTTAAATTATCAAAATTATTATTTAAAAAAATATATTCATATTCTTTAATAAAATCTATTTTTAGATTATTTTTTTCGATTTTTATTTCTGAAAATTCCATTTGATCAAATTTACTATACCCAGATATCCCAAACATTAATTTGGCATAATCATACTCTTTTATTCCAAATAATTTCGTATTACCAAATACCCCTCTAGGATCTATAAAATATAATTTATCATTAGATTCCATTATATTTCCCAAATGAGTATCTCCATGAATTAAATTATAGTAATTTCTTTTTTTTAAATAATTAAGACATTTATTTTTGATAATTTGACTATAATATTTTATTGACTTAAAATTATGACCATTTACATAATGTATTTTTTTAAAATTTTTATTAGATTCCCAATTATATTCATTATATCTTTTTATTATTTTTTTTTCAGTTTCACATATAACATCGTTTTTAAGTATATCAAAATTTATTTCTATTGTAACATCGTGAATTTTATTAAGTAAATCCTTAATTCGTAAAATATAATAATTACAATTATTATAATTAAGTATATTAGTTAAAATTTTATTATTTGCTATGTATTCTATTTCTAATTTACCGTATTTATAATTAATTAAATTAGGCATTGGAAATTTAATAATATTATTTTTAATAAATTTATAAAATTCTATTTCATCATTTATTTTCTGCTTACCATGATTATTTTTTCCATTTTTTATCAAGATATTGTTATCTATTTTAATATCATTAAACGAAAATCCATAATTTTGAGTATTCATTGTATTATACTAATGATACATCTTATATTTAAATTATATTTGTAAAATAGTTTCTTTATTGGTTAGAACATATGGAAATGTTGAATGAAATTTTCTTAATTCATTCCGTGTTCCTGTTAAATTTACTGTTAACAAATAATATTTCTACTATTTTAAGCTTATACTTCATCGTCACTATCTAATTCGGACTCTTCATCCTCTTCATCATGAGATTGGGCTTCTGCTTGAGCTTTGGCTTCCGCTTCTGATTGGGCTTTTGCCTCTGCTTCTGCTTTGGCTTCCGCTTCTGCTTGGGCTTTGGCTTCCGCTTCTGCTTTGGCCTCCGCCTCTGCTTGAGCTTTTGCCTCTGCTTGAGCTTTGGCTTCTGCTTGGGCTTTGGCCTCTGCTTCTGCTTGGGCTTTGGCCTCTTCTTCTGCTTTGGCTTTGGCTTCCGCTTCTGCTTGGGCTTTGGCCTCTTCTTCTGCTTGGGCTTTGGCCTCTTCTTCTGCTTGGGCTTTGGCCTCTTCTTCTGCTTTGGCTTCAAATTGGGCAAGTGCTTGTGCGTCCGCTTGGGCCTGTGCATCCGCTTCCTCTTGGATTTGGGATTCGGTTCTTTCAACAGGTTGAGAAACCGGTTGAGGTTTTCTACGTCTATTCATCATTAGCATATTTCTTCCTACAGGTGCAACACTAAGGGGTTCTACCTTGTTATTCGATGTAAAATTTAAACCTTTTGAACGCTTAATTGGCATATATTATAGTATAATATATTAATATTATACTAAATATTTTTCTTTAATCACACATTTAATATATTATTATTTAACAATATATTAAATATGGTTGGATATAAATATGGATTATGGTTAGTATATAACCAAAATACATTTAATACTGCACACATTGGTCATTTTACAGTCCAGTGCTTTATGAATAAAGAAGATGCATTTAAACTATATGATAAAATAAACAATAATTATGGTAATACATTTCCTATTCATGTGGAAAAATTGGGTTCCTTATTCAATACGGATTTTTACAACCACGATAAAAATAATCTACACGCGTGGGGGTATTACGGCTCAATAAAAAATTGGGAACTACTCCAAAACGCAGCAAAGGAATATTCTGGCGACTTTTCTTACAAACCACACACCAGCATCATTTATTCAAATGACAAATCCTTGTTGGCACCTATAAATCTTGAAAATGACATTACTATTGTAGGTATTCTGAAAGTTGTTAACATAAATGCTGCTGACCCATCGAAATGGTCATTATTAAATTAGTTGTTCAGTTTGTTCTTTAAGTTCTTTGATAATATATATTGTTGTCAACTTCTCAAAAAAAGTCGAAACGAATTTTCAAAATTGGACATTTTTAAAAATGTCCAAAAGTGAAATATTGGAAATAGTTTTTTTGGAAGAAAACCAGTTTTTTCATTATGCAGTAAAATGGAGTCCCGTATGTTTTATAGATAATTATGTGACTGCGTAATAAAAAAATAAAAGTTTGAGAAGTCCGGATAATATATCATATTACTTTAGGTAAAATGGAAACCAAAAAAATGCCAAAAAATGCCAAATTTTTTCATTGTATAAAATGTGATTTTAAATGCAGTAAACAAAGTAATTATAATAAACATTGTTTGACTGCAAAACATAAAACGGAAACTTTTGGAAACCCTATGGAAACTCAAAAAATGCCACATAGTTTACAGTGTCATTGTGGGAAAATGTTTAGTTCAAAATCAGGTTTATGGAAACATAAAAAGAAGTGTAAAAATGCCGAAAATGTGTTATCGAGTCATTTTATATGTGAATCACCACCTCCAACATCAAATATGGAAATGATGTTCGAAAAAATGTGTCAACAAAATATGGATTTACAGTCGGCAATGATTGAAAAACAAGAAAAATATAATAAAAAATTGCAAGAGGAGCGAGAGGAGCATAAAAAAGAAATACAGAATTTAACGGATAAAATCTCAAAAATATCGACAATAACAAACAATAACACGACAAATAATAATAACAATAAATTCAATTTGAATTTCTTTCTTAATACTCAATGTAAGGATGCTATGTCCATACAATCCTTTATGGAGAACCTTCAAATAGGGTGTAAGGAACTGGAACACATGGGAGATGTGGGATATTTAAATGGTATGATGGATATTTTCAATAACACTATCGGAAACATGGACGTTTATAAAAGACCCTTGCATTGTACGGATCTGAAACGGGAGGTTCTCTATTTTAAGCAAGGAACGGATTGGGAACGAGACAGCGAGGATAAACAACACTTGAAAATGCTAATAAAAAACGTTGAAACAAAGAATTATAATAATTTACAGGAATGGCAAAAAGACCATCCGGATTCCCGAGAATGCGATACTCCGGATAGTGAGCATTATATGAAAATAGCCACAGAAGCCCTTGGCGGAGCCGATAGCAACAAAGATTCGATGTATTTATCAAAAATAATGAAACATATTGTGAAAGAAGTCCACGTCAAACCATAAGTGGTGCAACATTTCATTTATCAGTTCTCTATAAATGAAATTTACCGTAAGAGTGTTATGTTTCTTTAAGTTCTTTGATAATATATATTGTTGTCAACTTCTCAAAAAAAGTCGAAACGAATTTTCAGAATTGGACATTTTTAAAAATGTCCAAAAGTGAAATATTGGAAATAGTTTTTTTGGAAGAAAATCATTTTTTTTCTTATGCAGTGATATGGTTTAGTTGTGATTTTGTGTTAAAATGTTTGTTTGCATAATATTTTTTTATTACTTTGATTTATGGGGTTTTTTTGTTAGCATAATTTATAGATTTTAGGACATTTTATGCTAACAAAAAAACCCATAAAAACCCCAACCATATTTAGTTGTGAAAAGTGCAACTTTAAATGCAGTAATAAAAAGGATTATAATAGACATATATTGACTGCAAAACATAAAATGCGAACTAATGCTAACGAAAAAACCCCAATAAGTATGAAAGCATATACTTGTGTATGTGGAAAAACATATAAACAAGCCCCGTCTCTTGCTCGTCACAAAAAAAAATGTCATTTTTTGGTAAAACAAGAACACATTACAGAAGAAACCATAATGGACGAGACAGTTCATTCAAACAATTTAATAGCACAGGACAGTATTGTTAATAATTTGATGAAGCAAAATGAAGAGCTACATAAACTTATTATAAATCGGGACGAGGAACATAAAAAAGAAAAAGAAGAACAAAGAAAACGGGACGAGGAACATAAGGAAGAACAAAGAAAACGGGACGAAGAACACAAGAAAGAAATAGAAAAATTGACCCATCAAATATCAAAAATATCAACAATTACAAACAAGACAACAAACAATAACAATAAGTTCAATTTGAATTTCTTTCTTAACACTCAATGTAAGGATGCAATGTCCATACAATCCTTTATGGAGAACCTTCAATTAGGTTGTAAGGAACTGGAACATATGGGAGATGTTGGGTATTTGAATGGCATGATAGATATTTTCAATAACACTATAGGAAACATGGACGTTTATAAAAGACCCTTACATTGTACGGATCTGAAACGGGAGGTTCTCTATTTTAAACAGGGAACGGATTGGGAACGAGACAGTGAAGATAAACAGCACTTGAAAAAGCTAATAAAAAACGTCGAATCAAAGAATTATGACAATTTACAGGAATGGCAAAAGGACCATCCAGGTTCTCTACAATGCGATTCATCAGACAGTCAACATTATATGAAAATAGCAACAGAAGCTCTTGGCGGAGCCGATAGTAACAAAGATTCGATGTATTTATCAAAAATAATGAAACATATAGTAAAAGAAGTTCACGTTAAACCATAAGTGGTGCAACATTTCATTTATCAGTTCTCTATAAATGAAGTTTACCGTAAGAGTGTTATGTTTCTTTAAGTTCTTTGATAATATATATTGTTGTCAACTTCTCAAAAAAAGTCGAAACGAATTTTCAGAATTGGACATTTTTAAAAATGTCCAAAAGTGAAATATTGGAAATAGTTTTTTTGGAAGAAAATCAGTTTTTTCCTTATGCAGTGAAAAGCAGTAAAATGAAAAATAAAAATTTCAGTGTATTACCATAAAATTTTTTAAAATATGTAAGTTGGGAATTATTTAGGGGATTTTTTCTTTGCATATATTACTAATGATTCCTAATAAAAAATCCCACAAAAAATCCCAAGAATTTTTTTGTGAAAAATGTGATTATAAATGCTATCATAACAATGATTTTAATAAACATTTAATGACACTGAAACATCAAAATAAAGAAAAAATAACAAAAAAATCCCCTTCAAAATCCCAAGAATTTTTTTGTGAAATTTGTGATTATATTTGCAGTAATAAGAAGGATTATAATAAGCATCTAATGACACTGAAACATCAAAATAAAGAAAAAATCCCAACAAAAATCCCGAAAGAATATAAATGTGACTGTGGAAAAATTTATAAACACATGTCTTCCCTATGCAGTCATAAGCGTAAATGTAAATATACCAGTAAAGATAATGAAAATGTATGCAGTGATAATAATATAAATTTACTAATGAATGAATTACAAAGACGAGACGAAGAACATAAGAAGCAATTCGAAGAACAACAAAGACAACATAAAGAAGAGATTGAGAAATTGTCATCACAAATATCAAACATATCGAAAATAACAAACAATAACACGACAACAAATAATAATAAATTCAATTTGAATTTCTTTCTTAACACTCAGTGTAAGGATGCAATGTCCATACAATCCTTTATGGAGAACCTTCAAATAGGGTGTAAGGAACTGGAACATATGGGAGACGTTGGGTATTTAAATGGAATGATTGACATTTTCAACAACACAATAGGAAACATGGATGTGTATAAAAGACCCTTGCATTGTACGGATCTGAAACGGGAGGTTCTCTATTTTAAACAGGGAACGGATTGGGAACGTGACAGCGAGGATAAACAACACTTGAAAAAGCTAATAAAAAACGTCGAAACAAAGAATTATTACAATTTACAGGAGTGGCAAAAGGACCATCCAGGTTCTCTACAATGTGATTCAACAGATAGCCAACACTATATGAAAATAGCCACAGAAGCCCTTGGCGGAGCCGATAGTAACAAGGATTCAATGTATTTATCAAAAATAATGAAACATATTGTGAAAGAGGTTCACGTTAAATAATTGATTCATATATATAAATGTAACTTGATTTATATATACAATGGTAAGAGTTTGTAGTACTCCACATACAAGCACTGCACATAATGCTTATTTTGAAATGTTCCCTTTTGAATTGAGTGATTTTCAGAAATATGCAATCGAAGCAATCGTGGAGGGAAATAATTGTTTGGTGACGGCTCATACGGGGTCGGGTAAGACATTACCTGCTGAATTTGCGCTTCAACATTTTGTAGAACTTGGTAAAAAAGTGGTTTATACATCACCGATCAAGGCATTATCGAATCAAAAGTTCTATGAATTTCAAAATAAATACCCACATATTAGTTTTGGCTTATTTACGGGGGATATAAAAACAAATCCAGAGGCGGATGTATTAATTATGACAACTGAAATATTAATGAATAAATTATTTTTAAAAGATCAGCAAACAAAGACACAAATGGATTTTGAATTAGATATAGACAATGATTTGGGCTGTGTTGTATTTGATGAGGTGCATTATATAAATGATAGGGATCGCGGACAAAACTGGGAAAAGACCATATTGATGTTACCGAAACACATACAAATGGTAATGCTTTCAGCAACAATAGATGCCCCAGAGAAATTTGCTGCGTGGTGTGAAAAAGGACGTAGTAATCAAGTTTATTTATGCTCTACGGAACATCGTATTGTACCGTTGGGGCATTATGGATTTTTAACTACAAACGAATCGTTATATAAATCGATAAAAGATGAATCACAAAAAAAAGAAATAAAAAAAGAAATGGATAAATTAATATTGTTGAAGGATTATAAGGGAGTTTATAATGAAGCGGGATATTTAAAAATAAATAAATATTTGAAATTGTTGGAAGAAAAGAAGGTATTTGTAAAGCGAATGCACGCATTGAATAATTTATCGCTATTTTTAAGAAATAATAAAATGCTTCCGGCAATCATATTTGTATTTTCGAGAAAACAAGTGGAACAATGTGCACGTGAAGTGACAGTACCCTTGTTGGAAGACGATAGTAAAATACCTTACATTGTAAAAAAGGAATGTGATCAAATAATGCGTAAATTACCGAATCACGAAGAATATATGAATCTGAAAGAATACACGGATTTAATTAAATTATTGGAAAAGGGCATTGGAATACATCATTCAGGTATGCTACCAGTATTGCGTGAAATAGTGGAGTTGATGATATCAAAAAAATATATAAAGATGTTATTTGCAACAGAGTCATTTGCAATTGGATTGGATTGTCCGATTAAAACAGCAGTATTTTCTGGATTAACGAAGTTTGATGGTGAACAAATGCGATATGTATTGCCCCATGAATATACACAAATGGCGGGTCGTGCAGGGCGACGTGGAATTGATAAAATAGGATATGTAGTACACTGTAATAATTTGTTTTCGCTACCTAGTCAAACACAATACAAACAAATAATGTGTGGTATACCTCAAAAATTAGTATCAAAATACAAAATCGGATATAATTTAATATTGAGTTTATTGAGCAGTGGTAAAACCGGTGATTTTCATACATTTTCAGAGAATGCAATGGTATATAACGATATAGATAATAGTATAAAGAAGCAACAAAATAAAATAGATGAATTGAGAACAAAAATGGCAATGAAACATAAAAGTTTAACAATGTTGCAAACGCCATATGACGAATGTATTAATTATATTGAGTTACAGAAAAAACTACCGAATTTGAAAAATAAACATCGAAAGCAGGCCGAGCGAACAATGAAATCGCTTGTGGATCAATATAGAAAATTATTGCAAGATGTAGACCATGTAAAAGAAGTAGATGAATTAAATAAAGTGGAAAAAATGGAAATGGATAGTTTACATTATTTGGAGTCGTATATATGTGAGCAAAGCAATCGAGTATGTAAGGTATTAGAACGACGTGAGTATATAGAGAATACAGAAGGTGGATATAAATTAACTGAAAAAGGAGCATTGGCGAGTCAAATAGCGGAGGTACATTCACTTATAATGGCAGAAATATTGTTAAGTACAAATTATTTCGAAACATACAGTGTGGAACAAATTATAGAATTTTTAAGTATATTTACGGATGTGAAAGTGAAGAGTGACATAAAAGCAGCAACGCCACTTGATAAAACGGAAGTAAAGTCATTAATATTTGATGTAATGCGTAAAAACGATGTATATAGTTTTATAGAAAGAGAAGAAAAATTGGATACAGGAATAGTGTATGACTTACATAATCTAGATATTTATACTTATATGGAAGATTGGTGTAATGCAACAAATGAAGTTCAATGTAAGATAGTGTTGAAGACAATGGAAGAAGATAAGGAAATAAGTACGGGGGAGTTTAGTAAGGCATTGTTAAAAATATCGACAATTGCGAAGGAAATATATAATGCGTGTTATGAAAAAGATGAATATGATTTATGTAAAAAGTTGTTGGAAGTAGATGGAAAGATAATGAAGTTTATAGTAACAAATCAGAGTTTGTATGTATAATAATAAAATGGTTAAATTAAAAAATTGATTATTTAAAATATATATAATTATTGTAAATAATGGACAGTAGTGATGATGAATCATATGCGTCTTCAATAGACAGTGAAGAGGAGGAAAATATGGATAATGTATATTATGATGACCAAGATTATCATGATGATGAACGAATAGATAATAATTATTATATAGGTTCAACGGGTGTAGTGGATGATAAATTACTATTACTTAGTGTAGTGTCTCCTAAGTCGTTTTTCAAATATCATATAGAGGATGTATTGAATTTCTTGAAACATCAATCTGTGATATACACAAGAAATACGGAAATACAAATAATAAAGATGAAATATCATCATAGTGGTAATGATGTTTATTATACGTCAATAAATAAAACGTATTATTTGCGTATAATACAGCGATTATGGAGAAAACGTTTAAAAGAGCGAGAAGATTTTTACAGAAAACGTGTAAATATATTTGCTCTAAGATATAGAGAATTAAATGGTAGTTGGCCAGAAGGATTTAATAACAAACCAGGTTTACACGGATTGTTGTATAAAAAAACGTGAATTCGGATAAATAATACTTTTTTATTGTGAAAATTGATTTATATAAATAATTTATAAATCAATTATAAAACAAGATGGTGAAATTTGCATATACAAGATATTTGTATATAGAGGATGAGGTGCGTTATTCGTTAATGATGTCGTTAATGGAGCGAAATAAGGAAGAATCTTTATTTTGGTTATATGAACTATATTTTTCTGGATTTGATGTATTTGGTTATTTGTTTAATTTGTATGAATTGTTATATATAACAAAAAAGAGTATATTAAATGAGATGGAGGATTTACATAATGAGTGGTTAATAGACAAGCATAAGCATCATATACCAGGTACATTTATAATTAACATGATAAATTATAAATATTCGATCGCGAAGTTTGTAAAAAAAATGTATAAGATAAAGTGCAAAGATGTAAAAAAAAATGAGAAATATTCAAATAAATTAATACATATGAAACCAGAGGAATATGAGAAATATACAACAAAAATATATCCAGAAAAAGCATACAAAACGTTAGCATTTGAGTGTAAATATTTCATACGAAAAAATTTTAATACATTATGTGAACAACCAATAACATATGATATAAAAATGTATACGGATAATTGGTTGTATTATGCATCCGCAGCAAGTATATGGAAAGATAGAATAACATTGTATAATGGTAGAGTAGATGATGAAAAGAAGGAAGTAATATTTGATAATATAGAAGATAAGGAGAAGTTCGATGATGAATATGATTTGGAACCAGATGAACAGTCATTGGAAACGCAACAAAAGAGTTTGGGACGAGAAGATGATAAACAATTTTCAGTAAATGATTTAATTAAAAACTATGGGGGTTTTATTGAACATGTAGAGGAAAAAAGTAGTTAGTGCAAATAAGGTGCCTCCCCATAAAATATCGGTAAGTAAAATACGTAGGTTCCATTTTTTTATAGTGGCATAATTGGTGAGTTCATATACTGCGTAAATGGCGAGGCCGAGTAAAAACGCATCAAATATACTTTTATTTTGATATACAATAAAATACCATAATGTAAGAATTAAAGTAATGTAACAAGCAATTGCGGCGAAAAGATCAACGGTCATAGGAGAACCTTGTATATTTTGAATCATTTTACCAAATCCCATAGGGAGAACAATGTATTGAATATAGATTCTATCCAATAGAAGCATAATAATGGCAATAAATAGTATATTATAAAGTGTTTGCATTATAATATATTGTTATATTTTTTTTAGCATAAGATTATTTTCAGTGTTTGTTTGTTGTAAATAATATAAACAAATGTGATTTATATTGCTAAGAAAACTAGAAATAGAGTGGTAAGCATATTTATGTAAAATGGAAGAATCGGTATATGTGATGTTGTATATTGTATTGGGTGGTATATATAGCATTTGTCCTTGTGACATTGTAAAATTTACAAATTTATCATCGTTGTCATTTTCCACATTAAATACATAATTAACATAATCAGGAGTAATGGTTTCATTTTCCATAGGTTTAATTTGGATAGCGACGGAACCGTTTTCAATATATAAAAAAGTGCGATAATAGTTGTGAACATAATTTTTCGTTTTAGTATCTGCTGAACCGCCGATTATTTCTAAATTTGAGAAAAAACAGCTAGCGGGTTTTATATATTTTGAGAATTCAGGTTCTCCATATATATAATTGTTTTTTGTATAAAATTTATTTTTCTTATGGTGTTGTATTGATGCGTTTAATGTTTCGTAAGGAATAATTATATTGGAATCATCTTTAACGTCAAAAAGGTTAACATTAAATGAAGAATCGACAGGGTTGATGTATAGATCATTCATTTCAGTAATAATGGGGTCTTTTTTGCATATTTTTTGGAAGTCATTATTAGTTGTGTAATCATTTTCGTATATTTCAATGGTAGATACAATTTTATTTTGTTCATAAATGTTGAAATAAAAAATAATGATTATAATAATAATAAAAAAATGCAATAATATATTCATATAGATATAATAGAGTTAAAAGAATAATTATTAAAACGAAATTTATTCAAGATTATCAATCATAGGTGCCAAATAGAAACTGAGTGATTTTTCTTTGTCTTCTGTGTCATCTAAATAATAGATGATTTTAATAGGAAAGTCCTCTGTAATGTGAATAAATACATTTTTAGTTAGTTTTGAAAAAGTGGAAATATTATTTAAATAATTCAGTGTGTATGACATATTGAGTTCCATATTTTCTGTAATACTATATTCATTCAAATCGTTGATGTCAATATTTACTTTCATTTTGCCTGTTTCAACACTGTGTGATGTGAATTCGATGATTTCTTCATTGCATTTAATTGTAGCATAATCACCAAATAGTTTGAGTTGACTAATTACGTTTGAGAAATTTACTGACGATAGTTGTATATCAGCATTTGTTTCTTGTTCTGGGATTTGCATAAGATCAACTTCAATATCAACAAGTGGTATTTCAAATTCTCTTTTCAAAATTTCTTTGTTATTACTATCAAAATAGATGCTTAAATTATCGGGATGGTTTTCATTATATTCAAATTTGATAGTATGTCCTTTTTCTCGTGTACTTAAAATCTTTGCAAGAATATTTGTATTAATACCAATGGAAACGTTGGTGTTGACATCAAATTCATCAAACCAATCATTGACAATATTAAGCTCAAAAATGGTAATATTTGCAGAGTCCGTAGATTGAAAATAAAGCTTGTTTTTATTAATTGAAATAGAAAGATTGTCGGTAAATGTTTTCAAATTTTGAAAGAGAAATGAGAAATTAGATGCCTTGAATTCATTTTGAATAGTGAAGAACATATTATAGTATAATATAATATGTATTTTTTATATGGAATCAATTTTAATAGTCATTGAATAAATCATTTAATAATTGAGCAGACACTTTTTTACTATGATATGTATATTTGTTGGCAGCGGATGAATCAGTATATGGAGAGCATATTTGTTCGATTGTGCTCATCATATGTGGTGTATTATAAATGTGCATATATTTTAGATTTTTTGTACAAGGGTTGTCCTTTCCTACAATTTTTGTACAAAATTGTTTTAATAAAATCCCGTGTGTTGCCATAGATGATGCAGTGAAGCCATTTAAATCCATATGTAATTCAAATTCAGAATAGTTTTGTAGTATTTTATCTATTAATTGCAGTGCATAATCAGATATATTATCATAGGTTTCTTTATTAAGAAGTGATTTCAATACATTAAAATTAATATATAATATGTAACTATTTGGTAATATGATCATGGGTTGTTGTCTAATATCCATATTAATATAATGGATATAATTATTTTTAAATTAAAATACTAAATACTTTTTATTATTTCCTCGGTATGAATTGGTTCAGTTTCATCTGATGAATCATTTTCTTCAGAAATGTGTTCGATTTCTTGGATGTCTGCATCATTGGATAAAATGTTTATTCTATCGTCATATAATGATTTATTTACTTCCATAGTAAATGTTTGGAGTTTCATAATAACATCTTTCATTTGTGTAATTTCGTTAAGTATAGTTTCAAAACGAGCTTCATATTCGGTTATGAGTTCTTCTGAAAAAGAACTATTGCCTACCATATCTTTCTGATTTTCTTCTAATCCGTCCAATCTGATTTTAATTGTATTAAAAATATCATTTATTGTATTTGGTCGTTGATTATTAGAAGGTGATGGAGGAGGTGTAGGTGGTTTCTGATTTGTTTGAACCGTTTCTTGAGTTCCGCCGCGTCTATTTCTTGCTCTAGCTAATGCCGATGACATATAAATTTATATATTATATAAAATTATAGTATTGTACGTATTAAGCAACCATATTCATCTTTATAGGATCACAATGACAATAGGGTGTAATAAATTGTAGGTCGTCCAAACTGTAATCGTTAATATTAGAATGTTTATTATTAACTAATATGCGTGGAAATGATTTGGGTTCATTTTGTACTTGTTTTTCTAAACTGGGTATATGTTCCTCATAAATATGAGCATTTCCTAAAAAGTAGACAAATGTGTCGGCTTCTAAACCACAATGTTTGGCTAAAATATGGGTTAAAAATGAATAAGATGCAATATTAAATGGCACACCTAATCCGACATCTCCGCTACGTTGATATAATGAACAACTTAAATACTTGTGTTCTCTTACGTGAAATTGCATCAACACGTGGCACGGAGGAAGAGCCATTTCATCGATTTGTTGTGGATTCCACGCAGATACAATAAGTCGGCGTGATGTTTGTGTTTTTTCGTTTTTTAAATCGTTGATTATATTTTGTAGTTGGTCGATGCCTTGATTTGTGTAATCAGTGTATCTATTTGTATATGGTGCATTAAAATGTCGCCACTGATGTCCATAAACGGGTCCAAGATCACCTTCTTCGTATGATAAATTGCGTGATTCGAGAAATTCTTTGCTGGCATTAGCGTTCCATATATTCACTTTTTGTTGTTTTAAAATATCATTATCTGTGTGTCCATTAATAAACCAGATTAACTCCTTAAAACAAGTTTTCCACGCGACTTTTTTAGTAGTTAATAATGGAATAATACCATCTTTTAGAGAAAATTTCATAGAATTGCCAAATATGGTTTTACATTTACCATTGCGAGTATTTTCAAACGTACCATTATTTAAAATTTCGCGTATGAGATTTAAATATTGCTCTTCTTCGTGCATTATAGAATAATAACCAATGATTCTTTATATATTCTTTTCTAAATGAATGTTATATGGATACTCAAGAAGTTACAACAATAAATTCAGTTCAAGAAAAGAAGAGTTTTATAAATCATTTATTTGATGGTACACCAGAAGGTAATGCGGAATATATGAATGCTATACAATATGCATTAATAGGTATTATTCCCATTGTTGGTTTAAATAAGATTGTTCAAAATTTTATTCCTGATGTAGATTTAGATAAATCAACGTTGGAGATTTTAGTTGAAATAATGCTACAAATAGTAATAATGTTTGCCGGAATAATACTAGTTCATCGTGCAATTACATATTTCCCAACATACAGTGGTTTCAAATATGACAATTTCATTTTGACAAATGTTATTTTAGCATTTTTAGTATTAATATTGAGCATTCAGACAAAGGTAGGAATGAAGGTAAATATTATGTATGAACGTATGATGGAAATGTATAATGGTCCACGTGAAAATATGGAACAAAATGAAAATACTCAACAAAATGTTCAGGTGAATGTACCTCAAGTACAAACACAACATAATGAGAATTTACATTTCAGTCCTCCTCCAGCCCCAGTAGTGACACAAGCACAACAAGCACCCCAAGTTCCTGAATTAGGTTCTGGTTTGGGTGGTGGTCCCATGGCAGCCAATAGTGTAATTGGTGGTGCTTTTGGTTCTTCATTTTAATTGATAAATTATAATTTAATACTTTATCAATTTATGCGTAAATCATATTTAACTGATTATTTACTTTTACAAAAGTGCAACATTTTGGTATATTTTTGATTTTATACGCATTTACATAGGTGCAAGTGCTTCTGATGCCTCCTAAATAATTCAAAACAGTGTTTTCGAGAGCACCTTTATATTTAATTTTAACTGTACGTCCTTCAGAAGAACGATATTTGTCCATTTTACCAAAATGGGTTTTCATTGCAGTTTCGCTACTCATACCATAAAACATTTTATATTGCTTACCATTTTCTTCTATGATTTGTCCTGGATTTTCATCGTGGCCCGAAAATTGTCCTCCAATCATAATGAAATCAGCACCTCCACCAAGTCCCTTTGAAACGTCCCCTGGACACGTGATTCCACCATCGCCAATTATATATCCATTTACACCGTGTGCTGCATCAGCACATTCCATAATCGCAGATAATTGGGGCATTCCCACACCAGTTTGTGTTCGGGTTAAACACGCTGAACCGGGACCAATACCAATCTTAACAATATCAACCTTTCCACGGAGAATAAGTTCTTCTGTAATTTCTCGGGTGACGACGTTACCGGCAACAATAATTTTCTCTGGATAAAGTTCTCTAACTTTACTACAGAATTCAATTAATTGTTCCATATAACCATTGGCAACATCAATGCAAATAAATTTTACATAAATAGAATCCATAATGGACATTAATCGCTTTAAATCACTTTTTTGTATACCAGAAGAAACCATAAAATAATTTGGGTCAAGTCCAAATGCCTGCATCGCTATAAAATCCTCAGCATTGTAAAATTTATGAAATGCAGTGATAATCTTGTGTTTACTTAGTACATTGTACACTTCATATGTACCAATAGTATCCATATTTGCAGCAATAATGGGAACACCTTTCCATTTTAGTGTGCTGTGTGGAAATGTGAATTCACGTTCGAGGTCAACTTCAGAACGACTTGACATAGTTGTTCGTTTAGGACGAATGAGTACATCTCCAAAATCAAGTTTAGTATCCTGTTCGATTTTCATAATAAATAATAACGGAAATTAATATTTATATTAATTTAATTTGATATTTTAGATATTGATACGTTTAATTGTTGTGCAAATGTATTCACTAATTCGTCATTTTTATAATCTTGAATGTATTTTATTTCGCTTATACCCGAAGCAAGTAAAATGCGTGTACAAATAATACAGGGGTAATGAGTAATATATGCGGTACTGTTTTCACAACTAACTCCTCGTTTTGCACAATCCGCGATTGCATTTTGTTCGGCGTGAACGGTTGCTTGTTCATGATTGTCACGAACAATTGAATTATGTGGGCATCCAGGAAGAAACCCATTATATCCTTGACTAATTATACGATTATCTTTTACAAGTAGGCATCCAACTTTCAAACGATCACAAGGACTGCGTTCTGATGTGACAGACACAATTTTAGAGAAATAGTTATCCCAAGTAATTCGATTATTCATAGTATAGTGTTTAAAACTCTTATACACTATAAGCAGGTAATAATTTATTTATTTTTTCATTGTTTTATTTTTGACACATTTGAATTTGTCGTTGCGAATAAAACCATCTTTACATTTATTGACACAACGATTTGTATTGGGATTTAATTCTTTTTCGGAAGGACATATTTTTTTCATTGTTTTATTTTTGACACATTTGAATTTGTCGTTGCGAATAAAACCATCTTTACATTTATTGACACAACGATTTGTATTGGGATTTAATTCTTTTTCAGAAGGACATATTTTTTCATCTTTTGTAAATTCAAATGGGGTTATAATTGATACATCCAATTTTGATTTGACTTCTTCTTTCTTTGGAACAATGGTTTCATTTTTAAACTCATAATTGTATTTATCCAAAATAATGTGTTGTAATAATATTAATTTATATTGTGTAATGGATTCACTAATAGAAATACTATCAAATACATCAAAAGATAACATTTTAAAACTTAAATCAACCAATTTTTTTATAAATTGAATGTTTAAAAAATATGTTTTATTTGTATGGAATTCGGGTTCTATAATAGTAATAGAATGCAATAATGCCATACCTAAATTATATACATCATTTGCGTTAAATAGACGTTTAAGATATTCTTTATGTGAATATAAGTGTAATTTACTTATCATATTAGAAAATGATTTATGGAATGTTTTCTTTAAATTAGAAGTATTGAAATTTTTCCGACGATTAATAATAAGATTATAAAATACATTGTTCATAGATGTGTTATTGTCTAACTCATCAATTAATGTTTTTGTATATTTATCTAATCGTTTGTCATAATCTTTGTCTGTTGGTTTTCCAATAAATTTTAATACGTTATTATATTTACTTTTATTTGCAAATATGGCAAATGGTGGAATGGACCAAAAAAAGTAATTCAACCAATATTCATCTTTATTTGCTTCTTCGACCGCGGTTTTATATCGAGTTAATAAACCAAAATCAATTAATTTCATTGTTTCAGTTTCATCATTATAAACAATATTTTGTAATTTGATGTCACGATGGGCAATTTTTTTTTTATTGAAAAATTCGACGCTTTTTAGAATATTATAAAAATGTATGTAAAAAATTTCCAATTTATTTTTTTTTAAGTCATTATTAATGGTTGATTTTCTTAATTTGTATAAATAATCTTCACAATTTACTCCACCATCTTCCATAATAAGTAAATTAACCATTTTTCCGTATTTTTGAGGATTATATTTTTCGCGGTCTTTGCATTTTAAAATTTCATTAATATTTTTTATAGTATGTTTAACATTACATTTTACAGGCGTTCCTAAAAAATGATTATTTTCTTTATCCACTTTATTTAATAATTTAAACTCTTTTAATTCATCATTAGCAGCATTTGTGGTCATTATTTTAGAAACTTTATTATTATAATCAATATTTGGTTCTTTACATTCTAAACTAGGTTTATGAACACATCCATAAGTACCTTCTCCAACTACTGGCATAATATATTATATGTTGCTATAATATTTTACAATATAGAAATACTGTTTACAAATTCGATTCGTTTTTTTGATTTTTCGAGAGAATCTTTGTCTTCAATGTTTGAAAATAAGTACTCCATATTTGGACTTTCTTCCGATTTTTTAATTTCTTTATAAATTTGATTAATATTTGCAATAACATTGGAAACAACGTCTTTATTATGTATAATAGGTTCATTACGGTTAACAAATTCAGTTAATAATGTAATACCAAAATATAGTAAAAAACGACGTTTTTTGCAACAAGCAGTAGTATATTTAATACAAAAAATATTTTGAAGAGAGTTCAATACACTGACAATAAATTTATCATTATCTTTATTTGCAAAATAATAAAATATGTCCCAAATAATCCAAACAATATCCTGTCTATATTTTTCTTGAACATTGTATTCAAAACGTTCTTCACATTTTGATTGTTGTTTTTTTTTACGACATATTAAATCATATTCTAATAACCATTCAATCCACCATGAGGATTTTCTACAGTTTTTCAATTCAATATTATAAATAAGTTCATTAAATGGAATAAATAATTCTCGGGGGTCTTTTTGTTTGTATACATATAATACATAATTTGTATTGTCTGCGATTAAATGTTCCTGTAAATTTGTAATATCGAATTCTTCTTGTCGATTAATTTTTACGTGTTCGATAGAGTATTGTTTTTTTGATAAACATAATACACAAATGATTTCGGCAAAAAGTTCTCGTATTTTGTCGTTATTTCTGGCGTGTAAATCTGTAATATAATCACTATTACTGATTAATGATTTAAATAAATCAAACCGTTTATGTAAATAAATAAGGATTTTTGGATTTCCAACATGAATATGTTTACCAAAATATAGTAAAAAAATGTCCCATAATTCTGAAAAGTGGCCCGAACATACATATTCAGCACACCAATAACAAGCGGGTTCAACATTACCTTTTAGTAAATTGCTTAAAAGTTCTTTTTTAACATCACTTTTTTTGAAATTAGAAAATGTTGTGTTAGAGAAATCTTTTTGTTCTCTAATATCATTTATTTCAATCATTAATTAATAATATATTTGATTTTAATTTTCGCAAATTATACGTGGAACAACATTAATAGATTGTAATTCTTGACTAAGTAATTTGTAGGAATAGGGAACATCAACCTTTGCAAAATGATTGACATTGTTACACGTTTTGCAAACGTGAATTTTCATATCATTATTTTTATACAATTTGTTTTTATTTCCATCATTATATGCGGCGGTCATGCCACACTTTTTACACACGTGTATGTTATATTTATCACTGACATCATATAATCTGTCTTTACAAAACGATGTCATTCCGTGGGCAATCATAACATCACGTTCCATTTCTCCAATCCTAAATCCTCCATCACGACTTCTACCTTCCGCAGGTTGACGTGTTAGATTCACCATTGGTCCAATCGAACGACTGTGTTGCTTATCAGAAACCATATGCTTCAATCTTTGATAAAATACAGGTCCAATAAAAGTATTTACTTCTAATTGTTCACCAGTCATACCATTATATAGTACTTCGTTACCATAACTCTCATAGCCATTTTTTTGTAGTTGACTACAAATGGTTTTAACTTCGAGTTCACTGTAACTAGTACCATCGCCGAACATTCCTAAATGTAACAATACTTTTCCGAGCAATGTTTCTTTAAGTTGTCCAATTGTCATACGAGATGGAATTGCGTGAGGATTAATAATAACATCTGGCTTTGTACCATTTTTAGTAAAGGGCATATCACACTCCGGTATAATATTGCCAATAGTACCCTTTTGTCCGTGACGACTAGACATTTTATCACCCAACACAGGTTTTCTTGTAGTTCTTATGCGAACTTTTGCAAAATCGTAACCATCACCATTTCTACTTGTAAAATTTTTATCAATATAACATTCTTCGTTTGTTCTGTATGTTTTACTTTGGTCTTCGTACTTAATAATTTTGGTTGGGTCGTTTCTATTTTCTTTAATAGGAATAACTTTTGCAATAATAACGTCGCGATTTTCAACCAATGTATTTTCCTCAATAAACCCATCTTTTTGTAGTTTATCGTAATTACCATATTTAACACCCTTTGTCTTTGCTTTATCCGGTTTGCATCGAATAATCTCATCACGAATAATATTTTTATCTTCGTCTTTTTCGGTATGATAAATTGTCGCCAAAAATAGACCACGGTCAATAGAACCTTTATTAATCAATACACTATCTTCCTGATTATAACCACCATGGGTCATAATAGCAACGTGAATCTGTGTACCAGAAGGAATGGTATCCAACTTAATAAAATTCATAACACGCGTTTCAATAAGGGGGCGACTAGGATAATTCAAAACATATGTTGTTTTATCAAGACGTTTATCAAAATTCAATGCATAAACACCGATTGCTTGTTTTCCCATCGCACATTGATATGTATTTCTAGGGGATTGATTATGCTCTGGAAAAGGAACACAAGATGCCAATACACCAAACATTGTACTGGGGTGTATTTCACAATGTGTGTAATTGTAATTCATATTTTGATAATTTGTTTGTTTAGATTTCATTGCAATCATTGCATAATTCTGTTCTTCTGGGTCAATATATTCAATAACGGATTCATCCAGTTTACAACTTGTAATCAAATCGTTCCAAACAAGTTCTTTGTTTACAATTTTATTAATATGCTCTTTTTGAATAAGTGTTTTATTATTTTTAACTTTATAAAGGGGACGCGTAAGACGACCTGCATCATTGCAAATTCTTATCTCTTTTTTCTCATAATCAAAAACGATGGATGTATAAATATTAATCAATCCTTGATATTTTTTTGTCTTCATTGAGTTATATAATTCATTAGGGTTATTAGAAATACCAATCCAACATCCATTTACAAATACTTTGACACGATTATCGAGGAGTTCAACATCAATGTCTTCAAAATCAACAACGTGGGGTTTAATATATTCATATAGGCCACCATTTGATGTAGGAATGGTAATATGACACAAATAACTAATGTTTTTGACAACACCAACAGATTGTCCTTCTGGCGTCTCAACAGGACATAGAAATCCCCAAGTAGTATTATGGAGTTTACGAGGTGGAATTAGTTCGCCGCTTTTTTCAAGAGGTGTATTAATACGCCGCAAATGACTAATAGTACTAATATATGTAAGACGACTAACCACCTGTGCAACACCTACTTTACTACTATTTGATTGTTTAATACTAAAATCTCCCGTTGATAGAGCACGATTAATGCCATTTTCAATTGTGGTAGATTTTAATATTTTGTAAATGTTAGTCATATTTATAATATTATTGAAATCTTCAGTAGACCGCCAAGAACCATTGTTAATTTCCTTAACGATTTGCTTTTGCATTTCTTTTACTAATTTATTGAAATAATTTCTGAAAAGATTGTTTAATAATGTGCCAGTAAGTTCAATACGTTTGTTTAAATATGAATCTCTATCATCACAAGGTAATAGACCAAAACTAGTCATAATTAACTTTCTTGCCATATAACCAAGTAGAAATAGTTTTTGCTTTTTAGTGCGGCAATGGGGAAACAAATCATTGTCTAGAATGTCCCTTGCAAATGATGTTTTCTTCATTAAACTTTGCTCTCTGTCAAGATTGTTTGTTGTATATGCCACGTGTGTAACAATTTGGTCGAACGCATCTTCCTCTGACATATATTTACTTGCATCAACAATAGACGCCTTTAAAAATTCCAACAAATCCTTATTTTTTTCGTCATAAATATTTAAAACAATGTGTTTGCAAATATCTTTGTCAGTTAGAACACCAAGTGCTCTAAATAGTACAAATAACTCAATCGGTTGCTTCATTCGTGGAATATTGATATACAGTACATTTCCAAACCCATTGTTTTTACTTGATATATACATATCTATTTGCTTTGGTGAAATACATTTAAAATCGGGTACGGATTTAATTTCGGCACTCCAACTCCACTTTGATTTATTTTTACTATCAAAACAATATATTTTATTTTCGGCAACACGTTCTTGACCTAGTACTGTTTTTTCTGAACCTTTAATAATAAAATATCCTCCTGGATCCATTTTGCATTCTCCAGTAACATTTGGATGTATATGTGCATTTTGCTTAATCATACAGCAAGAAGATTTTACCATAATAGGAATACGACCAATATTAATTTTATTAAGTGTTTTTTTTATTACCAATGGATTGTCGGTATTATTGTTGATTAAATATTTGATTTCAATGTCGGTATTCATAATAGATGAATATGTGAAATTTCTCATTTTTGCCTCCTGAGGAAACATAATTTTAGTTGCACCATTATTTTCATGGATTTGTGGAGGCAGAATGCGAAAATTGCTGAATGTCAATTCGATTTCCAAACTATAACTATTTGTAGTCGGGTCATAATCATTTTCAGAATGAATCTTGATTGGATTAAACATATTAATGGTCTGTTGTAGCTGATAATTAATAAAATAATTATAAGATTCTATTTGATGTCTAACCAATTTTTCCAAATGTTTTTCTCCGAAATATGCTTCAATAATCTTGTAAGGTTCTTCAATGTACTTACCAAGATGGCTTAAAATACTTTTATCGTCACATTTTTCTAGTTTTTTTTCAATCATTGATAATTCTTCTTGATTGATCATGTTTTTTATGAAAGATGTAGTATCTTGGCGTTCAGCATATTGGATATCAGAGGATGACATTATATTTATTACAATAAATATTTTTATATATACAATCAATTTTTATATATATTTGTGAATTCATATAAAAATATAGATATTTTCTTATTAGTATGGAAAATTCAGATTTTATTAGTTTTTTAGATGATTATAAAGGAAAAAAACAAGTTTTACAAAAGGAATACTTAGAGTTCATTAAGATAGTTAATCATGACTATTTGAGTAATAGCTTTGGGTCTCCTAATTTTTGTGCTCATTACGTTCCGCCAGATGAAGATATGTATAAAAAATGGCAGAAAACTCACAATGTAGAATTGAAATTAGACGAAACACAAAAAGAAAAAAAAATAATAAGCGTAAATATATCGAGCTTTGATGATTTAATAAAAATGATTCAAGACAATGAATATGATGAACAATATAATTATAATATAGATTTGAAGTCATTGCATATTATAAAGGATGATTTAGTAAAACTAAATAATATGACAGGAATGAAAAGAGTAAAGGAATCATTATTGGATCAATTATTGTATTTTTTGCAAGGTCTTCATAAAGGTTCTCGGGGTGATTACAAACATACTGTTATTTATGGCCCTCCTGGTACTGGCAAGACAGAAGTCGCAAAAATAATAGGGACAATGTATTCTAAAGTAGGTATATTGAAAAATAATGTGTTTAAAAAGGTAACACGTAGTGATTTAATAGCCGGTTATTTGGGGCAAACAGCAATAAAAACGAAGAAAGTGTTAGACAGTTGTATAGGTGGTGTATTATTTATAGATGAAGTGTATGCATTGGGATCAAAAAGTGGTAATGATGATTATAGTCGAGAATGTATTGATACTATTTGTGAAGCATTGAGTGATTATAAAGACGAATTAATGGTAATAGTTGCAGGTTATAAAGAAGAAATTGATGAGCGTTTTTTTCAAGTAAATGGGGGGTTGGAATCACGATTCATATGGAAATTTAATATGGATAAATATAATGCAGATGAATTATTTGAAATATTTAAAAATATTGTTGTAAATTGCGATTGGAATATAGATGAAACGATTACAAAGGAATGGTTTAAAACAAAATATGAAAAATTTGTAAGTTTAGGGCGAGATATGGAATTATTATTTACCTTTTCGAAAATATGTTATGGTCGCCGAATGTATGGTAATGAAGATGTGGTAAATAAAATATTAACAATTCAAGACATTGAAAAAGGATTTAATATATTTAATGACAATAAAAATAAAGACAATAGCGAAATAAGTAAATATCTATTAAATAGTATTTATATGTAATTCGTACACAATTAAAATAATATTTGTTTTCATAATACAAATATTATGAGTCAACAGAAAACAATACAAGTTTCACCGGAATTAATGGCTTTTTCACAAGGTAAAACAGCGAAAAAGCGTAAAGAACCTAAAAATGAAATTAAGGTTAAGAACAATACTAGTAAGAAAAATGATACTTTAAAACGACAATCGTTATTGCGCATGATACGTAAACATCAAGAAGAGAAATATAAAGAATATTTTTCTAAGGATTTGCGAAAAGCACAAGAAGCAAGTCCTTCAATATCTAATTTTGAAAATTCAAAGGCATTTTTACAAAATATTCAAACTAAATATAATAAAAACGAAACATTTAAAAGCACACCGAGTCAACAAATAGAAGTGCCAAAGCAACCACAAAATGAAGAGGTTGCGTTTCATGCAAATGTACCAAATATTATTCAACAGCCAAAATATGGGTGTTTGAAAAATGGAAATTTGCCTACGTATAGAACCGCGATGAATAAAACACAAAAACAAGTAATACCAATAAATAATGCGAATTCTCAACAATCAATCACAAACGAGAATACAAATATTCAGATGACGCAAATAAATGCATTAAGAGATTATAATGAAAAACGACAGGCAGAAAAACAGAAAAGAGTGATTAGAAAGACATTTAATCTGGGAAAGCAAAAAACTAAACCAATAACAACTGTGTTAGTTTCTAATAAAAAAGTACGTGCAAATATAACAATGAAAATACAAAATTTAAAACAAATCGATATTAATAAAATAAAGAAGGATTTATTAAAACGAGGGTTAATAAGAGTAGGGACAATCACACCCGAAAGTGTATTACGTAAAATGTATGAAACTGTTCATAGTATGTGTGGAAGTGTACAAAATCATAATCCAGATAATTTATTGTTCAATTATTTAAACGGGGGTATCTGACCACCAATTAAATAACCTATAAACAATATTAACAACTGGATTATTATAGATATTACTTCTAATGGATTTATAATTTGTTTTATATACAACACTGTGTTGTTGCGTTACAAGTTGGTTTGTATAATGTATAAACGGGTCTTCAACAACTTGTAATTCATTATCGTTATTTTCATTATCAAGAACAATAAACTGACCGTATTCGTAATTCATATTTTTTTAGTTAGTTAATCTAATAACATATATAATAATATTCAATTTTTTTATTATTTAATTAGTTTATACATAACTTATTAATACATCGTTTTCTACGTGCCCATTTAATGTCGAAAATTTATAATCAGGATTAATTTCTAATATTTTTTCTTTTATTTTGTCTAAAAAATTAATGTTTCCATATGATTGTTCGCCCCAACAATGTGTTGTAATAATCCTTAAATCGTCAATAAGAATAATATTATCTTTGCGAGAAAGTTGTTTAATGGCCTCCAATTCATCAAATAAGGGACAACGTTGTTTTAAATTGTATTTTATTAGTGCAGAATTGTCTAGATGAGCGTCCAAAAAGAACATTGTTTTTTCTGTAAATTTTTCATCGTTTACATATTTATTCATATTACTGCTGTCATCTTGATACAGAAAATATCTTCCGTTTTTTATTTCATTTTCAAACACTTTATTACCAGATTGTACCCATTCGTCTCTAATTTCAATACAATGCACTGTTTTAAAACTGCTAGAAAGTGCTTGTTTTGAAGATACATCAGATGTTGGATCCCATAATCCTGTTTCAAAATAATGAACACAATCATGTTCGCTTCTTATTTTTTCAAAATCAAAACCAGCAGTCATTATATGATTAATTATATAATTACTTTTTTATACCATATTAAAAACAAGATTATTATATATATAATGGGTAAAACAAAAAAAGAAGATTACATTTATGATGAATATTTTGATTATGTAAATGTAAATATCGACAAATATGGTAAAAAAACTGCTGTTTTTATACAAGTGGGTTCATTTTATGAAATGTATGGTTTAATAAAAGATGGTGTTATTACGAAATCCAATATTCAAGAAATAACGTCCTTATGTAGTTTAAACGTAAGTAAAAAAACGGAAGGACGAAATGGTACTATAATAATGGCAGGTGTTCCAGATCATTCAATCGAAAAATTCTTGAAAATTATTGTTCAACAGGATTATACGGTATGTTTATATGATCAGCATAAAGAAGGAAAAAAAACGTGGAGAACTTTAAGTCAAGTTTGTTCAAAAGGAACAGTATTATATCAATATGATAATGAAAATGAACAACGTTCAAATAATATATGTTGCATATGGGCAAAGAAATACAAAAAAATAACAAACAAAGAACCATTTATTGCTATTGGAATGTCGTTTATAAATGTATTGTCGGGACAAACATATTTATTCGAATATAGTTCTCCGTTTGTTTTAAATAATACATTAACAGATGAATTAGAACGACAATTATTGTTGTTTTCTCCAAATGAAATATTATTTATATCAAATTTAACATGTGGAGAACAAGAAAAGATATTTTCTTATTGTAGTTTGGTTGATAAGCATGTAAAAATAATGACAGATACTGAAAATGAGGAAGTAAAAAATAGTGCTAAAATGGATTATATTAACTTGACTATGTCAACCTATTTTGGAGAAGATATTATGCAACAGTGTGCTGAATTTTCATATAATTTATTAGCAACTCAGTCATTATGTTATGTATTACATTTTTTAAAAGAACATAGTCCAATGTTGGTTAATAAATTGGAATTTCCTCAAATGTGTAATAAATCGGATTATGTATTATTAGCAAATCATACATTGAAACAACTTAATATTATAGGTGACGGTAATGGTAAAGGTAAAATAAACAGCGTTTGTGATTTTTTAAATAATTGTATTACAGCTATTGGAAAACGTCATTTTAAGTTTTTATTATTAAATCCTTCGTGTGATGTTGAATGGTTAAATAATGAATATGCAGTAAATACACACTTTGAAGATTATTATAATAATTATAATATACGAGAACATATATCTCTTGTTAAAGATATCGAGTTTATAATAAGAAGTTGTGTATCTAATCGCGGCATTCCTAAGGACATTTATAATTTATATACAAGTATTGATGCATTGACAAAATTAATGAAACATTATAAGCACGATAAAATATTAAATAAATATTTATTTGGTACAAATGATGTGGAAGATATAGAAGAACAGTGTTTGCAATGTTTACAATATATGAATGACACATATGATATACTAAAATGTAAAACAATAAACAATATATCATCTATTGATGATAACATATTAAAACCCGGCGTAAATGATGAATATGATGATTTGATAAAAAAATATAACACTCAAACAACAACATTTTCAAATATTTTAGATATATTAAATCAAAAATTAATAAATAATGGTCAATCGGAGTTTTTTAAAATCAATGAAAAAGATAAATCATGGAAATCTATTATAATTACGAAAACGCGTACAAAAAATATAAAAAAATATTTTGAAAATGATGATGACACATTTGATTATAGTAAAGTATCGTTTTCGTCATCTACAACCACAAATAACGAAGTCAAACATCATAAGTTAGATAGTTGTATTTTTAGTGTGATAAGAATGCGTGAAAAAGGAGTAATAATGTTGAGAGAAAATTTTATAAAATGTAATAACACATTGGTAGAACGTTATAATGAAATAATACAAAAAATGTGTAAATTTTTGGCAAAAGTGGATGTATTACAAACTCGCATATATAATGCAAAAAAATATAATTATGTATTACCTGACATTGTAGTTCAAGACAATTCGTTTTTTAATGCGGAAAATATACGTCATTGTTTAATTGAACATATAAATCAAAACGAAGTATATGTAGCAAATGATGTTAATCTTGGAAATGATGATTTGGGAATATTGTTATATGGTACAAATGCTGTTGGAAAGACGAGTTTAATACGCGCAATCGGTATTAATATAATATTGGCACAAAGTGGAATGTATGTACCGTGTAGTAAATTTGTTTATATGCCATATAAGTCAATATTTTCTCGTATTATAGGAAATGATAATTTATTTAAAGGGCTCTCGACATTTGCTGTAGAAATGTCTGAACTACGTGTAATATTAAATAATGTGGATGAAAATAGTTTGGTTTTAGGAGATGAATTGTGTTCAGGTACAGAAATGGAATCAGCAATTAGTATATTTTTAGCGGGATTAAGACGTATATATAAAAGTGGTGCATCACATATTTTTGCAACACATTTACACGAGGTTGTAAATAATAGTGAAATAAAGGAAATGGAACATACAAAGTTGATGCATATGACAGTACGTTATGATAATGAAAAACAAGATTTAGTATATGATAGAAAATTAAAGCCGGGTTCGGGTGTTTCATGTTATGGTTTAGAAGTATGTAAATCATTGTATTTAGATAATGACTTTATGGATGATGCTTATAATATTCGAAAAAAATATTTTCCTGAAACACAGGGATTAATGAGTTTGAAAGTATCTTCTTACAATAGTAAAAAAATAAAAACAATGTGTGAAATGTGCAATGAAAAAATGGGAGAACATATTCATCATATGAATGAACAAGTAAATTCAAATAATGACGGGTTTATAGATCATTTTCATAAAAATAATGTTGCAAATTTAATGAGTTTGTGTCAAGAATGTCATAATAAAGTTCACAAAGATAATACACAATTAATGCGAAAGAAAACAGCAAAAGGTAAAGTTGTAAATAAAAAAGTATCATTATAATATAAATATGCCAAAAGCAACAGTAAAGACACGTTCTTGGAATTGGAATAACAGGTCTCAACCATATCAACCATCTAACGAATCAAAACCGGTAGCGTTTATGTGTGGTTTACACGGTGGTGTAAAATATGGTTTAGCAGGTGCGTTTCCAAATGTTCTGGAACATTTTACAAATGAAAATAGAGTTAAACTTGATTTTGGACCCGTTCCAAGTATAAAATCACCAATGCAAAGACCTTTTGCACATCCAGTTGAAAAAAATGGAATAACACCTATTTCCCCATTAGATTATTTTACAACTGTGCCTCACAATATGACAGTGGTGGATTTTTCATTAGCAGATAATACAATTACTAGTAATTGGAAGATAGAATCTTATTTATTAAATTTATTGCAAATAGACACATCTTATATAAAGGATTTTATAAAAGAATTAAAAGAAGGTACATCATTGCCATTGCAAAATTCAACAACAGATCCAGATATTCAAGATGTTACATATCAAACCCAATTGTTATTAAATTTTGCAACAATATATAATCCAAAAGAAGATATTCCAAATACATTATTGGGTGTAGAAAAACATGAAGCTATATATAATGCAAGAATAATAGATGGTAAAATAACAGTTTCTCCCGCGGGTCACGGAGAAGAATATAAAAGTATTTCAGGTACGTCGAAAAAATTACCACCCACAAAATTACCACCCACAATAAAAACTCAATATAATGGTAAAACAGACGATTTATTTGACGAAATGCTTAAAGATGATGATTATGGTCCTCACGAAAAAAAACCATACACTGCCAAAAAACATATATTATTAAGTCATTATTTTTTATATTTAAATGAAATATATGGTAATAGACCAATAATAATATATTTATTAAATTGTAAACCGTTAACGATGATGACACCTCAACAAAATTTTTTTGAAGAAACTCAACAAAATTTTGTTGGAGAAGCTTTGGGTAAAAAAACAGAACCAAAATGGATAAACTATTTTAATTTGTATGCAAATTCTAGATATGTTCAAAGTGAAACATTAACATATAAATACTTAATTGATTGTGAAAATATTTGTAAAAATAGTATACAAGTTTTAGAAATCATGCAAGAATTTTATTTAAAGAATACGGAAAAATTTAGAAAAACAAAAAGAGCGTTGGATAAATTGTTATATGACAACGAACAATTGCTAGCGAGATATCGAAATATAGATTTAAAAGGACAAACACCTTTTGATGAGAGAAAAAAATCTATACAATTTTTTAGAGAAAAATTAAAAGAAATAGGTGAAAAGAAAGATGATATAAAAAAAAATATATCTAATATTGATAGTTATGTAAGTGGTAATGCAACCCAAAATGAAATTTCAAATTGGTTACGTTATATTAAAAACAGAGTTTCAGATGTTAAAAGTTTTGTTGATGTTAAAAGTTTTTTTGGTTATGGCGGAAAAAAGAAATCAAAAAGGAAAAATAGGAAATCTCTTAAAAAGCGTAGAAAAACAAAGAAAAATAAATCTAAACAGTAAATGAATTATTTTGATTATAATTACATATAATCAAAATCACATAGACAATATACAACTAAGACAAAAGGTAATGTTGTAAATAAAAAGTGTCATTATAATATAAATATGCCAAAAAGACCTGCATCATCATCACCTGATAAAAACGCATCAAAAAAATCAAAGAGTCAGGATAATCCAATAGGATTTTATTGTTGTTTACACGGTAGTTTAGATTATGATATGAAAGTTATATTTCCAAATCTTGAAGAACATATGCGCACAACGCCAGGGTTTACTAATATTCCAAAAATAAGCAATAATGAAGGACCATTTTATCATCATGGAAATGAGGAAGGTGTTACACCTATGTGCCCAATTGATTATTTTGTTGAAGTACCCAAAAATATAACAGTAGTTGATATGTCACTTCCTGATGAAAGTGTTTTAGTAAATTGGGATGTCGAGAATTATATGTTAAATTTATTACAAATAAATACAAAATTAATACAAAAATATATTGAAAATGGAACTCCAATACCTAATTTAGCTAGGGGGTACGGTTTAGATATTGGAAACATTACTGATTTACTAATGAATAATGCAAAAATATATTATCCAAAACAAACAATACCAAATGTATTATTAACTACAGATCAAAGTACGGGTCTGTATAATGCTCGAATAATAGATGGGGAAATAACAGTTTCTCCCGCGGGTCACGGAGAAGAATATGAAAGTATTTCAGGTACGTCGAAAAAATTACCTTCCACAATAGATACTCCATATAATGATAAAACAGACGACTTATTTGATAATTTAAAAACAAACAAGTCATTTTCCAATATTTTATTAAGCAGTTATTTTTCATATTTAAACCAAATATATGGTAATAAACAAATAATAATATATTTATTAAATTGTAAACCATTACCTGAATTAGATGCTCAACAAACATTCTTTACAACACCATTATTTGGAGTGTCTGGTTGGGATACGTATTTAACAATGTATGATAAAACACAAGATGATAAATTATTGTATAAATATTTAATCGATTGTCAAAAAATATGTGAAAACAGTATAAATCTTTTGGAAAAAATTCAACAACTATATAAAGACCGAACAGTTAAAATAAATAAGACACGAAAAGAATTAAACAAAATAGATACAGATAAAGTAGCATTATATCGTCATATTGGACCTCCTGGATTTAGAAATAAAGAAAGAGTTGAAGCCAAAGAATTTTTTCAAAATATGAAAATAATAATAGATAAAAAAATATCAACATTAAAAAAAAATATCAAAATAACGATGTACTTAGTGGGATAAAAAATGTTTCCCCGTCGAAATGTCTTTATACCGGATCTGGTGGAAAAAAGAAATCAAAAAGGAAAGGGAAGAACAAACGTAGGAAAACAAGAAAACACAAATCTAAACCATAATCACTGATTTTTTTAAATAATTATAACATATTGACAACAATTATCGTCTATATAAATTTTATTTATATATAAAGTTTATATGATTTAATTACAATTATAGTTCAATGTTTTCATATTTTAAATTGGAAGAAGGATAATTCGGAATTTTAAAGTCATGTTCTTCATTTTCTTTATGAACACCATGTGTTTTACTTAAATATACACTATCAGTGTAGTTGGGTACATATGCAGTTAAGCCATATTTATACATACTAGGACTATTGAAGTAAGGTGGCGTTTTTTCAATAGGACCTTTTAATTCAACTAATTTGCCATTTTCATCTACTACACGTGTTACACCTGTAACTGTATTTTGTGCAATAAGGTCTTCTACGCTATCATGATATGTAACATCATAATCATTCGCATTGTATTTATACGTTTCGGACTTTTCACCAAGTCCTTCATATAAATCGGATTTGAAAACCCAATTACCTAAAAATATAATTGCAACTAATGAAATGGTACAAACAGCAATAATAGTCGTTGTGCTATCAGCTATATTTACATTGGATAAATTACTAGAAATATTTTTATAGTAAAAAAATATAACAATACTTACCATTATAACCCAAATGATGAAGCGCGGTAATCGTTTATTAATATCTTTTTGCCATTTATCTTTTTTTATATTTAATCTGTTTCTAACAAAATCAACGAAATATAACAATAGCATAATTGCAATAAACACAAAGCAAATAAATTGAGCAATAACATTTTCACTCATAGTGTCATAAAGTTTTTCTACATTTGTACCAAAATTTATGTTAGATAATATCAATATGATTACTGGTAATAAAAATAGAATAAATATAACCCAATTACCAGTGGCCTCGTTGTCAATACCAATTTCATTAAGGTCATCGGAAAAAATATCCTTGTCTTTTATGCGGCCATTTACATATTTATGTTTTGATTGACTCATTTTAATATAAAATTGAATTAGAAAATAATTAATAATATATATATATAAAATGATTATTCCTGTTAAATGTTTTACGTGTGGAAATGTATTGGCAAATAAATATGACTATTATTTGCGCGAAGTAAGAAAGCGCAAACTGATTGAAGGAAATGATGTAAATAAAGTCGTATATTTAACAAAAGAAAATACAAAGAAAACTGCTGAGGGTGAAGTTTTAGATATATTAAAATTAACAAGTATGTGTTGTCGTCGTCATATGTTGACTCATGTGGATATTGAATAAAATCTTCATTATATATATAATGAAAAAGCAAATGAAAAAAACGATGAGAAAAACGATGAAAAAAAAGAGTTGTGCAAGAAAAAGAATGTCTGGTGGTTATGGACCCGCAACATTTAGTGGAAGTGTTCCATACGAAATGAATAAATATGAAAATGTCCCTACAAACCCGGACAATATTGTGTCATCAAGAATGCAGGGAGGTAAAAAGAAATCTAAACGTATTAAAAGAAAAACAAAGAAATCAAAGAAAGTTAAAAAAATGAAGGGAGGATCTTTTTTATTGCCAAAAATGGTAAGTGTACCTACTCATTTTGATACAACAGCGGGAGCACTACATAATGCTAACATAATGGCAGGTGAAAATGCGTCTGATCCTCGTAGTTATGTACAACCATTAACAAATGCAAGTTCTATTGTATAATTATATAAGGTATATATATAATTATGGCTGATTCTATTCGTGGACTTAAAAACTTATGCACCCCTGCATATGTATATTTAGTAATTTCAGTAATAACCATTGTTGTTATTGCTATTCAGAATGCAGGAAATGTGGACAAATATTGTTTAGGATATTTATCTTGTAGTGTACCCAATACAACATTAATATTTTTAATAAAGATATTGTATGTATTGTTTTGGACTTGGGTACTAAATTTGATATGTGATGCGGGTATACCATCATTGTCTTGGTTCTTGGTCGTTTTCCCAATTGTGTTGTCGTTTGTATTGATTGCTTTTATGATGATGGACCCAATATCATCTAATTCAACGGGAAATGTAGTATAAAAAATTGATTATAATTTTATATAAATATATAATTATAATATAATTATGGATCCTAAGGTAACTAAGTTGGTAGAAAACGACGGAATAATTGAATTTACAATAGATTCAATAAACGTTTCTTATGTAAATGGCATACGACGTACTATATTGTCAGAGATACCAGTAAATGCATTCATTACTGAAACATACGAGGAAAATAAATGCAATATAATGAAAAATACTTCGCGTTTTCACAATGAGATAGTAAAACAGCGTTTGTCGTGCATACCTATTTGTGAAACAGAACTATCCCGTTTGCCTGGAAAATATAGATTGGAAGTATATAAAAAAAATGAAACTAATAATATTATTTACTGTACATCAGAAGATTTCAAAATAAAAAACTTGGAAACAAATACATATATGGAACAGGAAGAAGTAAAGAAAATATTCCCCCCGGATGACTTTACAGGAGATTATATTAGTTTTATTCGTTTAAGACCTTCAATTTCGGAAAGTATTCAAGGAGAAGAAATAAAACTGGAATGTGATTTTTCAACAAGTAATGCAAAAAATAACAGTATGTATAATGTAGTATCATTGTGTAGTTTTGGAAATACAATAGATGTTAATAAAGCAGAGAAAAAATGGGAAAGTATTGAAAAGAAAATGAGAAGTGATGGAATGGTTGAAGATGAAATTATATTTGAAAAGAAAAATTTTTACATACTTGACGCACAAAGGGAATATAAAGAAAATAGTTTTGACTTTTCTGTAAAATCGATTGGTATATATAATAATAAACAGTTGTTACAAATAAGTATTTCACTTTTAATAGAAAAGTTAACAAAATTCATAGAAGACGTTGATGGAGATGTTCTACCAGTAAATATTGGTAATTCTACAATGGAGAACTGCTATGATATTAAATTACTTGATGAAGATTATACATTGGGTAAAATAATCGAGCATGAATTGTACAATAAATATTTCGAAACAGACAAAAATATGACTTTCGTTGGGTTTAAGAAATTTCATCCTCATGATACAGAATCAGTAATGCGTGTAGCATATATTGATAATGTTGAAAAAAATACAATTAGACAGCATTTAAAGACCGTAGCTAATATTTGCATAGATAAATATACAAAGGTGGGTTCCTTTTTCAAATAAAAAATTGATTAAAAATTATATATTTATATTTTTTAATTAAGTATGGAGCGCAGATTAAACCGTAAAGTAGATGAATATTTTTCCAAATTTAAAGAAGAAATTAGGAATAAAGTGTCTTCTCTTGACATAGATGAAAGTGAGAAAACAGATTTGTTGATTTATATTTATGATTATCCCAAAATAGAAATCAATAAGGAAGATGTTTCTAAAAGAAAACGTGTAAAAAATGTATTACCTACTGACAATAGATGTAGTGCGTGCCGTGCGAACGGAGAACAATGTACACGTCGTCGAAAGGAAGATAGTGAATTTTGTGGTACGCACTTTAAAGCAACTCCTCACGGAGTATTTAACGAAAGTACAGAACCCCAAAAAAATACAACTGAACTTATAATGCGTATTGAAGAGTTAAATGGAATTGTATATTATATTGATAATTATAATAATGTATATAATACTGAAGATATTATGCAAAAGGTCACTGAACCAAAGATAATTGGAAAATATATTCATGATAAAGGTGTAACTATTTATTAATTTGTCTTTGAATTGTTTCGCGCACTTCATTTTCTCGATTATCCATAATTAATGTATTTAGCTCACTTACCTTTTCTAAATCACCTTGAAAATAATTATTTAATACAGATACTAGATACTTTTTAGTAATTGGTTTTTTTACATTTCGTGTTACATAATTGAGATTACCATCCTTAATTTCTATACTGTCCAATTCATTTGTCTTCATTATTTCAATTAAATCGTTAGTAATTTCTTTTTTTTCTTGTTTTCTTATATTTGCTTCTTTTTGAATTGCTCTAATTTCATTATCTAATGTTATCCACTTTTTAACGCTTGCAATTAATAATGTTTTGTTATCCATAATATTGTATAAATATATATTTTTATATATATAAAAAATATATAAATGATTTTTACAAAAAAAAATAGAGGCGCATTTAAAAACCAACAAATGCGATTTGTAAGAACTAATAATCAACTAGTGAGAAAACCATCACCAGTAAAAAGTAATGAACAACAAGTAGTTGAAAATAAAAATTTATATATTTGGGGCAAGAGTACTTGGTATCTTTTTCATACATTAGCGGAAAAAATTAAAGATGAATACTTTTTACAGAAAAGAAAAGAAATATTAGATTTAATATTTTTAATATGTAAAAATTTACCTTGCCCAATATGCTCAGACCACGCAAAAGAATATTTAAATAGTATTAATTTTAATAATATTCAAACAAAGCAGAGTTTAAAGCGAATGCTATTTGATTTTCACAATAGCGTTAACGCTAAAAAGGGATATCCGATATTTAACATAACGGAATTAAATATATACGAAGGTGCAATAATATCAAATATAATACAATATTTCTTAAATAATTATATAATGAAAACAAATAGCATTCAGTATGCACACATAACAATGCAAAGAAATATGGTTAAACGCGAAGTAAAAAAATGGTTTGATTCTAACATGCAATATTTCAATGTTTAAACATTTTTCCCAAGAAGTTTTCCGTTTTTATATACATTGCATTTAAATGTTTGGTTTGATGGGCGTTTACATACATCATTACCAGCAACATTATTAAAATATTGAAGTGATGTCAATTTCATACTATCGATAACAATAGCCCATAATAAACCAAATATTAGACCAATTACTAATGAAGTACCTAAGCTTAACATATTGAAACAACCATTATTAGCGTTCCAGAATATGTCAGTCAATATTAATATAGGGAAAAATATAATAGTGGGTAAATTATAAAGAACATATTTGTATTTAACAATTACATAGAGCAAATAGAAGAATGTATACCCAAGAATACATTGTCCCATTGGTAATTTGGAAAATTCTTGATTTTCACCGAGTTCAATCATTCTACATATTTCACTTGCATCTTCACTTTTTCCTTCAAACCCTAATGAATTGCCAATTAGTATATTAAATGTTAATGCTAACAATAAACCCGCTAAGTATATTAATCCTTTGAAATCTTGGTTAAAAAATGAATTCAATGTGAAAAAGGACACAATTATAAATGGGGCTAAACGCAAAAATAAGTAGGCAAGGCCAATAATATTAAATTTCATAATTTATATATATACTGTATAAATTATAATTTGAGTATTTTAAATATATCGCTAATATGATTAACTAAATTAACGTTTACCTTTGAATTAATATCAATATGTTTGTTTTGATATTTTTTTACTACCTCATCGTATTCTCTTTTATTTTCAGCAGGGACAATAAACGTTTTAATTCCAGCTTTTATACCGCCTGAAATTTTTTCATATAATCCACCAATTGCGGTTATATTTCCATCAAGTGTTATTTCTCCCGTTATAGCAACATCATTTGGTATTTTTTTGTCATTTAATAAACTATATATTGCGATTGTAATAGCAGCTCCAGCTGACGGTCCGTCTTTTGATATACTACCTTCTGGACAATGAATATGAAGTCCTTGACATTTTGTATTATTGAAATATGTGATTAACTTTTTCTTAGCAGTGTTTTTGGTTAAATTCCATGCAAGTGTTTTGGCGACATTCATACTTTCTTTCATTACATCACCCTGAAGTCCAGTAAGTTTTAATTCGAGAAAAGATACTGTTGGAAAATAAAAAGCTTGTATAGGTATTATACCACCTTTACCGAGTGTATTTGCCCATAACCCGTTTATAATGCCTATCATATCCTCTTTATGAATTCGTTTACTTAATATTTTATTGTACTTTGATAAATATTTGTTTTCAATTACATCAATTGTTAATTCCAATGGGATATCAAGAGAATTATCATTATTTGTTAAATATTCAATATTAATTTCTCCAAACACATCGAAAATAATTTCTTTTAATTTTCTAATACCGGGTTCACACGTATAGTTATCGATAATATATTCAATTGTTTGGTCATTTATATTTATAATGTTATCGAAACCCATTTCTTTATTTATGTCAGGTAATAAATATTTTTTAACAATAACTATTTTATCTTCTGTAGTTAAATTATCGAATTTAATGCGGTGAATTCTATCCAATAAGATTTTATCAATTTTGTTGGGATCATTATATGAAAAAATAAATAATACTTTTGATAAATCAATATCTATTCCAGAAAAATATTTATCTTGAAAGCAACTATTTTGTGTAGAATCAATAATATGTGTTAAAATTCCGATAATTTCTTTACCTTGTTCTGTTGCACTCACCTTGTCTAATTCATCAATATATATAATCGGATTCATACATTTAGATTCCATTAATATATCTACAATACGCCCCCATGTTGAATTCATATATGTATAACTATGTCCTTCTAACGAAGAACCATTTGAAGAACCTCCTAATTGTATAAAGGAAAAAGGTCTGTCGACACCATTTTCATCTTTTAAACATCCAGATAAACCATTCTTTGCTAAAGAAGTTTTTCCAATACCAGGAGAACCTTCAAAACCGAAACAATATCCACTTTGATTGCCATTTATCCATTGCGCTATTATTTTAAATAACTGAGTTTTTGCATTCTTATGACTGTAAATGGAATCTTCGAGAAAATCTCGCATATTTTGAATTCCATTTTTCAATACCACATTATTTGTATTAATGTTATTTATTAAAGAAAAACTATTTTTTATAGAATTGTGTGTATTTATCTTATTATCAATTATATCATAATCCGAATATTGTATTGTATTGAAAATAGCGTCTATTTTACTACTTTTTGTTGTAAAATTGGTAATCTTGTATTTTTTGTTTAATTCTTTCAAAATGATATTTATCATATTTGTTGTCTGCTTTGATAATTGTTGTTTAATACTGTATTTTACTTTATCTTTTATTATATTTATAATATTACTAATTCCTACCATTATTTCGTAATTTGTATATTTATTTTTTATATTTATGCTATTATCGTAAATTTTTATTATTTGTAATAATTTAATATAATCTTCATTTATTGTTTTCATTAATATAAGTACTTTTTCTTCTTTAAAAATTTCGAATGGTATTTTAATTAGACCTTCTAAGTATTGTTTTGCCTTGGACATACTATCATCATTTTTAGATTGTACTTCTTTATATTTTGCAAGTGCCTTTTCTTTTACATTATCATTTACTTTTAATAAATAAATTTGGTGTTCTAATGAAATATTCTGCGTATCGTATTTTTTTCGCATTTCATGATTATAATTAATACTAAAACGTGCACACTCTTTTAACATTTGTTTAATACCCCAAGGAAAACTATCGAGTAATAAATCAGTATAATTATTATTAACACTTGAATTCATTGCAATAATTTCATATAAAATATTACATATAAATAAAACATCGTCTTGTTTATTATACAACATTAGATTAATCAACATACTTCTTTGATTTATTATTGACATTTCATTAAATTTATCAATAGTTGTATCTAGTTTATTTTTTTTTACAATGTTTATTTCATTAAGAATGGAGAACTTTTTCTTTATAAAATCACTTGAACTGTATATTAAAAGATCTTGTATGGTTGCATTTTCTAGTATCTTTTTTCCAATTTCATCATCTTCAAATAAACCTACAATTTCGTTGTAACAATAATCAATGTACTTATTATTAACATGCAAACAAGAAATATCATTTATAACTCCATTTATAACAACGGTTTTTTTTGTTTTAAAATTGTGTATTGTTAAAATGACACCATATATTCTTTGAAAAAATTTAAAATCATCGTTATTCGAATCATTACATTCAAAATTATCTTGTATTTCATAACTAATATCATCAACACATAACTTATTGTTACACGCGGTGCTATTTTGTTTATTTACTTTGCTTGATAATGGATATATATGAAAAGAAGATGGTGAAAAATGTTTTTTTAATAACAAATACTTGCTTTCAATTATTGTATCCAAGTTTTCACATACATTATGAAACCCAATTGTATATAATAAATCATTCAAAAATTTAGTCCCTAGACCAGAAATAATTATGCTTAATTTTTCCATTACATTCTGAAATTCTTGTACTGTGTTTTTAATACTAATATTGTCTAATTTATTAATAATATCGTGTAGCACTTTCGTGGAAACATTTATATCATTTTCACTAAACAGCCCTTTTAATTTCTTTTCTTTTATAGAGATTAATGTATTTATTATTATGTCTTTTACAATATCCCTATGTTTTTTATAAAATTCTTTAAAATTATCAGTATCTTCGTTAAATAACTCGTGAAATAAGAAGTTATACTGCATATACTATATTTATAAAAATAATATAAATATATAATTATATTTATAATAATGGGTATTCCGAGTTATTTCTCGTTTATCATACGCAACTATAGTAATATATTGAAAAATATGGATTTTTTTACTCCTAGTGATAATAAAATCCACGCATTATTGATGGATTGTAATTCAATTATATACGATTCATTACGAGATATGCAAGAAGAAGAATATAAAGGGAATATAGACAAAGAGTTGATTGCTCGTACAATAAAGAAAATAGAACATTATATATATTTAATTAAACCATCAAAGTATGTCTATATTACGTTTGATGGTCAAGCACCTACTGCGAAAGTTAAACAACAGCGGTATAGACGCGTAATGTCAAATATATTAACAAAGGATAAAAAGGTATATTGGGATAAAAATAATATAACGTTTGGTACAAAATTTATGGAGGATTTAAATAGACAAGTGTATCACCATTTTAGAAATAAACAATATGGAATGAAAATATTCATTTCTTGCAGTGATGAATTTGGAGAAGGTGAACATAAACTCATGGACTTTATACGTGATTTTAATATGAAAAATGATAATGTTGTAATATACGGTTTAGATTCAGATTTAATTATGTTGTCAATATTTCAAAGTCATTTATGTAAATCCATATATGTATTTCGTGAAGCACCTCAATTTTTGAAATCATCTATTCCTTCATCAATTATTAATAAGGATGAAATATATTTTGTAGACATTAAATTGTTAATGAATTATATTGTAGAAGAAATTGGCGATACAGATATACATAGAGCATATGATTATGTATTCTTTTGTTTTTTCTTAGGAAATGATTTTTTGCCTCATATTCCGTGTTTAAATATTCGCACAAATGGATTTGATATATTATACAATATATATAAAAAAACGTTTTCTAATACTAATGATTACTTAATTAATAAAGATTTTGAAATCGATTGGAACAATGTAAAACGTATGTTCAGTGAAATATATAAAATAGAAGAAAAGATGTTAGTTGAAGAATATACCAATCGCAAGAAATTTTCAAGATATCGTATTGATTTTTCTTGTGAAAAGGGGATCGAAGATTATATACAAAATATACCTTGTTTTTTTAGATACAGTGAACAATATATTAATCCTTGTCAACCATATTGGGAAGCGCGATATAATAAATTAATTCTAAAAACAAAGGATGAAAACGAAATAATGAATATAGTCAATGATTATAAAAATGGACTACAATGGGTATTTAATTATTATATTAAAGGACAATGTAATGAACTTTGGTATTGGAAATATAGTCAGGGTCCACTAGTTAAAAATATAAAACACATGAATAATAAACCAGTAGAAAAAATAATTTGTAATCATCCAGAAATTGTACTTGGGAATTATCAATTAGATGAGTGTGAAAACCTATCTTGGGAATTTAAAAAATATTTATGGGAAGGACATATTGTTTCTGTGTAAAAAAAATATTATTATATGTTTTTAATAAATGTATAATAAATCTTTAGTGCTCGGTAGATGAACGTTGAAATAAGTGAATAGTTTTATTTTTAAAAATAGAATAGTGGAAATGATTGTGAGAGTTGTTATGAAAAGAAATAAAGATAGAATTGATAATAAGGTTGAAGTCGTGTGTATTGATGGAGTGTTTAAAA